>ERZ1292629.3285-Hain-H43-01um-R1-3285-length-12610-cov-9_pt1 | contig 12610 bp, 11 predicted proteins | sample MGYA00564399_ERZ1292629 | MGnify/ENA primary metagenome ERZ1292629 (study PRJEB36523, sample SAMEA6512636) | groundwater metagenome | collected 2019-01-08 | study: AquaDiva: Metagenomics assemblies of 32 groundwater samples | reverse complement strand
ACGCGGAACCGCTTCCTTAAAAGGGAATTGCTCTACCAATTGAGCTATGGGGGCAGATCCGCCGTAACGCGCGCTACGGCGGAATGACCAATTTCTAATTTCTAATTTCTAAATAAGCCCCAAGCCCCAATGCCTAATGTTCAAAGTTTTAGTCATTGGTCATTTAGTCATTGTTCATTAGTTAGAAATTAGTAATTAGAGCAATTAGAAATTACAATCCTTCTTTCTGCAACTGTTTTAATAATTCTTCCTGCTTTTTGGTCAGTTTCTTTGGGGTTTTGATAATCAGTTCCACAAACATATCTCCCAGTCCGTAGCCGCCAAAGCGCGGAATGCCTTTTTTACTCACTCGGAAAATTTTACCCGATTCCACTCCACTTGGTATTTTAAGCGAAATTTTCTTATTGTCCAGTGTTTTCAGCTCCACTTCCCCGCCCAAAGCCGCTTGAGAAAACGATATGTCGGAAGATGTCAAAAGGTCGTCCCCTTTTCTGACAAAGAGCGGGTGTCTTTTCACATTAATGCGAATATACAAATCCCCGGGCCGGCCGCCTCTTTTACCCGCTTCCCCTTCGCCCTTGAGTTTTATTACCTGGTTGGAATCAACGCCTTCGGGCACAAAAACCTTGATGTTTTTTTCTTCCTTTACCCTGCCCTCTCCCTTGCAGACATTGCAAAGCTTTTCCGGTTTTTGTCCCTCGCCCTTGCATTCCGGGCAAATTGTCCATCTAGTGAATGAGCCAAAAACGGTTTTTTTCACTTCCTGCACCTCCCCTGTTCCGCGGCATGAAAAGCATTCATTCACTTTGCTGTCCGGCTCTCCTCCCCTGCCTTGGCACCGCGAGCAGACGCCATATTGATAAAGCAGTATTTCTTTTTCATGGCTTTTTAATGTTTCTTCAAGTGAAATTTCTATTTTGGCCTCAATATCTCTCCCCTTTTTTAAATCCTTTTTCCCGTTTTTTTGTCCGCCAAAACCAAACATCTCGCCAACCATTTCGCCCAAATCGTCAAAATCAAACTCGGTTCCGCTGCCCGGCTTTCCCCAAGCCCAGTTAAAATCTCCGCCCCATCCCTGCCCGCCTCCCCCGCCAGCGCCGCCTTCAAAAACACGGCCAAACTGGTCGTATTGCGCTCTCTTGTTCTGGTCGGAGAGCACTTGATAGGCCTCGTTTATTTCTTTGAATTTCTTTTCATCGCCCCCCTTGTCCGGATGATGCTGGTGAGCCAGCTTGCGGTAGGCCTTTTTGATATCGTCGGAGGAAGCCCCGCGAGCGATGCCAAGAATTGTGTAATAATCCATAGAATTAAAACGGAAATTGGTTATTAGAAACTGGAAATTAGTAATGGAAAATGGAAATTAGTTAGTCGTCTATTTTTTCCATTTTCTAATTTCTATAACCATTTTCTGTTTTCTAATAACTATTTTCCAATTTCAGGGTTTCTCCTTATATTCTCCTTCTTCGGGCTCATAAGGTTTTTTATCTTCGGCAGTGCCTGTTTGCGGCTGCTCGGCTTGGTCGCCGGTTTGTTTGTATAATTCAGCGCCAATCTTTTGCGCCGCAGTGGAAAGCTCTTCGGTCGCCCGCTTTATCTCCTCTATATTATCATTTTCTTTGGCTTTTTTCAAAGCCGCGGATTTTTCTTCCAATTCTTTTTTATTGTCGGCTGAAATCTTGTCGCCGGCGTCTCTGACTGTTTTTTCCGAAGCGTAAATCAAAGTGTCGGCTAAATTGCGGACTTCAATCAGCCCTTTCTTTTTAAGGTCTTCTTCGGCATGCGTTTCCGCTTCTCTTTTCATCCGTTCTATTTCTTCCGGCTTCAAGCCCGAAGACCCCTCAATCTTGATGGATTGCGAGCGGCCAGTGGCTTTGTCTTTGGCAGAGACATTAAGAATGCCGTTGGCGTCAATATCAAAAGTCACTTCAATTTGCGGCACGCCTCGCGGAGAAGGCGGAATGCCATCAAGGATAAAACGGCCAAGGGTTTTATTGTCCGCGGCCATTGGCCGTTCCCCCTGCAAGACATGAATTTCCACTGATGGCTGGCTGTCCGCGGCCGTGGAAAATGTCTGCGTTTTAGCGGTAGGCACGGTTGTGTTTTTCGCGATTAATACCGTGCTCACCGCGCCCAATGTCTCAATACCCAAGCTCAAAGGAGTTACATCCAGCAGTAAAACATCTTTGACTTCGCCGAGTAAAATACCGCCTTCAATAGCCGCGCCCAAAGCCACCACCTCGTCTGGGTTAATGGCTTTGTGCGGTTCTCGATTAAAGTATTCTTTTAAGACCTCTTGTATCTTTGGCATTCTCGTCTGCCCGCCCACCAGCACAACCTCTTCAATGTCTTTTGGTTCAAGCTTCGCTTCTTTGAGAGTTTGTTTTACCAATTCAACGGAGCGGTCAATGTATTCTTTAACAAAATTTTCCAGCTGAGCTCTTGTTAATTTATAATACAGGTGTTTCGGCCCGGAATCGCCGGAAGTGATAAACGGCAGATTGATTTCCGTTTCCATAGTTGTGGATAGTTCAATCTTGGCCTTTTCAGCCGCTTCTTTCAGCCGCTGTAAAGCCAGGTCGTCTTTGGCAAGGTCAATGCCTTGCTCTTTTTTGAACTCATTAACCAGCCAAACAATAATTTTCTGGTCAAAGTCGTCTCCGCCCAAATGCGTGTCCCCGCCCGTGGCTTTGACTTCCACTGTGTCCGCGCTCACATCCAAAATGGAAATATCAAAAGTGCCGCCGCCAAAATCATAAACCACGATTTGCTGATTTTTTTTCTTGTTCAGGCCGTAAGCCAAAGCCGCGGCCGTGGGTTCGTTGATAACTCGCCTCACATTAAAGCCCGCTATTTCGCCCGCTACCTTGGTGGCTTTTCTTTGAGAATCGTCAAAGTAAGCCGGACAAGTGATGATGGCCTCGGTGATTTTTTCGCCCAAGCGGTCTTCCGCGTCTTGCTTGAGCTTTTGCAGAATCATAGCTGAGATTTCTGTGGGCTTATGCCACTTCTCGCCCAGCAGCACTTCCACTCCCCCGTCCTCTCCCGCCCTAACTTTATACGGCAAAATTTTGATGTCTTTTTGCACCACCGGATCCGAAAAGTTACGGCCAATCAGCCGTTTCACCGAGAAAATAGTGTTTTGAGAGTTGGTGATTTGCTGGCGTCTGGCGGTAACGCCGACTAAGCGCTCGCCATTTTTGGTCAAGCCCACAACCGACGGCGTGGTTCTGGCGCCTTCTTTATTTTCTAATATTTTCGGTTCCCCGGCTTCCACCACGGCCATAGCCGAAAAAGTGGTGCCAAGGTCAATGCCTAATATCTTTGACATAATTTTTTATTTTTTAATTTTTAAACAGAATCATTTAGCGATTTTTACTTTTGACGGCCTCAATAGTTTGCCGTTGATTGTGTATCCTTTTTGTAATTCTTCAACTATCGCGCCCGCTTCCTGTCCTTCAACCTCTATTTCTTCAATCGCTTCGTGCAGTTCAGGGTTAAACTTCTCGCCCAATGTTTTAATTTCTTCTATCCCCTGCCTTGCCAGCGCCGCCGAAATTTGTTCTTTGATTTTGAGCAATCCTTTTATTTTTTCATCGTCTTTTAATTCGTCTGATAAATTCTTTTTCGCAAGCTCAAACGAGTCCATGGCCGGCAAGATATTCAAAATAACTTCCCTGCCCGCGTATTTCAAGACCTCCCCCACTCTTTCCATTTCTTCCCGCTTGTAATTCAAAAAGTCGGCTTTTGATCTTTGCCAGCCGGCTAAATATTCCTCTTTTTCGCGCTCGCATTTTTCCAGCGCCGTTTCCTGTTTTTCTTCGCGATTTTCCGTTGTTTCCTGATTATCCATACAGGTAATTTTACACTGATTTTCCTCTTATGTCAATTCGCCCCATTAACTCATTTGTAGTATACTTTATCGCCAAAACGCAAGTCAATATATTCCAGCCCTTTTCTCTTTTCCGGAGATAAAAGTTTATCAACAACCGCCTCAAAGTTTGAAATTTGCTTGGCAATATCGTTGTCCGTATTAAAATAAATTTCCCAGCCCGAGTTTGTTATGGCGGTCAATTTTTTGTCCGACACGGCGATTTCTTTAAGTTCAATGCCGTATTTTTCGGTGGCGGATTTGTAAAGGCCAAGCGCGCCGGCCATTTGCTCTTTATTGAGAACTGCTTCGCCCAAGACAAGGGCTCGGTCGCCGCCCAATTTTATTATTGGACCGGCAATCGTTGATAGTGAAGAAATTTGCTCAAAAATTATTGCCTGGCTATCAATTATAAAGCATTTATCAGATGAACACAATTGGCCAACCGGCATCCTTTCAACAACTTTAATTAAAAGCCCTGCCGGCAATTTCTTTTTTATATTTATTTCGTTAATTGCCGGAAATTGCGCCAAACATTTTTTTTCTATTGCTTGAACATCCGCCGTAAAAATGCTTTTTGTGGGCCAGAAAAATATTTTTGAAACAAGCGCCCCATTCGCGAAATCGCGCAAGATGTCTTCGGATATTTTCTGCGCGCCTTCAATCCGCGTTTCTTTGATCTGAAAATACGGAGAAAAAACAAGAAAGTAAAATCCGGCAAGAATAATAACACCAAAAACAATAGCCAGCGCGAATAACTTTTTCCGCCAGATTGATTTTTTTTTCTTGTTTGATATTTTTTTTGCCCTCCTCATCGAATTCAACGGAAATTAGTTGGTAGAAAATAGAAATTAGTAAATCGTCTATTTTCCATTTTCTAATTTCTATTACTATTTTCTAATTTCCAACAACTATTTTCCAAATTAGAATCCTCTTTTTATATTTCTTAATTTTTCAAAAATGAAAGTAAGCCAATATCGCGGAGAAATTGGCAAATCCTGAGTTTTCACATACGCTTTCCCATAACCGCCAAACCCAGTTTTAAATAAACTCAATCCAGCCCACGGATGTTTTGGTTCGGAAAGCGGCGCAATCCCCCAGAAATTATAAAGCCGACAGCCGCGGGCTTTGGCTTCCTTGATTATCTCCCATTGCAAAAGATAGGCCGCGGGTATTTTTGAGTTTATAGACGCGCCTTGATGATAGAACGCTATCCCCTGCCAAAAAATAATAATGGCCGCGGCCAAACACTCCTCCCTGTATTTTGCCAAAAAAACGCTGGCCGCGCCAGCGCCCTGAGCCGGAGTCGAAGGGCAGTCAGCGAAAGCCGCAAGCTCCTTCTTCAAGTAATCCAGAGAAAACGGCGTGAAACCCTGTCGGCTGACGGTTTTTTGGTAAAGCCGGTTAAATACTTCTATATCATTTACGTTAGCCGATTTTTCAATTTTCAAATCAGGGTCTTTAAGGCCTTGTTTAATCAAATAACGAGTTGTCTTACGCATCTGCGACAAGATTTCATCCGAGTTTTTTTCCAGGCCCAACTCCCATGTAAGCTGCGGATGTATATGAATCGGCGCAGGGCTGAACCCCAAATCCTTAAAGAGCTTTTCGTTTTCCGCGCTACATTCCCAAATCGGCGCCACCCTGATAAACGCGCATTTCTCTTGTTTGGCGATTTCTTTCAACTTTTTCACCAATTGTTTGAAAATTGAAAATTGCCCGCCCGCCGGCGAGGCAGGAAAATTGGAAATTACCGGTCCGTGAGGGACCAAAAGAAACCTTCCCCTCCTTGCCCTTATTTTAATCGCCTGCGCAACGCCCGCTAAATCATTGTCGTAAATCCCCAGCCGCCACACCTTCTCGCCAAGCGATTTTTGAAACTCTCCCCAATTCCAACTCTGTAAGAAAGTTTTCTCCTCAACGGCAAGCAAAAACTCTTCCCACTCGTTTTTATTATTTATTTCCATGATTTCCATTGTTTATAAGAGACCTTTAATGATTTGTTTGGAAACTCGGCCTTCCAAAAGTATGATGTCGCCGGGCTTCGCGACGACTTTCAATTTTTGCAGAATTTTTTTCGGATTTTCAATCAAGACGATTTTATCCGGCAACATTCCCGATCTCAAAGCGCCGTCTCTAATATCTTCAAATCGGTCGTTGGTGGTAATAATCGCCAAATCGCAAACTTGGCCTATGCTCTCCCCTATCCTTTGATGAATCTTTTTTGACGAGGAGCCAAGTTCAATAAGGCACGGCATAACAATAATTTTTCCCTCTCCCCTACCCTTGAAATATTCAAGGTGACTAATGACGCTATCCGGATTTGCCGAGTAAGCGCTGTCTATTACTTTTGTTCCATTAAATCCGCTTTTAATCTCAATAGAGTTTTTGATTTTTTGGCTGGCTTTGGCGATTTCATCAAAAGTCATTCCTAAATACTGCGCCGCCGCCGCGGCCATTAAAAAATTCTCTTTATCCCAAAGTAACACTTTTTCTACGATCGTAGAAAAAGTGTTACTATCGCTGGAAGTGATTATTTTGGGTATGGCGGTTTTGCCGTATAGCGCCCGGCAGTATTTATTAGCGCCGTTAAAAATGGCAAAGCCATTTTTGGGCAATGATTCAATCAGCTCAAACTTTGCTTTCATGATATTTTCTTGACTGCCAAAAGTGCTCATATGCTGTTCATTGATACCAGTTAAAATGCCGATTTTGGGCTGAAGCATCCAGCAAACCTCGCTTATTTTGCCTCGCTCATAAGCGCCGATTTCAGCGATAAAAATTTGATGCTCCGGTTTAAGTTCTCGTATAATTGTTCGAGCGATACCTACCTCAGCGTTAATGTGAGACGGCGTTTTGAGAACGCGGAATTTTTCCGATAAGATAGCGTATAAAAACTCTTTAACGGATGTTTTACCGTAAGAACCGGTAATGCCGATAACAACAAGGTCTTTGAATTGTTTTCTTTTCTGCCTGGCTTTTTCCAATAATTTATTTCGTAAAACAACTGCCGGCATCTCAAAAAGCAAAACAATAAGCGAAGCAATTACTGGCGCTAAAATTAGCGAAAGCACGAGCGCCAGATAAAAAAGGCCGCTATTTAGACGCAAAAAGCGGCCCCAAATAGCCCACTCCAACAGCAATGAGTAAGCGATAATGGCAAGTATTTTTTTTGTTGGCTTCGGATACTTAAACCGCCAAATACTGGACAAAACTTTTTTTGTTCCCTGCGTTTCAAAATGCGCTTTGAATCTGCCCCAATGATATTCTTTTAATTGCCACAGCCAAAACCAAAACAGCATTTGTTTGGCAAAAAAAACAAACCACAAAATCGCGATGATAAAAATTATTTTGTTGTCCATCTTTTTTACTCTAAACTTCTTGCTATAGCAAGAAGTTTAGAGTAAATTATTTTCGGACTCAACGATGAATGTTTTGATTTTTTGGCTCAAAAGCGCCGGATTTTCCAAATGAGGTGTGTGCCCGATGTTTTCCAAAATTTCCAGCCGCGAATTTTTTATCTTATCGTTCATTAGACGGCCGTCTTTTAGCAATGTCGCTTTGTCTTTTTTTCCCCAAATAATCAAAGTTTTTGTGGAAATGGTTTCCAATAATGGTTTCAAATCATCTTCCAAGGCGCTTTTCATTATTTCTTTTTGCCGGGCCGTGGCGTTTAAGTAATCGGTTTTGCGCAAAAAGTAGCGATAAAATAATTTGCGCAAGATATGCCAGGGCGTTTTTTCAAATGTTGTTTCTTCCACACCTAATTTTCTCGTCAGCTTTATGACTGCCAGCAAAATTCTGTCCCAAATTGTTTTTTTCTTTTTAATGCCCGCCGCGGCAACCAAAATCAAACCCTTTAATTTTTCTGGGTATTTAACAGCAAATTTAACAGCTACCCTTCCACCAAAAGAATGTCCTAATAAAAAAACTTGGCCAGGAAAGTCGTTAGTATTTTTTAGGATGCTACTTAGCCATTCAACGTAATTATCTAAATTCCAAGGCTTGTCTAGTTGATTTTCTAGCTTAAACCCAGGCAAATCAGGCACCACAACTTTTAAACTCTGAGTTTCCAGAAACTTTTTAACTCTTTGCCACTTTTCCTTAGAACTTTGCCAGCCGTGTAAAATGATTAAGGTGTCCATTATCTTATTTCTTTAAATCCTGTCCATTTTCGCAGAACTTTCGGCACTTCAACGGAGCCGTCTTTTTTTTGGTAATTTTCCAGTATGGCGATAATCGGCCGCATTGAAAAAGCTGTACCGTTTAGGGTATGGACAAAATTCAGCTCGCCCTGTTTGTCGCGGTATCGCGCATTGAGCCGCCTGGCTTGAAAGTCGGTGCAGTTGGAGGTTGAGTGGGTTTCGCGGTATTTATTTTGGCCGGGCATCCAGGTTTCAATATCATATTTTTTGGCTGCCGGAGCGCCCAAGTCGCCAGTGCAAATATCAATCACTTGATAATGTAACTCCAAGTTGTCCATAAGCTCTTTTTCCATAGCCAGCAGTAGTTCGTGTTCTTTTAAAGAATCCTCCGGCTTACAAAAAACAAACATTTCTATTTTATCAAATTGATGAACTCTTAACATTCCTTTGGTGTCTTTGCCAAAACTGCCCGCCTCCCTTCTGAAACAAGTGGAAAAACCGACATATCGCAGAGGCAAATCCTTTTCTTCAAATGTTTCGCCAGCATGCATTGCCCCAAGAGTTTGCTCGGAGGTAGCGGTTAAATATAAGTTATCTTTTTCTAAGTGATAGGCCTCTTCGTCGTCGGTTTGCTGTAAATAACCCATGGCCCAGGCCATTTCCGGTTTTATCATCACTGGCGGGATAACCGGAATAAATCCCTTTTTAACTAATTTTTCAAAAGCAAAATTTATTAAAGCAAACTCCACTAAAACCGCTTGCCGTTTTAAGTAGTAAAACCGGCTGCCTGCCACCTTGCCGGCTCTTTCGGTATCAATAATGTCTAACTGCTCCCCTATTTCCCAATGCTCTTTGGGCTTGAAATCAAACTTTGGTTTTTCTTTTATTTTGCCGAATTCTTTAACAACATTTTCCGAATCGTCTTTGCCCACCGGCACTTCGTCAAAAGCCGGGTTAGGAATTTGCCGCATTAAAATATCAAAATCCTTTTCAATCTCCCTTAAAATAATTTCCTGAGCTTGAAACTTTTCTTTCAAGGACTTGGCCGCTTCAATTGTTTCCGGAGTTGGCGCGCCTTTTCTATTCAATTTGTTTTGCTCGGCTTTTAATTGTTCGGTCTGAGCCACCAACTCTCTCCTTTTCTTGTCCAGCCCAAGAAGTTTGTTCATATCAACATCAACGCCTTTGTTTTTGGCGCCTTGTTTTACCTTTTCCGAATTCTCGCGAATATATTTAATGTCGAGCATAATTTTTAAGATAATTTTTATAAAATAGCAAAAGCCCAAGAATGCCCAAGCCCACAAATATTAAATGCTCCGAGCCAATAATGTTGCGGCCGATTAAAATATGGTTGTACGTCCACGGCCACAAGGGGTGGACATCATAATGGGTTAAAGAATCAAAGAAAACATGAATCAGCCAGGCGCAAAGCGACGAAAAGTAAAGCGTGGCAAAAGAAAAGGATTGTTCAATTCGTAAAATCCGGGAAAGTTTTCGCAGTTTTTCTCTAAACAGCCAAAGCGCGAAAGCCACGACCAAACTGCCAACGGCCCCGCCGATAATGCTATGGAAAAAGCCGTGATGCGGACAAGTGTAGCACGGCACAATCATCAGCCAAATTAACGGCTCAAAATCCATAACCACGCTGCCAACCAAAAACGCGAACAGGTTGAAAACCTTTTTTGTCAGCATTCCTAGAAATAATCCGGGGCCCAAATGTAATGGCGTAAGAGGCATAATTGTTTAAGGTTTTATTCGCATCGTGGGAAATAAAATGACTTCTCGCAAGGCGTGGGAGTTGGTGAGCAGGGCCACCAAACGGTCAATGCCAATGCCAAATCCAGCGGCCGGGGGCATACCATACTCCATGGCTTCAATAAAGTCCTCGTCCAGTCGCTGGGCTTCCTCGTCGCCCCGCTCGCGCATTTTTTCCTGTTCTATAAAGCGAGATCTCTGATCAATCGGGTCGTTGAGCTCCGAAAAGCCGTTGACCACTTCCCTGCCCTCAATTATCAGCTGGAAACGGGCGGTTCTTTTCGCGTCTAATTTTTTCGCCAAAGGCGAAATGGAAACCGGATGATTAATGACAAAAGTCGGAACTTTGAGATTAGCGAACGCCGCTCTATCGTCTCCGCCCTCTTTGATAATCGCGCCGTACTCCACGCGCTTGAACGGGGGCTTGAACTTTTTTTTATCTATATGCTGAAATAACTTTTCAATAAACTTCATCAGCTTTTCGTAGTCCATCCAAGCCGTATAACATTCCAGCATAGTGAAATCCGGATTATGGCTCCAATCCATTCCTTCGTTTCGAAAACATCGGCCGATTTCATAAATTTTTTCAAACCCGCCCACCAAAAGCCGTTTCAAATAAAGCTCGGGCGCCACCCGCAAATAGAGAGGCATTTTTAAGGCGTTCAAATATGTTTCAAATGGCTTGGCTGTGGCCCCTCCGGCCATTGTTTGTAAAATAGGTGTTTCAACTTCAATGTAGTCATGTTTTTCCAAAAACTCCCGCATTTTGCGCACGATTTCGCTCCGTTTTAGAAAAAGCGTTTTTGCCTCCGGATTCATCAGCAGGTCAAGGTATCTTTTGCGATATCGTTCTTCAACATCTTGAAGCCCATGCCATTTTTCCGGCAAAGGCAAAAGCGATTTGGCCAGCAAAACATAGCTTTTAACTTCCATCGTTTTCTCTCCCCTTTTTGTTTTAAATAAAACGCCGCTCATTTCCACAATATCGCCCAAGTCAATATAATCCAGAAAAAATTTGTATTTTTTATCGCCCAGCGCGTCCTGTTTTAAAATAACTTGAATCTTACTGCTATTATCTTCGCAATCAGCGAATGTCGCTCCGCCATGACCTCTCAAAGCGCGTATCCGGCCCGCTATTATAATTTTTTTCTTGGCGCGAGATAGCGCGTTGAATTGGCTCAAGGCCTCGCCAATATCGTGCGTTCTATGCGTTTTGGCCGGAAATGGGTCAATCCCCGCCTTTCTGATGGCGTTTAATTTTTCTAATCGAACTTGTCGTAATTCTTGAATTGTTGGCATAAATTTATGGCAATATATATGGCTACATATTCAGTATATACGGCAACGATTTCTTTTTCAAGCAAAATAAAACGCTGAGAAGTTTAAATGACTTCCCAGCTTTTGTTAGAATATATTTTCCGCGACCGTGAAGTTCACAGCCGCAACGATAAGCCGATTTCAATCTGGAAGTTTCGTATCCAGACGAAACCGGTGTCAACCGTCCTTTTCGTGCCATCTTCCCAGCCCAAGTTCAGCGCGCTCTCCCCGGCCCAGAGTTGAAGCCCGGAAAAAGCGATATTCAAGCCAATGGGCCCGAAACACCAAATATCCAGTTGTACTGGTAGAATTTTTACAACAACCGGATAAATGGTAGTGGAAAAATTGGCGGTTGGCTTGCCCTCTGGAAATATTTTCTCGGTCTCTTCTTTACCCAGCCATTCAAGACCGAGTTCTACGATATCTTCGGCCAAGTCGTAGTTTGCGCCAGGCATAAAATCTACCCGAGAATGACCAATACCGACTAGGCCGACGAATAGCCCGATTCCCCTGTCCGGCGAGAGCAACTGAATACCAGGCGTAAAGATATTGTTTTCCGAATTAAAGTCGTAAAACAATACTTTACTGGCCACTCCGTGCTGGTACGACCGCATATAATCATATTGAATACCCCAGCCAGTCCAGCCCCAGATTCTTTTCGCTGGTTTTTCGTTTGGCTTTGCGGATTTGAATAGCCATCCATAATTGCTAACGCTCGCCAGCCGAGCCGTAAATCTCGGAGAAAAAGATGGGTCAGCCATATTAATATTGGACGAACTACCCACGCTTGCTTCATCGGCAAACGCGTCAATTATCGTATAGTTCATTCCGCCGCCCCCTACCCCGACATTTCCGCCCAAAACAAAGAATATATCGCCCTGTTTGTCCATTGCCGGTACACCAGTAACTGAAAAACCGAAAAATAGAAAAACGAAAAAACAAAACTTCTTTACCATCCCTATTCCTTTCAGGTCAATTATGCCCATATTTTCTATTGTAAAAAAACAAGCCCCTCTCGGGGCTAAATTAACACAGCGCGCTAATGGCCGTCAACTTTTATGATTGGTCCTCGGGCCGGCTAAGCCGTTCTTTTATCTTTTCTATTGCCATACACATACACTACACCACATTTTTGAAAAGCAATAATATAAAGTTTTCCACAACTCGGCGCGTATATTAGAATGTAACCACTTTGTTTTTTATTTCCGACGCTTTCTCGTTTATTTCAGCGCTGCATTCACGACAAAATAATTTAAATTCATCGCAAAACTCCAAGCCCTTTGTTTCAAAATGTCCGTTATTAAACTTCAATACATCGTATTGATTTGGCTCTGTAATAAACTCTAACGAACCACACTTTGGGCATTGATTTTTATTGGCTATTTTGATTTTTAATGCCATAGGATTTAAAAATTATTTTTTCCAAACTATGTGTCCATTTATATCGTGCTTTTCGTAAGTTTCCAAAACATCGACACAAAACTTTTTCAGTTCCTCATTTTTCTCACTCTTTGCTAATTCGTAT
>ERZ1292629.3284-Hain-H43-01um-R1-3284-length-12613-cov-5_pt1 | contig 12613 bp, 18 predicted proteins | sample MGYA00564399_ERZ1292629 | MGnify/ENA primary metagenome ERZ1292629 (study PRJEB36523, sample SAMEA6512636) | groundwater metagenome | collected 2019-01-08 | study: AquaDiva: Metagenomics assemblies of 32 groundwater samples | reverse complement strand
ACATAATCTGTAGGAAGGCCTGTTGTAGGTATTTTCTCTCCTAAAGAACGGATTAATTCCGCAATAATCCTATACTCAGTATCAGCAACCTTCTTTAGTTTGCAGTTTATATACAAAAACCTAAGATTACTTTGTCCTAACTCCCTGATTTTATCCTGAATTTTGTTTCCAACATGTTGTATTGATAATGTCTTGCCAGTTCCAGTTTTTCCATAAACGAATAAATTACTTACTCTCTCTCCTCGTAAAGCTGGTGCAAGTATAGAAGCAACAGACTCTATTTGCTCGTTCCTGTGAGGGATATTTTCAGGATTATAATTAGCCTGAAGAACAGATTTGTCCTTAAATAAATTGTTTGTTATAAAAGAATCAAAAATCCTGTCGATTTTATTCATTTTTCACCTCATACCCTTTAAAAATTATTAACATTATAAATATATCTCTATCCTAAGCTTTATTTCCAATGAAAATAAAGTTATTCACGAGTAAAATTAAGTAACTAAAGCTAAAAACTAAACAAATTACCCCACACCATCATTTCCACTGGAGATATATAACTCCAGCTTAATATTATCTCAACAAAAACATTAATAATACGAACATTAGTATATAGCATTATATATAATAATATATAATATATATTATATAATATATATATTTAAAAATAAAAATAATAAAAACTAAGATTTATTAATTTATTTAAATCTTATTAATATCTCCATAAGAAATCAAAGGGTGGGTAATCATATGTTAATCACTCTTTATCAATAAAAATTGTTTAGGAAAAGTTTATATATACTTTTTATTTAAATGGAACATGACATTAGATAAAAAACCATTAAGAGATGTTATAGGCAAATTAGTTGTTACAAAAGAAGGTAAAAGGCTGGGTATAGTCAAAGATGTTACATTTGAAACTAAAACCGGCGAGTTAATCCAATTAATGCTTAAAGAGCCTACACCTTATACAAGAAATCTAAATTTGGAAGTTTCTCAAGGTAAAGATGTTTTAATTCCTTATAATACAATAATTGCTATTGGTGATTTTGTTGTAATATCAGAAGAAGATTTAATATAATATTAATTTTACAATAAACTTTAAAAATCCTTTTTACTCTCTCTCAACATGCAACTCATAGGATTCAATTTTAAGAAAATATCAGCAGAAAGATTTCCAAATTTTAAATCTAACACTGGAATAAATACAAATATCAATTTTTTAGATATAGACAAAGAAAAAATAGATATCCTTAAAGAGCTGGAAACTATAAAAATATCTTTTCATTTTTCAGTTGATTATGGCACAAACACCGAAGGCAAAGACGAAAAAGACGCGCAGATTTGTTTTGATGGAACAATTCTTCTCTCATTAGACAAGGAAGAATCAAAGGCAATATTCAAGTCCTGGAAAAAGAAGCAGCTTCCAGAATCAATGAGATTGCCCTTATTTAACCTTATTTTGAACAAGTGTTCAATCCGTGCTCTTCAGCTTGAGGAAGAAATAGGAATTCCTTCTCATGTTCCTCTTCCAAGAATTGCTAAAAAAGAAGACAACAAATAAATTTATTGTGTACTGTCTCTTTTATTCGGTTTGTATTCTTCCCAATCCATTTAGGAATATGTTCTTTTTCTCTTTCCCAATATCCTGTAGAATTTACATTTACCCAACCATTTAAATTTGCTTTGCTTGCAACACCAGTTAAAACATAAAGATTACCCTCATATCTAATCCATAATTTATCTCTTTCCTTTTCTATAGCAATTAAATCTCCCCCTTAGTCTGATTGGGGTATTGTATAATGAGCCTATTTTCATTTATAATTCTGCAGTTTTTTTATTATAAAACAGACCTATCTTCATTTTGGAGGAAAAGAAACCAAGTTAAAATCCCAATTAGGCGATTCCGAATAGGTATGAAAATAGCCTCTTGCTAATAATGGAGCCAGTAATTCTCTTGGAATTTCTTTTGAAGAGGGTTGGGATGTTATTGTAACAATCTCTTTCCAAACATAATCCATTCTTAAAAAATGCGAAGCGCCCATTCCACCGGGAATTTTAATCCCTAAATGTGGTGCAGCATCTTCATGGCTTAAAAAATGAGTTTTAAGACTTATTCTGTTTAATGTTCCATTTTCTCCCATTATTAAAAATCCTTCATAATCCTCAAAGCCCCAAACACTATTTTTTTTACACCATTTTAAAAAATTATCTTCAGAGCCATCAACACATTCTCCCCTATATCTTGCAACATCAGGATGTTCTGTAAATATTTTTGCAGTTTCTTTTGATGCTGAATAATATCTTTTAATATACACTGGTGAAATAAATCTTTCTTTTCTTATAATACTGTCTGGTGCTACACTCCGTGCTATTGCTGTAAGATTGCTCTTCATCAAAAAATTAATTAATAATTCCTTTTAAGAATTATTATAGTTTGTTATATATAATTTCTATCTTATCTTTCCTAGCTCTCCAAAATTTAACACATTTAAATCTTCTTCAATAACATAAGCCTTAAACTTTTTCCAATTAAAGTCCCAGGCAGTAATAACTTCATTCTCCCTAGGGTCGCTTCCTTCACTAAACATTGCAAAACTAGGCATAATTATTACCCTCTTGCCTTTGTAATTGCCATCAAGGAAGCATTTATACTTCTCAACTTTGACTCCATTACTTAGCTTAATTGCCGGATGGCCATGGCCCATTATCCAGCACTTAATCTCTTTTCCATATATCTCTTTTAAATACCTGTCACCATGCAAAAAACAATATTTTCCTTTAATATAGTAATCCCTTAACACAACATCTTTTTTTCTAACAATTGGCTCAATTAATTTATCATGGTTTCCTTTTATAACAATTATTTTCTTGCATTTATCTTTTAAATAATCGAAAAACTTCAACACATTTTCCCATTCCTGATGTAATATGCTCCCAAAATCATGCTTTATATCTCCAAGAACAACAATTTCATCCACTTTCCCAATTTTCTCAAAAACCAAATCAAGATGCGCAATAGTATCTTCAAAGATTCCCATAGATACAAACACCCCAGATAAAGCCAAAACTTCTTCATACCCAAAATGCAAGTCTCCAAATGTCAGTATCTTTTTCTTTCCCACTTTAACAAGCGCGCATTTCCCAATAAATTCAATTTCTTTCATAAAATTAAACAAAACAAACTCTACTTAATTCTTTTTATTCTTCTATTTTGTATTTTTCTTTCAAGGCCGGAAGCGTATGCTTTATGCATGACATTATTTCAGAAAGTGTATCTGAATTCGTCCTACAGCTTTCTAATTCGCTTGCCCAGAAAAGCAGTTTTTCTTTTGCATAATCTTTATTTTCTTCATAATCAATTCCAACAGTTCCTCCAAAGAATACTCCGCTGAAGTTAAACTTAGCAGTATTATAACGCGCTATCATTCCTTGCACACAATTATCCCAGCACAGAGGTTCCCAGGTTTCATTGCCAGAGGACTCATTAATGATAACAGGGCAATCAGCCATGCATTCAGTATCAAGATAATAATTTTTATTCAGAAGATTTATTTCAGTTTCATTAAGTTCTTTTACATCTTTGTTTTGAAGAGCAGAATATAAAGAAAATGCCCCTGCAGATAACAAAACAATTAAAATTATTATCACAATCACCTTTTTCATAATCTTTCCAATATACTCTTCTTTTTATTCTTTCCTCTTGCTTTCAATCACCAGTTATTTCTTGCGTTTCTTCCAAAACCAAAATATACCACATCCTAATCCAAGAACAAGAAGAAAAATCCCAATCCATAAATTCCAGTTAATCAAACTTTGCCCAGGAGATAATTGAATATTCCCAGAAGTTGAAAATAAAAAAAATAATCCTGCAATCAAACTGATAATTCCTGTTATGCCGATTACTTTGCTTTCTAAACTTTTTTTCTGCTCTTCGTGTTGGATTTCTGCTGCTTTTTTAAGAAAAAATCCTCTTCCATCTACATATTCAAATCCTTTTGCAGGAAGATACTTTATTTGAAGATTAAATTTTTCAGTTATTCCCTTAAGTGCTTTAAATGCTTCTTCAACATTAGTATTTACACCCTTCTCATATTTTAAAACTCCTTGGACTATTTTCCCATCATATTCTCTCGCAAAAATCTCGCGTAGTTTAGAATCTACATCTTCATCATTATCATATCCTGCTAATTCTTTTGTAAAACTTATTCCAGACTTAGGAGTCCTGGCAGTTTTTCTTATAACAAAATAACCCTCTACTTTTTTCTTTTTTGCATTAAACTGGACAATTCTATCGATTTCTTGGTCGTCATTAGCCAAAAACATCCAAAAATCCGCACTACTGGGAAGATTTTTCTTTCCTTGTTTCATTTCATTAGGTCTGACTATATGTTGATGAGAAGCTCTATATGGTTTGCCCCCATGCTTTAACATTATTTCTGAAACTTTTTTATAATCTTCTATAACTTTTGATTCTTCACTTTTCTTAGTAACATCAATCATTTCCTCACTAGGATAGCTGATAAAAACTCTTTCACCTTTTTTTACTTTCGGAGTATTTTCCCAGATTTCAGTAGAGCTTTTTCTTTTTGTTACCATCAATTCTCAAACGAATTCTTATTTATATCTCTTTCCTCTTGCTCTCAATCAACTTCATCTGCAATTCATGCATCCTCTTCAAAAACTTAGCTCTGTCTTCCATTTTAATCAAGTCACTTCTTCCCTGAAGCATCAATCCAAGCCCAAATGGAGAAACAATAGGAATTCTTATCTTCTTTATCTTAACACGCCCCTCTTCAATCCACTTTAAAACCCTTTCAGCATTTTTAGTATCCATTAAATCTTCCATTACCTCTCTTCGAGCTTCTTTCAAAATCGGAAACTCTTCGCTTATTTTCTTTACAGCAAAAAGCAAAAACCCAGAATGAACTTGCTGCTTGCCAACACTTTTCTCTCTGCCTTTATAATTTCGCAAAATCATTAAGCTTCGCGCAGCGCAATGCCTAAATCTTCTTTTCAGTATTTCTGTATTTTCAACAGCTTGTTTTAATATCTGGCCTAAATCCTTTGATTTTACCCAATTAATTATCTTATTTTCATCCAATCTTTCTCCAGCAATAAAAAATCCATTATCACTAATTCCAATTTCAATATCCCTCTGCCGCAAACAGGCAGCAGCATACCCATAAGCTCTTGATAGTGCATCATTAACTCTCCTTCCATACATTGAATGAAAAAGTAAATACTCTTTCTCTTCCTTAAACTTCTCAACAATCAAAGTTCCCTCATCAGGAACTTCCGAGAATTCGTTCTGCTCTTTAAAATAATTATAAATCTCTCCAGCAATTTCCTCTCTGCAATAAATATACTCTTTTATGAATTCGATGCACTCTTTTTTATTGCCCAGCCGTTCCTTAACAAGCTTCCTGAATCTGCCAATATCAGTCGCAACTTCAAAATTTAAAGGTAGCATTTCAGAAAACCATGAAGGAATTGTTGGGTTTTTCGCAACATCAGCCATAACATACGCTTTCATTCCTCTTGAATAAAGGAACTGATATTTAGCCCCGCCAAGCACAAAAATATCTCTTCTCTTCAGCCTTTCAAGAAACGCTTCATCAATTTTGCCCACACTATTTCCTTTTCTCTCTCCGCTTCCAATCACAACTTCAATAAACCCCTCTTCAGGAATAGTTCCGATATTAGTCATATAAATGACTCTAGCCATCTTTCCTCTTTTTCCAATCTGCTCAGTACTAGGATCATACCATATTTTTGCATAAACATTTCTGTGCTCAAGGGCATAATCTCCAGCTAAATAGCTCACAACAGAAAAAAAGTCATCTTTTGTCAAGTCTCTATAACAATAACTTTTTCTAACAACTTTCAGCATCTCATTAACACTCCAAATCTTAGAAATAGCCATTCCATATATCTGTTGTGACAAAACATCAAGGCAGTTTTTAGGAATTTGGGTTGTGTCAATCTTCTTTTCAATCATCTCTTTCATCAAAATTCCACACTCAACCAAGTCATCCCTGTCCATTACAATAAATCTTCCACGGGGATTCTCATGAAGCTTATGCCCTGCTCTTCCAATTCTTTGAAGCGAGCGCGAAACACTTTTAGGCGAGCGTATCATAATAACTAAATCAATGCTTCCAATATCAATTCCCAGTTCAAGCGAAGTCGAACTTACAACAACCTTTAATTCACCTTTTCTTAATTTATCTTCAATTTCAAATCTCTTTTCTTTTGAAATAGAGCTGTGATGAACTCCAATTAATCCAGCATATTTTCCAGGAAAATTCTGCCCAAGATGATGCACAATTCTTTCAGTTGCATTTCTTGTATTTGTAAATATTAATGTTGTTCTGTATTTTTGTATAAGCTCATCCAGAACATTATATAACTTTTTCTGGCTTTCATAACTTTCAGCATCAAGTATTTCCTCTCCCGGAAAATCCAGGTCAATTTCAATTTTTTTAAGTAATTTTACATCAGCAATAAGGCACTCTCTCTCGCTTCCAGCTAAAAATTTAGCAATTTCATCAAGCGGAGAAATCGTTGCACTTAATCCAATACGAACAGGCTCAATTAAGCTTATGTTACATAGTCTTTCAAGAGTCAGGCTCAAATAAACTCCTCTTTTGTTAGTCATCGCATGAATTTCATCTACAATTACAAACTCAACAGCAGTAAGATTCTCAACAAATTTGCCAGTTGTTAGTATAATTGCAAGGCTTTCAGGCGTTGTGACAAGGATATGCGGAACTTTTTTGGCCATTTTAGCCCTTTCATAAGTTCCAGTATCCCCTGTTCGAAGCCCAACTCTTATTTCCTGCATTTCAAGTCCTTTCTTATCAGCAATTTCTTTTATCTCATTAAGCGGCGTAATTAAATTCACAAATATATCATTGCTTAAGGCCTTAAGCGGCGAAGTATAAACCGCATAAATCTTGTCTTCAAGTTCTTTGCGCAAAGCAAGCTCAACAAGATAATTAATAATTCCCAGAAAAGCAGTCAAAGTCTTGGTTCCTCCAGTAGGCGCTGAAACAAGAATATTCTTCCTATCATAAATATTCTTAACCCCATAAAGCTGCGTCTTAGAAAAATCCTTAAATTTTCCAAAAAACCATTCACTAATAATAGGATTAAGGATTCCTTTTACTTCAGCGCTTGTATGCGGCTCAATATATTTTATCTCTGCCATAAATATGATATAACAATTATCCAGATTATAATAAAATTCCTATAAAATTCGCAATCTCTCGCAGCTTTCTATACTTATAAATCTATCTTATGTAACCAGTATCCAAATCTATTTAAACCAAAACCGAATAAATATAGCATGCCCCAGATATCAAAACAAAAAAGAGATAAAATCTCAGAACAAATCCTTCATTACTTATTTTCACTCTCTCCAGAAGCCTTATTTACATCTGCAATATCAAAGGAAATTGCTCGTGACGAAGAATTCACTAAATCTCTTCTCCTTGAATTAAAAAACAAAAACCTATTGGCGGAAATAAACAAGAACAAAAATGGCACAATTTACACTAAGCGCCAGCGCTGGCGTCTTTCTAATCAGGCATTTGACATTTACAAAAAGCATCAATCTAAGATTCTTCCAGATTATAATTAATCTTAAATAACTCTTTTAACAAGAAAGACAATGGATCCAATTAAAGAAGCATTCGCTAGAGCAAAACAAGATATTTTAGAATTAAAAGAACAGCTTACAGCCCTGGCTGTAGAAATAAACGAAATTAAACGAACTCTTAACCAACAAATAAACAGACAGACAGACCAACAGACAGACAGTCAAATTACAGCAGTCCAACAGGTAAACACAACAGATTCATTAATTCCAACAGACAGACAGACAGATAATTTGCCTCTAGAAGCCGTAAAAACCCCAATTTTAACCATTTCCAATGGAAATAGGGGGGTTCCAACAGACAGACAGACAGACCAACAGACAGACAGACAGACAGAATTTCTTCATAAAATTTCTCTTGGAAACTTTAAAGAAGACACAATAACTCATTTAGAAAAAGTCTCAGAAGTCTTAGACTCCCTCGATTCAATTAAAAAAGAACTGAGAGCGAAATTCAAAAAGCTTACACCTCAGGAGATGCTCGTTTTTTCAGCGCTTTATCAGTTAGAAGAACAAGGATTTATCGTCGATTATCCATTATTAGCCTCAAAATTAAGCCTTTCTGAAAGCTCTATTCGTGATTACACTCAAAAGCTATTAAAGAAAGGAATTCCAATTTCAAAATCAAAGCAAGACAACAAGAAAGTTATTCTTGCTGTGCTTCCAGATCTTAAAAAAATAGCTTCATTGCAGACAATTATAATGCTCCGTGAACTGTAGTTAAACCGTTAACCGAATAAGTTTCAATCAAAGTTTTCACTACTTCTTCAGCTTAAATTCCCTTTATTGCTCCAATTGGGTCTAATACCCCACAGCTTGCTGCGATCGGGATTCTTTATTTTTTATACTTAAAAGTTCGTTTTAAGCTATCCTCTTTTTTATCCTCAGAAAAATTGCTCTCTTGACTCCAATTTTCCCTCACTTTCAAGCAAAAATTTAAGTTAAAAAACTCTCACTTTTGTCATTTTTGAATAAGACTCTCACTTTTCTTGTCATTTTTCTCTTTTTATCATCTTTCTTCATTTTTCTTTTTCTTCCCAACTCTCACTTTTGCGTATTTTGCCAGTTTTTCCTTAATTTCAGCAGGTACAAAGACTCTTTTTTTCCCATTTTTCTCAATTATTTCTTCAATTAACCCTTCACTCTTCTGTTTTATGCTATTTATTTGCCCTCTGATTGTAGCTCTCTCTTTTCCTAAAAGCATAGCTAAATCTTCATAACTTAGCTTCATATCATTATTCATTAAAGTAAAAACAAGTAGTCTCTCATTACCAGATAATCCTTTTAAAATATCGTAAAAATTAGCTGTTTGAACAGGTGTTTGAACAGCCTTTTGAACATCATAAACACCTGTTTGTTTGCTCAAAACAGGCAATTTTTTAAACACCTGTTTGTTTTCTTCAGCCTGATTCATCATTTCAAAAGCTTCTTTAAGTCCTTCAAGGTCATCTTTAATCGACGTCAATTCAGATTTTACATCAGAAACTAAATTAAACAGCTGTTTATCTTTATCATCAAGGTGTTTAATCCATTTTCCAGCGGTTTCTATATCATTTTTTACAGCAGAAAAACTTTTTTTTGTATCATCTTCTAATTTTTTATATTTATTACCAAAAAGCCATTCAAACATGCTTATAAAAAACAGCTGTAGTATTTAAATTTTACCATTTAGAGGGCTAAAAAGGCAAGTTGAGTCTCAGCATTTTGAACATCATAAACACCCTATTAAACAGCTAAAACAATCGTTAAACACCCTTAATGCTCTAACAAACAGCTGTTTAAACACCCTTAAACACCAATTTGCCGACGATAAAATAAAATATCAATATTTTAATGAAAAAGCACTTTTTAGCTAAATATTTCAGCGTGAAAATCTCCCACAAGCATCATAAAATTCTCAATTTTGTTCGGATGCTGGACTCCTAGAACTCGCCGGAGGTTGTAGAAAAATTAGCCACAATAATCCGGAGGCGCGAAGCGCCGACCGCGCCCGCCATCAAACCCCTGAAACCTTTATTTAATTGTGTAACAATCTTTTTAAATATTAGGAGGTTTAATACTTAATGAGTTTATTAGATGATTTTAAAAATAATCAAGTAGGAAAATATTACCGAACCTGCTCTTCTGGCCTAGTATTAGAAATTATAAATCCGCGCTCTACAACAGGTTTTCTAGCTAAAAGAATAGATTCCGAAACAGGTGAACTTTTAGATAAAATCGCAATCACCATTTATTCTCCTCAAATTTGTCATGAAGTAAGTCCAGAAAGTATTCCTTTTTTAAGACAAAAAGAAGGCCAACTCCAACAACAATCTCAATCTGTTTTGTGCAAACAACCTAATTTACAACTAGGAAGGGTAGAAGATGGCGAAAAAGAGCATAGAAAATTTAGTGGCCTCAACAAGGAAGCTGATTCTTATGATGCTTGAATGCTAAATCTTTTAATCATCTCCAACAACTTTCAGCATATATATTAAATATTCGTTTAATTCTTAAATTTTCCACACTCTTTATCAGTCAATAAACCTTATCATGATGATCAAAATCAACAAAAAGAACAAATTTTCTTGTCAAATCAACCCTAAAAGTTAATACAAAATGCTTATCAATATGCACTCTCTTAAACTCTTTTAAGTCATGTCTAAGGTTTTTATAATGCTCGATTTTTTCTTCATCAGAATTAACAATTTCTTTTATTTTTTTATTAATTATCTCTACTTTTTTCTTGTCTTTTCTCGTTAATTTTGATATTTTAACTTTTAATTCATCAGTTAAGTCAAAATCAAACATTTTTAAACCTCACAAAGGCCATCAAGTTCCTCAAAACTCATTTTTCTATTCTTGTTTTTCTCGAGGTAATTATTTGTAATTTCAATAACCTTTTTGATATATTCTTCATTCGCCTCTTTTTCTACTAGTTCATCCCCATATAATTCTACAAATTTATTTATTGCTGCAGACTTATCTCGCAAGCCATATTTTGCTTTTAATACTGCTAAAACTTTGTTTGCATAAGGGTTTAATTCAACTCTTGCTGAAATTTTTTCTTGTTCCATGTGTTTTAATGTGTATTTTACATGCATTCTGTATGCACATTCCTATTTAAACTTTTCCACTAAATTTTTTGAATTTTCCACCCCCAATTTCAAAGGATAATGTTTAAATATCTCAATTTAATTTAACATTTATGTCTGAAGATAGAAATCTTGTTACATTTACTTTAAGAGGGCAGAATGAAGCATACATAATTTTGCGAGAAGGTTATTCATTCGGTGACTCTTATAGAAAAGAGATGAGTATATCCGTATTAGGGCCCCCAACATCACAAAAACAAGTAGCAATTATAGTATCTGAACCATATTCAGAAGGAGTTATAAGTTCAGTAGAACGTAGTCTTTTAGCGATTGGGGATTCAAATGATTTGGCCGAACAAGTTAAAAAAACAGCATTGAAGCATGCTCAAAAATTAACTGATGAAGTTAATTCTAGTAACTCTGGCCTCAGAGCAATTTTAATTGATGAAACAATACCTCAACCTGCACAATCCCCACTTCAGATGAAAATTCTCATATGAAAATAAGGAGCTTTAAACCTTCATTAGAGAGAACTACTTAAAATCCCCAAAACTTCGCACAAGATACATTAGCGGGCGTTTTGATGGGCTCTAAAAGTCCTTTTTCTCAACATTTTTCTTTTTTATTAAAATTTGACCCTCTAAATACTCTGCATCAAGCTCATCCCCTTCTTTAAATCCTGCTCCTCTGATAACTTTCCATGGCAGATTAACTCTAAATTTAAAATATGGTGTCCCCTTATATTCCCTAGATTTCTCTTTTATTATTTTCATGTATCAATGAAGAAGAAGTTGTTTATAAACTTTTAGGAACCGAAATCTTCCAATACTACTCACAAATAGATTCTTCAAAAATTAGTCCAAAAATAAGCCTTTAGAACCATTTAGAAGACCTATTTCAAAAAAGACCTAGAATATTACCTATCTTTTTTGGGTTAAAACCAATGTTTATTAAAACAGCAGCAAATCCTACAAGGGCAGCTAAAGCAGCAGAGACTAATGTTAGAGTAGGAGTACTCTGACTAAAATTAGTAACCATGCTATTTACTTCTTCTTTGAACTTATGTACTGTTTCATTTTCCATATTTTCCTTAATTCAAGAGTTTATTTAAAGTTAATCCTTCCGCTAAACATTTTAATCAAAGCTAAAATATTTGAGCATTTATAAAGAATTCGTTTAATCATTTGGTTATCTTAATTTCTTGAATCCAAACCAAATAACTACATAAAGAAAATAAATTCCAATCATAACAATTCCAATCCAAGCCATAATTCTTAGAAATTCTACTAGCAGCCCCGTTAGTAAGAAAGCTACAGCAAATATCAAAATTATGTACAAAGGATGAGTTCTACTAAAAGAATAGACTGGATTAACAAGCAACTCTAAAATCGGGATTTCACCTAATTTTGAAGATTTCATAAGATTTACAAAGCTCCTTAATTTTAATACTTTATGTTTCTTTTAATAATAACTGGTTTAACATTGCTATAAGAATTCTTTCTGCTTATCTTTATTAAGATAATTGCAATAACTACTGCAATAACAGCAACAATAGACATAATAATCCAAATCACCTTATTTTCAGGGGATAATCTTACACCGCTGCAGGTTGTATTCAGCTTATTTCTGACAGCCAACAAGTCAAGGGTGTTTACTTTTCCGTCTCTGTTCACATCCGAATTACTGCACCAGCTTGGAGCACTACAACCTATCTCGTTCATATTATTTCTCACAATTATTAAATCCTGAGTGTTTATCTTCCCATCTTTGTTTATATCTGCAGGACACTCTGCAGTTTCATTTCCTTCACTCTCATTGCCAGTTGTTACATTAGTTTCAACAGATAGAACTTTCTCATAAATCGAAGTAAGAGTTATATTTG
>ERZ1292629.961-Hain-H43-01um-R1-961-length-30471-cov-12_pt2 | contig 12614 bp, 11 predicted proteins | sample MGYA00564399_ERZ1292629 | MGnify/ENA primary metagenome ERZ1292629 (study PRJEB36523, sample SAMEA6512636) | groundwater metagenome | collected 2019-01-08 | study: AquaDiva: Metagenomics assemblies of 32 groundwater samples | reverse complement strand
AATCCGGCCAGAAATACGGGATATTATCGGAAAATTTTCACTCAAAGAGCCAATATCGGTTGATTCGGTTCTCGTCAATATAGATAACGACCTTTATTTCATCACGGATGGTTCCGGCAAGAAATTCGTGGTTCGTGAGGCAAAAAGAGTAAGAGAAAAAGATTATCAATTTGAAGCGAATCTTTTACATGTTCTTGGTGCCAATAATTTCAGTGCGCCACGACTCGTATCTCTCAAGGATGGTGCATTGTTTGCAAAGACCAAAGAGAATTGGTCAGTCTTTGTTTTTGAATTTATTGAAGGCAAACAATATGAGATGAGTGATATTAAATTACGACCGGAGCTTGCTTATTTGGGTGGAAAAACTCTAGGTGAGATGCACGCTATTGCTTCGGTTCATAAAAAGGAGATAGATGAAAATAAGAAAAGAAACGCATTTACAGAAATTGACGCTTTCTTTGAACGAGATTTAGCAAAACTATCATCCATAAACGGTTTTGCTAAGTTTTGTGATGAGTTGAAAGAATTCAAAACAAAGGCCAAAGAATGGATGCAATCTAATCCAGATCTTTGCGGAGCTATCCATAGTGATTATGGGCCACAAAATGTTATTTTTGGTAACAACGGTTGCCATGTAATTGATCTTGATTGGGCGTGCTACGGTCCTTTTCTAAAAGATGTGGGGCAGGGTATTGCTCTCTGGGTACAACCAAATAATGAAACAAAATGGGATAACGAGGTAGCCAAAAATTTCATAAAAGGCTATAACGAAAACGCTCCTAAACCCGTTGCCATTGATTCGTCGCTCGCGTTCTGGGTTTGCTTTGCCTGTTTGTCTGATGCATGCACTTTCTTTATTTCATTTCTAGATGGACAATATCCGAATATCAATCTTACTAATGTTGAACAATGTCATGGGTATAAGAAATTTGAGTATTTTGAGAAGTTTTTATAGAAAGGCCAGATGTGAAATTGAGTTGATTTTGCCTTGAAAATCGTATAGTATATAGATATGAAATCCATTATCCAGTTTACAATTTCACAGGAGGGCAAGGACTTTATTGCTGAAGGTGTCAATGTGCCTGTGGTGACACAAGCCCAAAGCTTTGATGAACTTACAAAAAATATCCGAGAAGCTCTGGATCTGTTTTTTGAAGGGCACGAAGCGAAAGAACTAGGTTTTTCAGATACACCTGCGGTACTCGCGAACTTCGAAGTGCCTGCAGTTCATTATGCCTAAGCTCAAAATTTTGTCTGGCGAGGAGGTTGTAAAAATTCTAAAAAATTTCAATTTTGAAATTGTTTCTCAAAAAGGAAGTCATGTGAAATTGTTTCGTATGAAAAATGATTCAGAACAGATACTTGTTATACCGAACCATAAAGAGCTAAAGAAAGGCACGATCAAAGCGATCTACAATCAGGCAAAGCGGTATGTCTCAGAAGACGAATTGTGCGGATATTTTTATAGTAATTAATCAAAAACACCTTGTCGCTTTCTTTAGGCATTGTCGGTCTGCCAAACGTCGGAAAATCAACTCTGTTTAACGCTCTGACCAGGAAGAGCGTTTTGGTGGCCAATTATCCTTTTGCCACGATTGATCCTTCCGTGGGCGTTGTCGCTGTACCGGATGAGAGGCTATGGAAGTTATCGGAATTTTCAAAATCGGCCAAAATCGTGACGGCGGCGGTTGAATTTGTGGACATTGCTGGACTCGTAAAGGGCGCATCTGCCGGTGAGGGATTGGGCAATAAATTCCTCTCCAATATCCGCGAGACAGACGCCATAGCCGAGGTTGTCCGCATATTTGAAGACGAAGACATAATTCACGTTTCAAATAAAATTGACCCTCTGCATGACATAGAAGTTATAAACATGGAGCTCATATTTGCGGATTTGGAAACTGTTACAAAACGCCTACAAAATCTCGGCAAGGAAATCAAACAGGGCAAAAAAGAGGCGGTTATAGAAGAAAAACTTCTGGAAAAACTGAAAATCGCTCTGGAGGCCGGAAAACTGGCTTCTTCTATTTCGGCGGACGCTTTTGAATCGCCTATATTGCGAAATCTGCACCTCCTCACTTCAAAAAAAATTCTCTACGTTCTCAATAAAAAATCCGGCGGCAAAAATCTGGATGAACCACGGAATGGGGCGGTAGACGAGAGGTTTGTAAAACTCATGGATTTTTTGAAAAACAACGGCGCCGGCTATGTCATAGTAGACGCGGCCATTGAACAAGATTTAAAAGACATGTCCGAAGAAGAAAAGCGGGAGATGCGTTCCGGACTCGGCGGTATGGACAATGGTATAGACAATCTCATAAAAAAAAGTTACGAAATTCTCAATCTCATAACCTACTTCACAACAGGCGAAGATGAAACTCGCGGTTGGACTATTCAAAAAGGCTGGACGGCGCCTCTGGCCGGCACGGCGATTCATAATGATTTCAAAGACAAATTTATCAGAGCGGAAGTCATAGAATGGAACAAACTGCTCTCGGCCGGCTCATACAGCGCCGCCCGCGAAAGGGGTTGGGTTAGGATAGAAGGCAAGGAATATGTCGTCAAGGACGGCGATGTCATGGAGTTTAAGATATAGTTGTGTATAACCCAGTTGCGCAAAAATATAGACAAGTTGGTATAATTGGTGAGTAAAAGTCGCAGTATTTTTTATCAGTTATTTTTTAAAAAAAATGAAGGCACTTCACACAATTGCATTCATCCTGGTTGTCGTCGGCGCTGTCAATTGGGGCCTCGTGGGCTTGGGTGATTGGAATGTGGTCAATCTGGTTCTCGGCAGTGTGGCTTGGTTGGAGAGGCTGGTCTACATTCTTGTCGGTCTATCCGGCGTCCTGCTTGTGTTTACCCACAAAAATGATTGCAAGGCATGCGGTGGCGGAGCAGGGTCTGTATAAATTCTCCCTTCTCGTTGTCGTTCCCTTCCTGCTTTCTTGTCGTTTGTCGTTTGGCTATCGTTTTGGCCAGCGCCTCAATAATTGTTGGGGCGTTTGCCTTTTATGGCTCTATAGACGTATGATAGTGAAGCTATTATAAAGATTGCCGATAATAAACAAACTAATTATATGGACAAGCCAAAAACAACGCCAAAAGACTTCTTTCTCTATTTCGCCGGCTTCGCCACTTTGTATGTGAGCGCCATTTCGCTCGTCAATTTGCTTTGGAACATCGTAAACAAAATTTTCCCTGACAATTTGAACGATGGGTATTATTATGATTACTACTCGGCCGGCATGAGACTCTCCATCGCTTCTCTCATAGTCGTTTTTCCCATTTATCTGTTTCTCGCTTCATATCTCAATAAATATCTGCTCGCCACTCCGGAAAAGCGCGACCTCGCCGTGAGAAAATGGCTCACATATCTCACTCTTTTCGTCACGGGAGCGGCCGTGGTGAGCGACTTCGTCGTCCTGGTAAACACTCTTTTGGGCGGGGAGATTACCGTCAGATTTATTTTGAAGACACTGGCTGTCGCCATTGTGGCTGGCGCGGTATTTGCCTATTACACTTATGATTTGCGCAAAAACTTCGCTTTCGGGCAGATATCCAGGACAAAATTGCTCGTTACCCTGGCTTGTATTCTGGTCTTTGGCTCTCTCGCCCTCGGTTTTGCCCTGGTCGGTTCGCCAATGGCGGCCCGTGCCGTGAAATTTGACGAGAGGCGAGTCGGTGACCTGCAGTCCATCCAATGGCAGGTTATAAGCTACTGGCAGCAAAAAGGCGAGGTTCCCATAAATTTGAACAGTTTAAAAAATCCAATATCAGATTCATATATGCCGACCGACCCAGAGACGGGTAAAGCCTACAAATACAAGGCCACGAGCGACCTGTCCTTCCGTTTCTGCGCCGATTTCAGTCGGGCCAGTGTTGGCAGGCAAAGCGACAGGACGGGCGCCGGGCCCTCACCGACGGGATACGGAATGGCCGATGAAAATTGGATTCACGATGCCGGAGAGACGTGTTTTGACCGGACGATAGACCCGGACCTCTATCCTGTGAGAACAAAGGGCATATAAAGCCGCACAATAGATTTAATAGGAATGAAAAAATACGGACACAAACGGATCGAAAAAAAATGGCAGGGAGAGTGGGAGAAAAACAGAATATATGAAGCAAAGGACGAAAGTCCGAAAAGGAAATTCTATCCTCTCGTCGAGTTTCCATTTCCTTCGGGTTCCGGTCTCCATACGGGCCACATCAGGAGCTATACCGGCATGGATGTCGTCGCGCGCAAACACCGCATGCAGGGCGAGAACGTCCTCTATCCTATAGGCTGGGACGCTTTTGGCTTGCCGACAGAAAATTACGCTATCAAAACAGGCAAACAACCTAAATTGGTCACAAAACAAAATACTGATAATTTCCGGAAACAATTGAAATCTCTCGGTCTTTCTTTTGATTGGTCTAGAGAAATCAATACAACCGATCCGAGATATTTTAAATGGACGCAATGGATATTCTTGAAAATGTATGAAAAAGGTCTTGCCTATAAATCAAAAAGCGTCATCAACTGGTGTCCAAAAGACAAAATCGGTCTGGCGAACGAAGAGGTCGTAAATGGCAAATGCGATCGTTGCGGCACTGTTGTAGAAAAACGTGAAAAAGAGCAATGGATGCTCGCCATTACAAAATACGCTGACAGGCTGTACGATGACTTGGATACCGTAGATTATTTGGAACGTATAAAAATTCAGCAGAGAAATTGGATAGGCCGGAGCGAGGGCGCGGAACTGGAGTTTGCAATCAAAGGTTCAAAGGAAAAAATCAAAGTTTTTACGACACGTCCGGATACACTTTTTGGCGTGACATATGTCGTTTTAGCGCCTGAACACGAGCTCGTTTCAAAACTCAAACCGAGAAATGAAAAAGAGGTCCGCGCTTATGTCGTGGCCGCTCGAAAGAAAAACGACATAGAGAGGACAGATGCAAATAAAGAAAAGACGGGTGTAAAGCTGGATGGCGTATTTGCCATAAATCCTGTAAATAGGGAAGAAGTACCCGTTTTTGTCGCGGACTATGTATTGGCAGATTACGGCACGGGTGCTGTCATGGCCGTGCCCGCGCATGATGAACGTGATTTTGATTTCGCAGAAAAATATAAATTACCCATAAAGCATGTAATCGATCCTCTTTTTATTAAAAGGTTAGGTTCTGACGGAATTAGAAATAATGAACCGTTGATTGAACGGGATGCTGTTGTTTGTGTCGTGAAGCATTGGAAAAATGATGCATATCTATGTCTTAAATGGAAGAAAAACGATTGGCAAGGATTTGTTGTGGGGGGCAGAGAAGAAAATGAAAACACTGCAAAATCAGGGGCTCGTGAGATTCATGAAGAAACGGGTTACAAAAATGTGAGATTCATCAGAAAAATAACAAATGTTCATTCACAGTTTTATCATGAAATAAAAAAACAAAACCGTTTTGCTCATTTTGAAGTGCTTTACTTTGAACTTGTCGATGGTAATCGAGATTCCATTTCTCCCGAAGAAGTAGCTTTACATGAAGTCGTTTGGGAGGAAAAAAACAATGTGGAGAAACTTGTTGAACACGACGAGGATATGAAGTACATCTGGAAATATTTTCTCGATCACATTCCATATACCGACGAAGGGATTCTCACAAACTCAGAAAAGTTCTCAGGTAAAATTTCTATCGAAGTGAAGAAATCCATAACCGAATTTGCCGGCGGAAAATGGGTGACGAAATACAAGCTCCGTGACTGGATATTCTCGCGCCAGAGGTACTGGGGCGAGCCGATTCCCATGATTCATTGTCAAAAATGCGGATGGGTGCCGGTACCAGAGAGAGATTTGCCCGTGGAATTGCCCGTCGTCAAAAAATACCAGCCGACGGATACGGGAGAGTCGCCGCTCTCGGCTGTTTCAAAATGGGTCAATGTGAAGTGCCCGAAATGCCGTGGCCTGGCGCACCGCGAGACCGACACCATGCCCAACTGGGCCGGTTCCTCCTGGTATTATCTGCGCTATATTGACCCGAAGAACAAAAAAGCCATGGCCGATAGGAAGAAACTGGATTATTGGGCTCCCGTGGACTGGTACAACGGCGGCATGGAGCATACGACGCTTCACCTTCTGTATTCGCGATTCTGGCATAAATTTCTTTTTGATATCGGCGCCGTAAATACGAATGAGCCTTACAAAAAGCGCACATCGCACGGTCTGGTCCTGGCCGAAGGCGGAGAGAAAATGTCCAAATCGCGCGGCACGGTCGTCAATCCGGACGAGCTCGTGAAAACATACGGCGCCGACAGCCTGCGTCTCTATGAAATGTTCATAGGGCCTTTTGACCAAGCCGTTTCCTGGGACAGTCGCGGTCTCATAGGCCCTCGCAGGTTCATAGAACGCGTCTGGGCTCTCGGAGCAAAAGTTTCGGTGGACAAAGAGCTGAAACTTGGCAGGGAATCAGAATCTCTATTGCAAAAGACGATACAAAAAGTTTCAGGAGATATAGAAAACATGAGCTTCAACACAGCCATATCATCTCTCATGATACTCTCCAACGCTTTTGAAAAAGAGACAAAAATTCCCATGGCGGATTTTGAGATTTTTCTCAAACTGCTGGCCCCTTTCGCACCTCATGTGGCAGAAGAGTTGTGGCGCGATTTGGGCAACGAAAAATCCATTCATGTATCAGATTGGCCGATAATCGATGAATCAAAAATTGCCGAAGAATCCATCACTATTGTGGTGCAAATAAATGGCAAGGTGCGGGCGAGTTTCAAGACAGCAAAAGGCATAGCAAAAGAAACTCTCGAAAAAACCGCCTTCAATCTTTCCGATGTCAAAAAATGGATAGGTGATAAAAAACCTGAAAAAGTGATTGTCGTACCAGACAAACTCGTTTCAATTGTCATAAAATAAATTTCCGAACATACGCGACCTCTTGACAAAAGTCTTGACATCGCGATATTCTTGACTTTGTACCAAACAAATGATAGAAATACATTACTAGTTAATTAAATAGACATTCCCATTATCATGGCAACACTTACGATTAAACCAAAGTTGGTAGTAAAAGTACTTCTAAAGAGCTTGCCGCCTAGAGCGCAAGAAGTCATCGTCAAGCGTTATGGTCTCGGCAAAAATTCTGAAAAAATGACTCTGGAATCTATAGGCAAAACTTATGGCATCACCCGTGAACGGGTGCGTCAGATAGAAAATTACGCCATTGTCAACATCCAGAAATCTAAAGAATATGAAACACAAATCGGCGCTTTCAAAGAACTGGAAACAATGATGAATGATATGGGAAGCATCATCGCCGAAGAAGACTTGCTCGACAGCGTTTCAAAAGACGTTTCCACTCAAAATCATGTTTATTTCCTCCTAGTTTTAGGTCGCACTTTCAAATGGCAAAAAGAAGACGAGCATTTCAAACATCGCTGGCATGTGGACGATGCCACTTCAAAAAAAGTGGAGGAGGCTCTCAAAAAGCTCTATAAAAATTTGAAGGATGACGACATCATTCCCGAATCGGAAATGATAGACACCTTTCTCAATCACATAGAAGGTCTGAACGACCAGTACAGAAACGAGGAAATTTTGAAGCGTTGGCTCTCCATCTCCAAAAAAGTCGGTAAAAATCCGCTGGGCGAGTGGGGCGTCTCTCATTCTCCGAACATCAAGGCCAAAGGCATGCGCGATTACGCTTTTCTGGTCATTCGCAAACACGGTTCGCCCATCCATTTCCGCGAAGTGGCAAAACAGATTGAAAAGCTTTTCAACAGAAAAGCCCACGTCGCTACCACTCACAACGAACTCATCAAGGACCCCAGGTTCGTTCTGGTCGGCCGGGGATTGTACGCTCTCTCCGAATGGGGCTACATGTCGGGCGTGGTCAAGGACGTCATAAAGAAAGTCCTGGAAAAACACGGTCCGCTCACCAAAAAAGAAGTGATAGAGAAAGTACTGAAAGAACGCTATGTGAAAGAAAACACCATTCTGGTCAATCTCCAGAATCCGAAGTATTTCAAAAAGGATAAGGACGGCCGATATTCGGTCGTGGCATAAAAACTGAAAATAAAAAAGCAAAAAGAGGAACGTGCCGGACGAGAACCTCCGCAGGCGAGGATTTGTCAATGGTCTGTCCTTGACAAATCCGACCCGAGGACTGTTCGAGAACGGCACGTTCCTCTTTTTGCTTTTTTCTTGTAATATATAGACGTGCAGTACATAAACGATTTCTTTGATTTTGTTTTCAACACGGCCGTGCCGGAATCGTTCAATTGGGTCGTCTTTCTGTCTGTTGTCTGGATTCCGCTCGTTTTTATTCCAGTCGTTTGGGAAATGTGGAAGAGATACACTCACTTTGCTTGGCATATGTCCAGGAAATATGTCATTCTGGAAATAAAATTGCCGGCAGAGACGAACAAGTCTCCCGCCGCCATGGAATTGGTGCTAAATGCTCTCATCCAGACCGGCGGCGAAGCCACTCCGTACGAGCGTTACTGGCTGGGAAAAACCAGGCCCTGGGCGTCTCTGGAATTGACAGCCATAAACGGCGAAATCCGTTTTTATATCTGGTGCTTTGAAGGCCATAAAAATTTTCTAATGGCGAATATTTATGCCCAATACCCTGATGTTGCCGTCCATGAAGTTGAAGATTATACAAAAGTTGTTTCGGGTAACCGGGACAGATATGACATATGGACTTGCCAATATGAGTTTGTAAAACCTGACCCGTACCCAATCAAAACATATGTTGATTATGGTCTGTCCGAGGACCCGGATGAAGAATTCAAAGTTGACCCCCTGGTTTCTCTCATAGAAGTCTTGGGCACTGTAAACAAAGATGACCAAATATGGTTTCAATTTATCGCCCGTGCCCACAAAGCTGAATCAAATCTCCTCAACAAGAAAATGCCCGACAAATGGATCGACCAGGCGAAAGAAGAAATTCAAAAAATCATTGATGAGGCGTCCGTGGAACGGGACGGTCAGCTTGTGCCCTCTCAGGCCAAAATGACCACCGAGAAAAAAGACCTCATAGACGCTCTCGCGCGTAGCACCGCCAAATTTCCGCTGGATGTCGGTATCAGGTGCATTCAAGCGTATCCGAAGGGCCAGAGAAATCATGTCAGAGCGGATATAATAAAGGGCGCTTTCAGACAGTTCGGCTCGACAAACCTGAACAACATAAAACCGAACGACCAAGATTACAGTTATTACTGGCAAGACCCGGCTTCATATTTTCCATTTCTGCAGAAAATCATAACTCCGCGAAATAGCAGGCTGGGGGAGCATCTCTTTCGTTGCTATCAACTGCGCTCGTATTTTTTTTATCCGTATCAGAGAGGCCCCCATATACCTTTTTTGCCTTGGGGTACCGTGGCGGGCGCTTTGCCTATCATGGTCATGAACACGGAGGAGCTGGCCACTCTCTATCATTTCCCCGGGAGCACCTCACGCGCGCCGGCCCTCAAGCGTATTCCGTCCAAACGCGCGGAGGCGCCGGCCAATCTGCCTGTTTAATTTCCCGTTTAAAAGTTATATTTCATGGACGATACCCCCCTGCGATACATACCCGAACCGGACCATGCCTTTATTCCTGTTCCGGCCGCACCACCGGCGCATGTGCCGCCGCGTTCCTATTTGCCGCAGTCGCCCCGGAAATTTTTATTTTTGGGCGTCACGGTTTTTGCCGTTCTGCTGTTCTTTTTTGTTTATTTGCGCATATCGGCACCCGCAGAGTTTCCGATTGATACAGTTGTGACTGTGGAAAAAGGCCAGACTCTCGGCGTCTGGGCGGAAACGCTCTCAGACATGAAAGCCGTAAAATCGCCTTTTGTCTTCAAGGCGCTTACTGTCTTGTTCGGCGGCGGCCGGGGGCTCACGGCCGGCGATTATTATCTGGAAAACAAGCAGAATGTCATCGTCCTGGCCTGGCGTTTTTCGCACAGCCGGTATGATTTGAAAAATGTGAGGATTACCGTTCCGGAAGGTTTTAATTCAAAAGAAATTGCCGGACTTTTCGGCAGAGAAAAAAAATTCACCCATTTTGATTCAAAAAAATTTATCGCTTTGGCTACTCCATACGAAGGCTATCTCTTTCCCGATACATATCTCTTTCTGCCGAACATCACCGCCGAAAATGTCGTAGACGCTATGCTTTCCAATTATAAAAAGCGCATTGAAACTCTGACGAGCGAGATTAGATTATTCGGCAGGCCCATAGAGGACGTGGTCAATATGGCTTCAATCATAGAAGAAGAAGCGAGGACGACAGAGACGCGGAAAGTCATAGCCGGGATTCTGTGGAAGCGTTTTGACGGAGATATACCTCTGCAAGTGGATGCCGCCTTTGTTTTCGTGAACGGCAAGAAAAAAAGTTCGGATTTAACGCTGGAAGACTTGAAGATAGACTCGCCGTACAACACATACGTCCGCCGCGGCCTGCCTCCGACGCCGATTTCAAATCCGGGCCTGGACGCCGTCAGAGCCGCTATTCACCCGACAGCTACGGAGTATTACTTCTATTTGTCGGACGACGAGGGCGATATGCATTATGCCGTAACCCATGACGGACATCTGGCGAACAAAGAAAAGTATTTAAATTATTAGCTCTGTAAATATAAGACCTCATCCCTGCGGAGCTTGCCTAATGTGAACGTTTTGGCTTAAAGTTCATATTATGAAGGGAAAGAAAGTATACGTTGGTATGTCGGGGGGAGTGGATTCCTCGGTTTCGGCGGCGCTTTTGCAGGAGCAGGGTTTTGATGTGACTGGTGTTTTTATAAAAGTCTGGCAGCCGACTTGGATGGAATGTACCTGGCGAGAGGATAGGCTAGATGCTATGCGCGTATGTGTAAAGCTCGGTATTCAATTCATTACTTTGAACCTTGAAAAAGAATACAAAAGAGAAGTGGTGGATTATATGATTTCGGAATACAAGGCCGGCAGAACGCCAAATCCGGATGTCATGTGCAACAGGCATGTGAAATTCGGCGCTTTTTTTGATTGGGCTATGGAGCAGGGGGCTCTCTACGTCGCTACGGGACATTATGCGCAAGTGAAAAAAGAAATAGATGCGAATGGAGATGATAATGGTGCTTTCATGCTCGTCCTCGGCAAAGATCGTGGCAAAGATCAAACATATTTTCTCTGGACTTTGACACAGAGGGAGCTCTCAAAGACGTTATTTCCCGTTGGGGAAATGGAAAAGAGTGAAACTAGGAGATTTGCCCGAAAGTTCTGCTTACCTGTCGCGGAAAAGAGAGATAGTCAAGGTCTCTGTTTTATAGGGAAAGTAAATATGAGAGAATTTTTGTCTCATTACATAGAATCAAAACGAGGAAATGTCTTGAATGAATCCGGTGAAACTATAGGCGAGCATAATGGGGCAGTTTTTCTCACTTTGGGAGAGAGATGTGGTTTTACGCATATCAAAAAAACTGCCGATGAAAAGCCGTATTACGTCATCTCTCGCGATATAAAAAAAAATACAATTACAGTTTCGCACAAATCATTTGCAGGAAGTCTTCCAATAGAAAAAAGGGGATATCAAATTACCTGCGCAAATTGGATTTCAAGATGGCCGGAAGAAGAAAGGACATATACTGCCCGCATCCGTCATTTGGGAGAACTTTTACCTTGTAATGTAGATGGAAATTATATTATTTTTGAAAATCCCACTATCATAGCCTCAGGGCAGTCGCTTGTTTTTTATGACAAAAATACTTGCATTGGGGGAGGAATTGTGATTTAATAATGTCAGATATTCATTATGTCTTATACTTAAGCTATGTTGCCAACACTTGTCATCAAATCCACGGGTGAAAAAGAAATTTTCTCGCCGGTAAAGCTCATGAGTTCGCTCACCAGGGCGGGGGCGAGCCACGGAGAGACCGAACGAGTGCTCCTGCACATCCAAAAAGAGCTTGTGGCCGGCATGACGACGAATGAAATATACCACCACGCTTTTGATATTTTGCGTCATTCGGCTCACCCGGTCGCTCTGCGCTATTCCATGAAGCGGGCTATTTCGGACCTCGGCCCAGCCGGTTTTCCTTTTGAGAAATTTGTGGCCGAGATATTCCGGGCAGAAGGCTACGAAGCTCTGACCGACCAGGTCGTGCAGGGACATTGCGTGGAGCACGAAGTGGACGTTGTGGCCTGGAAGGGAAACGAGCTGGTCATGATAGAGGCCAAATTCCACAACGAGCCGGGATTGAAATCCGACCTCAAAGTCGCTCTCTATGTGAAAGCGCGATTTGACGATTTACGCGATGGTGTCCATGAATACGGCGGAAAGTCCAGGAAAATCACGTCATTTCAACTCTTTACAAATACAAAATTCACGGACCATGCGGTGAGGTACGCCGAATGTCAGGGTCTCTCGCTGGTTGGTTGGAATTATCCGCGGCAGGGCAACCTGGAAGACCTAGTCAACGAAGCTGGACTGCACCCGCTCACGTCGCTCACCACCTTGTCGCAGTCGGAAAAAAAAGCTCTCCTGGATGCCGGTCTGGTTTTATGCAAGCATGTTCGCGAGCGTCAGTTTGACTTGCCGAGTTACGGGATAGACAAAGCGAAAGTCAGGCAGATTTTGGACGAAGTGGACACTCTCTGCGGATAAAT
>ERZ1292629.2628-Hain-H43-01um-R1-2628-length-14764-cov-4_pt3 | contig 12617 bp, 24 predicted proteins | sample MGYA00564399_ERZ1292629 | MGnify/ENA primary metagenome ERZ1292629 (study PRJEB36523, sample SAMEA6512636) | groundwater metagenome | collected 2019-01-08 | study: AquaDiva: Metagenomics assemblies of 32 groundwater samples | reverse complement strand
CAGGTTGGCGCCGTCCAGGTTGGCGCGTGTCAGGTTGGCGCGTGTCAGGTTGGCGTCGCACAGGTTGGCGATCCCCGGGCCGATTTCCTTCTCACGCAACCACGCGAGGAATCCATACACGTCTTGATTGCATCGTGCCCACACTTCGGCGAGCGGAGTCCAGTCGATCACGAGTCTTTTCGCGGCTCGACGCTTCGATGATCGCTGCATCGCGCAGAGTTGATCGAACAATGCCATCCCGGGGGCGCACGGCCCTCCCCCGTCGGGCGGTCCCATGGCTTCGAGTTCCGCACGATCGAGCACCCATAGATTCTTCACGGCTTGACCCTCCCGGTACACACTGCCCATGCCAGCACGACAGCCATTCCCACTGTCGATTCGGCTAGCAACAGTGAGAGCACACAGATCGTGGCTTCGGCGATGTCCACTAGTGACCCCATATCGCGAGGGCTGAGAGTAGTACGATGATGGTGGCGGCGAGCATGATGACTCCTTGAAAGACTAGAAAGGCGGCTCGAACAAACGGGACGGCGGGATATGGTCTGCCATCCGATCACACTCCCATGCGAACACCCGGGACTCTATCTCCACGTCCGATGCCACGCGCTCGCGTGCGTCCAGTTCCGCGGCACGGTACCCCGCCCGTCGTTCCCTCCGAGCCCGCGCCCGACCCGCTAACACGTCAACGTACCTCGCCGGCCGACCGCGGACGATGCGCGCAGCACGGGTGCCGAGAGCATGCGCGGTGTCGAGAGTGTGGATGGCCGCGTCGATGGGATCGGGCATCGGACTACTCCGCCGAGCCCTTGATGTCGTACTTCCCGATCACGTGATCCTTCGCGACCTTGCCGCGCGCCTTGATCGCCGCGCGCTGTTCGTCGGTCTGATCTTCACGCAAGATCGCATCGTGATTGACCACGGGCTGCCCGGCGCCGTAGCGCGGACCCATCGAGGGACCATCGCCGGGCGCGGTGCTCTTGGAGAGCCGGCGAGCGCGGCGTGCACGGATGTCCGATGTCGTGCGCGGATCGTCGGCACCGTGGAGTTCACGCGGTACGGGACAGGGGCGGCGAGGCTTCTTCAAGGTCTGGATTCCTTTCGTGTGATAGGGTGTGTCGCGTCTGTTCGTTTGTCAAGGCCCGGTCAGCGGCCGGCGGCAATCGCATCCGACCAAGCGCTCCACGCATCTCGCGTGAAGATGGTGCGGACACTCCCACATGTAGCCATCCTTGTGTAGATGCCACCATCCGTACCGCACTGGCGCCGCCGTCTCCACCGGCTCCAATGGCGAAGCGATATGCTCTCCGGCTTCCAACTCCGCTACCCTCCCCTCCAACGTCCGCACTTCCTCCCGGTGCGCTTCGCAGTCTCCCAGGTGTGAGGTCTGCTCTTCCACCAGGAGCCGTAGCGCCGCGGTCGCGGCGTCATCGGACACCAGGCGCGCGGCATGCTCGGCCGCGATTGCGCACACCAGGCGCTCGACCGTGGCCGCTTCCCACGTGCGACCGTCGGCACGTAGGATGCGCGCTGCGATGTATCCTCGGGCGATGATAGCTGCGTGCGGGCCGGCGGGCGTTGCTTGGTCACTGGACATCGGTAGCTCCTTCGATGCGGCTTCGATGCGGGGAACCTATCCACTCATCTCCGGTCCGTCAACCCCACCCGTTGCACGTGTAACGCCTCGCGCGTGCGCGCGGTCTACTCTATCCACGGTGCCGCACGCCAGCCCGCGGAATCGTTGGGGAATCGGGGAATCGCGCGGGAGGGTTGACGGAGCGCGGGGCGTGGTTAGGATGGGGGGCGGAGGCATCATGGCTATCGAATGGTTATGGAACGACGATGAGTGGACGCTCGATCCGCAGGACGGGTTGCCAGCGTTCCGCCCGGCATATGACGTGAGCGCGGCCGGGATGTCTGTTGTGATGCGTGTGGCATACGAGCGTGGCTACGACCGCGGCATCGCGGAGGAGCGTGCCCGGTTCGTCGCGATGCTCTCCGCGAGGATTGCAGAATACCATGGCGAGGCACGCAAGGCGCCAGATCCGACCCGATGGCCGGAGTGATCTCGCACACGATGGCTGAGGCGTTGCGCGGGATGGAAGATGGCAATACTATGAACGATCACGAGTGTATCCTCTGCCTCTTCCCCGACTCTCCGTGCCTGGATTCCCTCGACCCTACCGAGGACACCGGCCCACTCCCACCGGAGTCTGCGCCCGTCGCGGAGGAACTGGACTCGATCGTTCGCGCGGTTGTGGCACGGAGTCCGGAACTGGCGGCGGGCTTCCGTCCGTCGCGCCGGTAGCCCCATGCAGCTATTCATTCTAGATTCCGTTCCCTCCCGCGCGGCCCGCGCGCTCTGCGATCTGCACGTGAACTCGCAGTGTCGCGAGTCTGCGCAGATCGCGAGCACGGCGCTACACTTGCGCGGCCGATGGCGGGTTGGCATGTACCGCCCGACGCATGCTCACCATCCGATCGTGGCATGGGCTGGCGCGTCGCCGGGACGTGCTGCTTGCGGCAATCGAGATGATGGGAGGGATCGGACGTGAATACTGATTTGCGTCCCGGTGGTTTGACGACGTGGTGTATGAGGTAGCGCAATGACCGACACAACTGACAGTCTCGACCCGTTCGCCGATCCCATCGCCCCGGAGCCCGCGACCGTGCCGGTGTTGCAGCTTCTCACTGCGTCGCGGCTCTACTGTTTCCGATCGTGCGAGCGCAAGCACTTCTTCCGGTACATCATGGGATACGCGCCGATCGTTGACGCGGAACCGCTCGCGTTCGGAACGCTCATCCACAAGGGACTCGAAACATGGTGGACGTGGTGGAAGGTAACGCACGCCAACGAGCAACCGGAGTACGAGTGCGCAGCGGAAGCCATGTGGGACTCGCTTCCTGCCGAGGATTCGATCGACCCGTTCCTACGCGCGAAGCTCGTTGCGATGCTGGCGGGGTACGATGCGGCATGGACCACGTTCGCGCGGGATGAAGTGTCCGAAGTGCTCAGCGTGGAGGTAGAGTTCCGCGCGCCACTGCGCAACCCGGAGAATGCTCGCGGCGTGTCGCGAACGTGGCAGTTGGCCGGCAAGTGCGATGCGATCCTGCGGCTTCGCGATGGTCGCATCGCGGTATTGGAACACAAGACATCTTCCGAGGATTGCAGCCCGGGGTCAACCTACCGCCGACGGCTTGTGATGAACGGACAGGTATCGCAATACTATGACGGGGCCGACTCGCTCGGATACCCGGTTGACCTCGTGCTGTACGACATCCTGGTCAAGCCTGCGCTGCGACCGCTCAAGGCATCGGAGAATCTCAAGCGCAAGAAGGACGGGACACCATACGCGAATCAACGCGAGTTCGATGAGACTCCGCAGGACTATCTGGATCGGGTCGCGTTGGATATGGAAACGTGCGCATCGGAATACTTCCATCACGTTGAGGTTCCACGGTTCACCGGGGAGCGCGAGGCGTATCGTTTCGACGTGTGGCAACGCGCCAGGATGATGGCAGACTGCGAGCGGCTCGGGCGCCACCCACGCAACGACGATTCCTGTTTCTCGCACGGCAAGACTCCATGCGAGTATTGGGATGTCTGCACGGACCAGGCCAGCATCGAAGATCCGACCAGGTACAGGCGACTGACGAACGTGCACCCGGAGTTGTCCTCGCCCCGTTGACAGACCCGCGAGAGTGGTTAGGTTCCCATCCAACAGCATAGACCCGCGCACGAAGCGGGAGGAGCATCATACATCATGGCAGCAACGATCAAGCTTCCGACCATGCCCGGCGCCAAGCCCGCGGCAAAGCCGGCGACCCGCGCGGCGCCGAAGGTATCCATCTTGCGTGGCGTTCAATCGCAGCCCGAGTGGATTGTCGTTTTCGGCCCGCCCGGCATTGGCAAATCGACGCTCGCGGCGAACGCTCCGTCTCCGGTGTTCGTTGACCTGGAGGGCGGGAGCGCCACGCTGGACGTTGCGCGTGCGAACGTGGTCAACGATGACGGGACGGAGCGGCCAGTCGAGTCCTGGGAAGAGTTGCTCGGCGTGATCCAGGCGTTGACCGATGACGCGCAGGGATGCCAGACGCTCGTGCTGGACACTCTGGACAAGGCCGAGTGGTTGTGTCAGCAGTACGTGATGCGTCACGTGGGCGACAAGAACGGGAAGCCGACGACCACTATGGAGTCCGTTGCCGGAGGATTCGGCAAGGGATACATCGCGGTATACGAAGAGTTCCGCCGCATGCTCGGCATGCTCCAGGTGCTTCGTTCCAAGCGCCGGGTCCGCGCACTGTTCCTTGCTCACGCCAAGGTCCAGAAGGTTCCGAACACGTCGGGACCGGACTACGAGCGATGGGAGTTGAAGGTACACAAGCAGATCGCGGGACTCTTCTTCGAGGCTGCGGACGCCGTGCTGTACGCATGCTACGATGTCGCGGTGTCTGCAAAGGAAGGTGAGCGTCCGCGCGGATTCGGGAACGTGCGACAGGTCCGCACGCACGAGGAAGCGGGCTTCATGGCGAAGAATCGCTTTGGCATGGAGTCGCCGTTGCCGCTCTCGTGGGATGTCATCGCAGACTCCATCATGCGCGGGAACTCCCCGGCACTCCTTGCGGATACCATCCGGCAGCGGGTGTCCCGATTGACGGATGACGGACTCGTGCAGGTCGCCGCGGCCGCGCGGTGCAAGCCCGAGGAAGTGGCGACGAGGATCGAAGCGAAGCTCACCACGAACGCTTCCAACGTCGCCGCGCTCGTAGACCTGAGCAACTGGCTCGCCGCGAACACTCCGGCGCCGATCGAGGTTGACAGCACACCAGAGAGTGATCAGGTTGCATCCGACACCGCCGCGGCCGACGAGCCCGCGGCCCCCACCGACTCATCGGTCAACGAAGGAGCGAAGTAACATGATCCAGGAACCAGGGAAGTACAGCGCACGGGCAATCAAGTGGTCGTGGTCGGAAGCCAAGACCGGGACCATGCAACTGGCGATCGAGTTCGCGGTCAAGGTGCCGATGGGGGATGGCAGCGAGGGCGCGGACACCATCACTCACTATCTCCCGGTCACGGAGAAGACGATCGAGCGCGCGACCAAGACGTTCCGCTTGATGGGTTACGTCGGCGACAGCCTGGAGGAACTCGACAACTCCGGCGGGAACCTCGACGCCAACGAAGTGGAACTCGATGTCCAGTGGGACGAGTACAATGGAGAGAGTCGCCTCAAGGTCAAGTGGATCAACGAGCCGGGCGCCGGCTTTGCGATCAAGGCACCCGAGGCTTCCGCGTTGCGCGGATTCGCAGAGCGCATGAAGGGCGCCATGCGGGCCGTGGACGCCGGGGCACCGAAGGCTGCGGTTCCGGTCGCCACGCCCAAGCCGGCGCTTGCCAAGCCCCCCCAGCGTGCCGCGGCGCCGACGCCTCCGGCGCAGACTCCGTGGCCGGTGGCGAGGCAGGCGAAGCCTGCGGCGCCGGAGCAGGATGCCGGGACGGGGGATGACATCCCGCCGTTCTGAGACAGGCGGTGCCCTCCGTTGTCCGGTGACTTTCTAGGAGGTTCCGATGTCCGAGTTCCATGTCACCGTCGTCCGTCTCGGTCCCGTCGTCAAGCATCCGAACGCAGACCGTTTGGAGATTACGAACGTGCACGGAGGGTATCCGTGCATCACAGCGAAAGGCGACTTCCAAGCCGGCGATCTTGCAGTCTATATCCCTGTTGACTCCGTGGTCCCCGCGGACGACAGCCGATTCGCATTCCTCGATGGACACAATCGGATCAAGGCTCGCAAACTGCGCGGCATCTTCTCAATGGGTCTGCTCATCAAGCCCGACGCGGGCATGGCGGAAGGCGACGACATATCCGCGGCACTGAGGATCACTGCATACGAACCGCCCGAGTCTGGTGCTCCAAGCGCGGGCAAGCCCAAGCACGGTAGCACGAGCAACGCGACCGCGCCCGATCCGCACATCGCCCCGGTGTACGATCTGGAGGGATGGCGACGCTACAACCCCGGGCGCGTGTTCAACCCGGGCGAGCGGGTCAACGTGACCGAGAAGTTGCATGGAGAGAATGCGCGCTTCGCATGGCACGCTGGCCGGTTTCACGTCGGTTCGCATCGCACGTGGAAGCGCGGGGCTTGCACGGCGTGGTGGACCGTCGTGCTCGGTGTCGCGTTGCGTGTCGCGCGGTTCGTACGATGGTACGGGTGGACGCGCAGGATTGTCGGCGCGATCCCGCCAAGCGTGGATTGCCAGTGGTGGCGCACGGCGCGGAAGTACGGGTTGCCGGAGAAGTTGCGCGCGTATCCGGAACTGGTATTCTTCGGAGAGATCCTCGGCGGCATGGAAGGCATGCGCTACGGACACACCGCGGACGATCGCGGGCTTGCCATGTTCGATATCTTCGACCCGCGCACGGGACGGTTCCTTGACCGGGCATACTTCCTCCACATCACTTCGGAACTGGAGTTGCCAGTCGTGCCAGTGCTGTACAATGGTTCCATCGAGGAAGTGAATCCCGCGATGGCGGAAGGCCCGAGCATGTACCCCGGTGCCGCCCATATCCGCGAGGGATTCGTGGTCAAGCCGTGGATCGAAAGGTCATGCCACATCGGCAGGGTCGCGTTGAAACTGGCGGGGGAAGGATACTTGCTGAGGAAGTAGACGACCGCCGCCAGCCCACGATGATAGTCACTGCTGATAGATACTGTTGACAGGAGGTATCCCATGTTGATCCGCTGCAACACCTGTGCATCCAAGCCCGACCCATCCCGCACGCTCTCGGAGCAGTATCAGGACGAGCACTACGGGCATAATGTTCGCGTGCATAACCCATGCGGGCAGAACAAGACTGGCGATCGGATGGTCCGGTGCGTATGCTGTCTGAACAAGACCGGAGTGGCGCAGGGTACGGACGCGCGTTGACAACCCACGAGTAGTGGTTACGATGTCTGATGTAGCTGCCGTGCCGGCAGTGGTACCCGGCCTGTGGAGAGAGTGGCGCTTGAGGCCATGCGATGAAACAGGAAGGGCCACCCGCGAGGATGGCCAGCGCGTATCGGGAGAGATTATGTGCGCAGCGGATTCCAGTCGGACAGAGTCTCTTCCGCGTGCGCGTGGAGGCACCGCCTGCCGGCGTGCGGGTGTACGTTGTCACGCGGTCTCTTCCGCGTGCGCGTGGAGGCACCCACCCGGGTCCGCGTGGCAACCGGCTTCCGGCAGTCTCTTCCGCGTGCGCGTGGAGGCACCGCACCGCACCTGTCCGCCCGCTCCGTCCACGCTGCGCACGTTGACACATCACTAGCTGCATGAGTGGCCATGGAGTCTGGAGGCTCGGACACGTGGCGGTGCCGGATGAGCGTTACTTGACCAGCATGGAGGGCGATGCCTCCGGAGTGCTGGCGTTGCCCGCGGGTGGTTGTCTCCTCTTCGTCGCATTGGACCTAACGACAATCCGCAAGACACGAGGGCCGGCATTGACAACTCGACAATCACAGGAGGTATCCCATGTCCAAGCTCCCGACCATTGACCACATCCCCATGTCCGCTCGTGCGGTGCACACCGCTCTCAGCTTCGCGCTCCGTGCGTGCCCGACCGTGAAGGCAGATGAGAGCAGGGCAGTCCTCGTGCTGGACGGATCGCGGGTGTACGCCTGCGACGGGTACGTGCACCACACCGCGTGCCTGCCGGCGGCTGTCACGGATGAGCCCGTGAAGGTGTCCCGTGCGAGCGTCGCGGGCTTGTGCCATATCCTCAACGGCACCTTGAAGGCTGCGAAGGAAACCGACCGCGCGGCCACGGTCGCATGGTCCGGTTTGCTCGTGCGCGTCATGCTGGACGCGGAACCTACCGAGTATGAGTTGGAGCGCGACCTTGCCAGCGCACCGGCCGACTCGTGGCGTCTGCCGGAACCGACGGACTACGAGCCTGACGAGGTCATGGTACTCCCGACCGATCGACTCGCCGCCGCGTGCTGGCCCGATGAGTGCACGTCCGGGGTTCGGTGGACGCATTCCGGCCGCGCGTGGATCACGCACCGGATGGCGGATGAAGCGGGGGAGGAAGTGGTGTTGGGCGTGGCGGTTGTCGCGACACCGGGCGAGAAGATCGAACTTGTCCAGGGGGTGCTCGCGTTCGTGGACACGAAGGGACACTACAACACGGTGGGCGAGCCGGTGAGCATGACGATCAGCACTGGCGATAACACGGTCACGATCGACGACCCGGGGAAGGCGGCGCGGCGGTTGCGTAGCGTGAGGGGTGGGAAGTGACCGACGAACAGCGGTCGCTTCGCAGTATCGCGTGCAAGGCGCGCTCGGTGCTCAAACGCGCCGGCATCCGGAGATCCTCATTCCACAGGATCGCCGGATGGGATGACGGCTACCATGTAACGGTGGACTACAGGCGCGAAGTGCATGTCGAATGGAATACGTATGAAGGTAACTTGTTCGACCCTGACGACTGGGCGGCCAATCTCGCGCGGTGTGCACTTGCTTTGGAGTCTGCTGGCATGTCAGCACGCAAGCACCCCCACCTTGGGTGCCTGTTAGTAACCCGAGGGGCAGCGCAATGAACTCCCCATCATGGATCGTCGCCGCAACCGCCATCGCAGTGATGGCGGTCCTGGTGTGTCTGTTCGTGGAAGCGGCGGGAGTGGTGTAACATGAATCCAGAACTCGACAACAGTCTCGCACAACTATCGTCAGCCGGCGACCAGTGTCGAGACGCGAGCCTTATCGTCAAGCAAACTCGGTCATCCACCGATCGGGCTCGCGCATGGGTCGAATTCTACGAAGGGTTGGACCGGTACAACCGGGAGTGTGTCAAGATTATTGCGATGCTTGGCGAGTCGCCCGGCATCCGCCGATTGATCGCCGACGCGGAAGCTCATCGTTCTGGGTCGGCGACGGTGTAGCCATGCCTGAGTACGGCTGGATTCAAACCGCATCCGGGCGCAAGGTATTCCCGCTTTCGTTGCGCCCGGCAGACGTGTACCTCGCGGATATCGCACACTCGCTTTCCAACCAGTGTCGGTTTACCGGGCACACGAAGTGGCATTACTCCGTGGCGCAGCACAGCATCCTGGTATCCCTGCACTGTGACCCGGCGGTTGCCATGTGGGGGCTGTTGCATGACGCGAGCGAAGCGTACCTATCGGATATCCCGCGACCGCTGAAAGCGCTGCCGGGATTCGGTGACGTGTACCTCGCGGCCGAGCGTGTCGCGATGGACGCGGTATGCGATCACTTCGGGTTGTCGCATGGGATGCCAGCATCGGTGGAGCACGCAGACCGAGAGGCTCTGGCAACCGAGAAACGCGATGTCATGGGACCGGAACCGGAAGCGTGGATGCCCATGCCGGATCCGTGGCGCGAGCGGATCAAGCGATGGTCGCCGGCTCGTGCGGAACGGGAGTTCCTTGGCAGGTACTTTGACATCGTGGCGGGGATGGTATACAATGGACATTGAACATCTGGTGAACGAGTCCTGGTCAACCGCGGAGTCCCATGGCTGGCACGCGGAACCGCGATCGTTCGGGGATTGCATCGCGCTCTGTCACTCGGAATTGTCCGAGGCGTTGGAAGAGTTCCGGACGGGAAGCGATCCCGCGGCGGTGTCGTATGTGAACGACAAGCCGGAAGGCGTAGCCGTGGAACTCGCGGACGTGATCGTGCGGATCGCCGATATGTGCGGAGTGTACGGTATCGACCTGGACAACGCGCTCCGGGTCAAGATGGAGTACAACCGCGGGCGACCGTATCGCCATGGTGGGAAGCGGCTCTAGCCCGTGCACCCCTTCACTCACTTCATCTCAGACACTCACTTCTCCCATGCGAACCTCTTGTCCTATGAGCCTGTCCGCCAACAGTGGGGCGCGGACATCGAGGCTCACGACGCTGCCTTGATTGCAGCATGGAACGCCCGCGTGCCCCAGGACGGGCACGTGTTGCACCTTGGCGATGTCTGCTTCGGGCCGGTCGAGCGTGTCCAGTGGATACGCGCCAGACTGCACGGGACGATCTATGTAGTGAAGGGGAACCACGACAGGGGACCGAAGGCGCTAGCCGCGCTCGGGTTCGTTCCCCTCGGCCGGCGACACGAGTTCACGGACGATCGCATGGACCGCGTGGTATGCCGTCACGATCCATCGAAGTTCACGGGCGTGGACGTGGGGACCGCGGACGTGCTGCTATTCGGACACCTGCATTCGGCGAGACTGCCAGCGGATGCGGTCGAGCGGATGCGCGGGAAGGGGTTGTGCTTGTCGTGTGAGGCCATCGCCGGGCTGAGTGCACCGGGACCGTTGACGCTGGACATGGTACGTGCGTTGACCGGACATTCCCGGCGTTGACGGCCGCACCAGCAGTGCATGGCACGCACCCTCCGCCGTTCCCGATCCGAACCACGCCGCGAGTCTGCGCCCAAACCACGCGCTAAGCGCGGGGCGAGGGTATCGGTTGAGCCCCCGGCGCCGCTGCCTGTTGCACGTGAAACGCCCGCCGTGGCGTGGCCCCGTCGCGATACCGTCCCCCCGCCGGCCCGCCAGTGCGAGGCATGCGGAGCGATGGCGGTGCCGGTGCTGTGCTCGGGGTGCGGATATGCGGAGGGGTGCTTGGCGTGTCTGGCGGGGGGGGTGTGCGGACGGTGTAGGGAGAGCCAGGACGACTAGGTTTTTTCGCACACCACGGCGGTGTGCGGTCCCGACTACTCGTCCAGATGCCGCGCGATGCGGTCCGCCACGGCAAGCGCGCGACGGATCGCGTCCAGCACTGGTGCGCTGGTATTGCCCGGGACGAGGTCCACGGGCAGGAGCGCGTTGCGGAGCTCGTGCACCGCATACGCGAGCACCTCCGCGTCAAGAATCTGGCAGAGTACCTGTCCAGGGCACTCCGCCGCGCAGTATGCGCACCGGTCGTCCCTGTCTAGTGCGCGAATCGTGGTGCCGCACGATTGGCATGCAGGTATCGGGTCTGGCTCGTCGGGCGGAGAGAGCCGTCCGCCAGAGAGCCCGGCGTAGGGGTAGGTTAGCACGACACGACCTCCCCCGTGCTGGCCACCGCGTGCGCGGTGGCCAGCAACATATCGCATTGGAGCCACCATGCCGAAGCGCGTCGGACCATGCCGCGGTAGAGGGTCACGTCATCGCGGGTCCGCGCCGCGGCGAGTCTGCCCGCAGCGTAGACCATCGCGCGGACGGCCTGGGATTGCTGGGAAAGGAGCCACGTGCTATCCATTGGATACATCCTCTCCGGTCTAGTACAGCGCCCACGCATCCGGGCCGAAGTTCGCTCGCACGTACGCCAGCAGTCCGGGCTCGTCCTGTAGCGTGCCGTCGCAGTAGCGGACGTTGGACACTCCGCCGATGTCCTCGTGCCGACGCTGGAACCATCGGGCGTCCTCGCGCGTGTCCAGGAAGCGAAGCACGCGGATGGTGCGATACTCGGTCTTGACCTGGTCGGTGTCGAAGCGGTGCGTCATGGGAACCTCTAGTGCTAGCGCCGTGCCAGCCTAGTACGTCCAGCGACCAAACACCCGGCGCGCTTCCGCCTCCGTCGCGCACTCCCGACGGCCGATGTCGCAGCCGAGGGAATTGGTCACGAGCAGGATGCGACCGAGCCGTCGGATCACGGAGCCGTCGGAGCGGGCGCGGGAGACGACGTGCTGGGCATCGGGCGTGGCGTGTGGGGCGTGCTTCATGGTCCTACTCCTTCGCAATCCGCGTGCCACTCTACCGCCCGTGCCTCCCCGCGTACTCCTCGCGGTCCGGGCACTCCTCCGGGCGCGCGGGCCGGATGCGCCGGGGTGATCGGGTGGTGACGCGGCTAGCGTTCCGGATAGGCGTCGAATTGCTCGCCACATTCGGGATCGGCGCACATGAAGGTTTGGTTGCGACCGCTGGCTCCGTTGTCATCGTGCGGTCCGCGGTGCCCGCAGAATGGGCAGGGGCTTGTCGCCGTGTAGTGCGTGGGCTTGCTGTCGCGATTCGTGGTCTTGCTGGCCATCGTCTCTCTTCGCTCTCTGCCCGGCGTCGCCGGACGATTACTGTTCCTTGTCCGACCGCTTGGTCCCCTTGCTACCCTTGACCTTGCCGTCCCATTCCGTGCACCGGGTCAGCGTGGTTTCCTTGCGGCCCTGGTACTCTTCTTGACTCTTGACGGTGCCGCGGATCGACACAACCGCGCCCTTGACCCATGAGTCGGGAGTCGCGCCAGTTGCCCACCACTTGACGATCCGGCCTTCCGCCGTGCGGAACACGTGGAGTATCTTGGCCCCATAGAACGACTCGATGACCTTCGTATACATGATCGAGCATCCGGCGAGGCGCGCCTTGTCTCCGATCGCGCCAACGTATTCCGACACGATCGAGGGAGCCGCAGCGCGCTCTGCGGCGCGGTGTAGCTCGACCAGGTATCCCTGCGGAATCCACGCTGCGATTCCCAGGTGCTTGTGATTGGTCGCGCCGAAGGCGGCGAGCGTGCGGACGTTGTGCGCGAAGTCGCTATCCGCGTCGAGTGTCCGCGCCCATTCGATACTCTCGCTAGCAAGCGTGACATCCTCCGCCGTCGGGGTCGGGAACGGAACGCCTGGGTTGCGGTCATTCCACGCTCTGAG
>ERZ1292629.2559-Hain-H43-01um-R1-2559-length-15065-cov-7_pt1 | contig 12626 bp, 14 predicted proteins | sample MGYA00564399_ERZ1292629 | MGnify/ENA primary metagenome ERZ1292629 (study PRJEB36523, sample SAMEA6512636) | groundwater metagenome | collected 2019-01-08 | study: AquaDiva: Metagenomics assemblies of 32 groundwater samples | reverse complement strand
ACTTTCAAAGATCAGCTCCGTGCATTTTTTCAGGAGCACCCTGGAAAAGATAAGTTGTACCTGAGAAATCTTGCCGTATTTCGAGGACAGCTTTTTGAAACTCCAGAAGTGGGAACTCTCTCGGGGTATGATCAATCATTAGTTCAAGAAGCTATGAATCATACAGAGGTTGGACAAGTGCTTTCTGATCATGCCATGCTCGAGGGAAATAAATCTTATCTCTATGATAAGGTGGCGAATCCGTTTCATGTGAGTCAAATGGAGAATTTGGATCGTCTTGTTGTGGCAGCAGGTCGCGAATTTGGAGCTGCCGGAAGACCGGGTCCAACAGAAACAGTATCGGAATACACAAAGCGTGTCATGTTTCTTCTTTTTCAGAAGAATATTGATAATCCTTCATTTACTTTTAAGTTTTAATGCATATCTATGTCTATTGATCACAAACAAATCAGGGATGAGCTTTCAGAGGCATTTCATTTAGAGGGTATGCCCGTGAAACAGCAAGAAGAGCTCATTGGGAAGATGGGAGAGGCTCTTTTGAAGCGTATCTTTCTGGAAACTATGGAAAAGATTGGGGACGAAGGGGTACGAGAGTACGAAGGGCTTCTTGAGCAGGAAGCGAGTGAAGAGCAGATTTCTGATTTCTTGGAAGAAAAGATCCCGGGGTATACTGTCTTTGTCCGTGAGATTGTAGATCGTTTTAAAGAGGAGATGCAAGAGAATTTTTCTTGATAATTTAGAGTAATACGAAGAGTATGCCAGAAGAGCTAATACGAGAACCAGGGCAGAGCGGAGAAGGACTGAAAGAAGGAGGTCTTTTGAGTCCTTCTATTGAATCTCTTCCTTCTGTGAATCCTGAGAAGGAGTCTGTAGTGGAGGCAAAGGATGAGCGTTACAATGAGCTTTTGGGGCAGCTCAGTACGAATGCAAAAGCGGTGCCAGGACTTTCTGAAAAGGAAGTTTCAGATGATACAAAAGAAGTGTCGCTTCTGACTGACGAAGAGAGTCGTATACAGCATCTTTTGGATCTGGCGCATACGAAGGGAACTTTGCATGCCGTTCGAGTAGCTCGTTCGCTTCAGGATTACTACGCACTCGATCGGATGCACGATGAGCTTTCAGAAACTTTTTTCAAGAAACTTACTGAAAAAGGATTGCTTTCATAGAGGAAGGGGCTCAAAATAAGCCAAAAAGAAATACAAAAAATAATGGAAGTCTTTGATTTTAATATTTTGTTTATACCACTTGCTTGGGTATCAGCGAGTATCGCTCTTGTGAGTGGTGTTTTTTTGGTGGTCCGAAGTATTGTTTCTTTTCGAAACCAGGTCAACGAATCTATTCAGATGGATCTTGAGGTTATCAAGGTAGTAAAGAAAAAACTTCCTGAAGGACAAAACCCAGGACAAGATAGTTGGCGTGAGGAGATTCTTGCAATGGAGCAACTTCTGGTTTCTTTGGCAGGATTTAAATCGAAAACAAAGTGGTTTACCCGGATATTTTTTAATGCACCGACGGTTGTTTTTGAAATTGCCAACCCTTCTTCTAGTGAAGAGATTTTTTTCTACCTTTCTGTACCAAGGCGTTTTCGGGAGAGTATCGAAAAGCAGGTGCACAGCTTTTTCCCGAATGCTGTTATTGAAAAGGTGCCTGATTATACGATATTTTCTCCAGAAAGCTTCACGGCTCTTTCGCTCCTTGAGCTTTCGGATCACCATGCTTTACCGCTCCGGACCTATCGTACCTTGGATATTGATCCGCTCAATGAAATTTCGAATGCACTGAGTAAGTTAGCCACTGTGGCTGAGGGCGCCGCTATTCAGGTGCTTCTTTCTCCAGCAGGGAACCGGTTTCGTTCTGAGGGAAAGCGTATTGCTCAGCACATGCAAAGCGGAAAGCGTCTCAAGGATGCTCATAGTGAAGGGACGTTTCAGGGACTCGGAACCCATATCGGAAAGCGAGTAATTCATACGCTTGATCCAACACAGAAAAAGGTAGTCACTCCTGAGCCAGAAAAGGCAGTAGTGCTGACCCCAGAAGAGCAGGAGCTTGTAAAGTCTATTGATAGCAAAGCCAGCAAGGGTGGATTTCGAGTTAATATACGACTTTTAGCTTCCGCTTCGAATCAATCAAGAGCCGAAGAAATTTTGGCTCACATGGAGAACGCTTTTGGGCAGTTTGAGAATCCAGAAGTGAATCGTTTCCGCGTGAAGAAGCGTGTACGAGCGAAGCGTGAAGTCTTTCATTATATTTTCCGTAATTTTGATGACGAGAGTGCTATTTTTCTCAATACAGAAGAAGTAGCGAGTATCTTTCATTTTCCTATCTCTACTACGGAGACACCAAAAATCAAATGGCTCAAGTCTGGAGCTTCAGCTCCGCCGATTAATATTCCACAAGAAGGAGTACTTCTTGGGTTTAATGATTATCGCGGAACAAAGACTGACATTCGAATCACCGAGAGCGACCGAAGGCGACACATGTATGCTATTGGTCAGACAGGTGTTGGAAAGTCTAACTTTCTTCAGGAGATGGCCAAGAAAGATGCGGCCGCAGGAAAGGGATTTTGTTTTATCGATCCACACGGAGATGCTATTGAGGATATTTTGACAGCCATTCCAAAAGAACGAGCTGAAGATGTTATTATTATCGATCCTGCCGATGTGGCTCGGCCGATCGGTATCAATATGTTGGAATACGATCCAGCTCGTCCAGAACAGAAAACATTCGTTATCAATGAGATGATTGGTATTTTCGACCAGCTCTATGATATGAAGGCAACGGGAGGACCAATGTTTGAGCAGTATATGCGAAACGCTATGCTTTTGGTTATGGAGCATCCAGAGAGTGGTTCAACACTTATGGAGATACCAAAGGTTTTGGCTGATGAAGATTTTCGTCGTCTTAAATTGTCGCACTGTACCAATCCTATCGTGCATGATTTTTGGACGAAAGAGGCAGAGAAAGCTGGAGGAGAGGCAGCCTTAGCGAACATGGTTCCCTATATTACTTCAAAGCTCACGGCATTTATATCAAACGATATGATGCGCCCTATTATTGCACAACAAAAAAGTGCCATTGATTTTCGCGCGGTCATGGATGAAGGAAAGATTGTGCTTATTAATCTTTCAAAGGGGAAGATCGGAGAGATTAATGCGCGTCTTCTTGGAATGGTGATTGTTGGAAAGATTCTTATGGCCGCTCTTTCTCGAGTAGATATCCCAGAAGAAGAGCGTAAAGATTTTTACCTCTACTTGGATGAGTTTCAGAACGTTACTACTACTTCTATTGCGCAGATTCTTTCAGAGGCGCGTAAGTATCGACTGGTTCTTATACTGGCACACCAGTTTATCGGTCAATTGAAAGAGGAAATTTCCAAAGCAGTCTTTGGAAATGTAGGGTCGTTGGTTTCTTTCCGGGTTGGTCCTGATGATGCTGAGTTTCTGGAAAAGCAGTTTGAACCAGTATTTACTGCGAACGATCTTATGAACGTTGATAACTACCAGTGTTTTGTGCGCTTACTTATGAATAATGAGTTGACGAAGCCATTTAATATGAAGACCTATCCGCCAACGTCAGGGAATCAGGAAGTAGCGAATGCTTTCAAAGAGCTCTCGCGTCTCAGGTATGGTCGAGATGTGGCTATCGTGAACAAGGAAATTATGGCTCGTATTCAAGCGAAGTAGAGACAGAGAAGAGAAAAGAAAAAACAGGCTTAAGGAGGGAGCCTGTTTTTTTGGTCTCAAGCCTTCTCTTTGCTAGAGGCTGGTTATTCTTGAATCTTCAGAGAAGAGAGGGTGCTTCCTTCTGAAAAGATAACTTCGTTTGTCTTCTCTCTGAATGCGATATGGTTCGCTAGAGAAAGTTTTGGAGAAGAATACTCTCCGAGAAGGTTTCCTTCTTGATCCCATATGATAACCCGGCTATTTTTGGTATCAAGTGCGAGTACTTTTCCGGACTCAGAACTTACAGAGATGTCTTCTATAAAAGAGGTCTCGCCGGGTATCTGGAAATCTTTTTCTTTTTTTCCTCGGAAAAAGGCAGTGACAGTGCCTCCGTCTAGAGTGAGGAAGACCTTTTCGTTGATTGCAATTTGGCTTTTCTCAGTAGTAGTGATGGATTCTTTGAGCCATGTTGTGCTTTCTCCGAACCCTCCTTCAGCTCGAGGGAAGCGGTAAATTTGGTTGTTTTTTTGATCGAGAGTATAGAGGTACGTAAGGTATGTGCCAGCGCTGCTGATGGTAGTATTTTCCGGTACAGGAAGGTTGTTTTTTGAAAAGTTATTATTTCCAATAGGGCTAAAAGAGAATACTTCATTTTGGTCGCTCACAAGGAAAAGGAGCCCAAGATCTTTCATTGGAGTAGCGAGAATAATCGCCCCCGTAGAAGATGGAATAGTATATTCCTTACCAGATTGCGTATTGATAACTTTTGAGGAAGTGACTACAAAGATTTCGTCGTTGAGAGTAGCAAAATCGATAATCGTTCCACTTACAGAGGTAAGGGTATGGAGTACGAAATCATTTTTCTTTCCTTCAGAGCTCTCTAGGACCGGGGTATCTTCTGGAGATGATGAAGCTTCTTTTGGGGTGGACTGTTTCGATGCAATGAAATATACCGATGTAACACACAAAAGAGCAATGAGACACAAAGAGGCGAGCACCCCTCTTTTCATTGGTGTCGAAAGAGATTGAAATCGCTGGCTGGCTTTTTTGCTGATGCGTATGCTTTCCAGAAAGAGTCGTTTTGTTGTTGTGACAACGATACCCCATCCATTTTGTAGGACCTTGCGTGTATTTTCTTTTAGAGGAGAGAGGCTCGCGAGTATTTTGAAAGAAGGTGTTTTAAGAATCAGAGTATTTCTTTCTCTTTTGTTCGAGAGAGTACTTCGTTCTCCTTTTTGATAGAAAGTAGCCAAAGGACTTTGTAGAGGTGTTTCTTCTTCAGAATGTACATGAAGAGGAGGTTCTATGGGAAGAGAGGGTTCTTGGGGTTTTGGTGCTTGTGGGAGGGCTACTGCTTGTGTTTTTTTCTCTGCCATCTCTCTCTCGTGTGCCTGCTTCTTTTCTGCTTGGAGAATCCTTTGCTGTTCTCGTTTTTTCTCTAAAACTTGCGCTGCGGCAGAAATGCTTTCTTCTGCTGCATCTGTGAGAGCGATTTTTAAAATGGAAAGTTTTTTTCGAGCTTTTCTAATGAGTTTTTGTTGTGAAAGGATCCCGTTGTAGAGAGAGGTAACTCCCTCTTTCATCCAAAGGGACACATGCTCTAGGATTGGATGAGGAGGATTTTCTGTAGAGACTTCTCCTTGTACATAGATATGGCCAGTTTTACTGTCTACGTATTCAGTAGCCGGTTCTATTTTTTCAGAAAAGGGGACATCTTCAACGAGGGACGGTCTTTCTCCTGGTTCAAAGGTTTTTCCGCTAAAAACGTTTACCATAGAAGGCTCTTGACTCTGATGGCTTGCAGAAGCTTTGGCGGTCGCTTTTTTTGCTTGTTGCGTTGGTGAGAGACGGGCTTCTTTTGGTTTTTCTTCAATATCAACAAGAAGGATGCCAGCAACATCGAGTTCATTTACGAGGGCTGTCTTGAGAAATTGAATAAATTTCTCCTTTCCCATGCGGAGGGCATTTTTTTGGAGGATTTCTATAGGAAAGAGAGAAAAAACTCCCGGAGTTGCAAGAAGGATTTTATCGTCTTTTGCGAGGCGCCCACTCGATACTTCAACGAATGTCTTTATTGGATGAATGTGGGACTCTTCCGAAGCAAGTCCTTCGCTGATGTCAGAGATGCTCTCGTTTCGGAGTAAAAGAATGCGTGTTTCTCCAGTAACAGAGAAGTGCATGTTGTTTTTTTCAAATACACCTAAAGCTCCATGAAGCTCTCCAAGCCAAGCGATATTCCCGTGCTTTACGAGTTCTGCTAGCGCGAGGTTTACTTTTTGAAGAGCCGCCTCAAAACTTTCCACAGCACCTCGTCGAGGATTTTGAAAGTATTCTTTTCGAGCTACGGAAGCGAGAAAATTTACAATATACGCAGAGTCTTCGCTTCTTTCGGAAACCTCAAATACTCCAACCAAAGTTCCAAGGTCTAGCTTTGTTACGTTTTCACCTGTAGAAGAAAAAGTCTTGATAAAGGGCTCAAAAGAACGGCGTTTGGCCACGCTTATTTCCGTAATAGACTTTTCAAGTTCAGGGACAAATTTTACTTTTTCTTGGCGTTTTTTTTCTGGCATACCAACATACAAGTCAGAGGAAAAATCAAAGAAGAGGGGAGGAGGGGTCAAGGGATCAGGCAGAAAACAAAAAGGCTTCCGAGTCAATTTGTTTCCCTTCGGTTTCTTTTGGTATTTACCCTCCAAGTATACCATAAAAGGGTCTCTTTCAAGAGCTTTTTTGGCCTTAAATCAGAGCGAAAGTCAATTTTGACTTTTCTGTGCCTTTTTCCTATACTTCAGCGTAGTACAGTAGGTTTTCTGCATTTCCTAAATAGAATGTTTTCGTATGTCGCTCGTCCTCTTTGATTCTCTGTTTGGTTCTAAAGCTCGTGCTCGTCTGATCCGATTTTTTCTTTTGAATCCTGGTGTTGAATTTACAACGGCAGATATAGCAGAAAAAACACTGGTTTCTCGAACAGATATTGCACGTGAAATTCAGAAGCTTTCAAAAATGAAGTTCGTTTTTGAACGCGCCAAAAAAGGAAAGAAGTGTTTTGTGGTGAATGAAGCGTTTCCTTTTTATGTTGAATTGAAGAGCTTGGTATCAAAACTTAATGTTCACGCACAATCCCAAGTGTTCAAGAAGTTAAAAATTGTTGGAGAGGTAAAACTCATACTGATTAGCGGGCTTTTTTTGAACTATGCGAAGAGTAAGGTAGATATGATTTTGGTGGTGAACAATGTCAATCGGACCAAGTTGAAACATGCCATTGCTCATTTGGAGGCTGAGGTGGGGAAGGAGATTCGTTTTGTTCTCATGACTGGCGAAGAACTCCATTATCGCCTCAATATGCTTGATCGCTTTTTTATTGAATTCTTGGAGGGACCGTACGAAGAAGTAGCGAATAAGGTTCCAGAGTTGAAGCGTTTTATCGCCGGGATGAAGAAATAGTGATCTTTAAAGCCGAACACTTCGGGAAAGGAGTATGAACTCTTTGGTACTTATATTTGGTGGTATTTTCTTGGCTGGCCTTTTCTTGTGGCTGGCCTTTTCTTTGCGGAACAAGACTTCTGCTCGCTCTCTGGATGAGCAAATGCTCAATACTCAAATTGAAAACATGAATAAGCGTCTTGAAGAGGGAATGCGCCTTCTTTCAAGTGGTATGAACCAGCAGTTAGCGAGCTTTCAGCATACCCTGGACCGAAGACTTGATGATAGCAGTAAGCGCCTCGACGAGCGCCTCGATGGAGCAGCGAAGTCTTATGCTGATGTGAAGCAGGGGCTGGAAGCTGTAAAACAGTCGAGCGAGCGTATTTTAGAGGTCGGAAAGGACGTAGCTTCTCTTCAGGAGATTCTTACGGCACCAAAACTCCGAGGTGGTTTTGGAGAGAATATGTTGGCAGAGCTTCTCAGTCAGCGACTCCCAAAGGATAATTATGTTTTACAGCATCGTTTTAAAAGCGGTGAAATCGTAGACGCACTTATTATTCTTGGTGGCGGAAGTATTAGTATCGATTCAAAATTTCCTTTGGAGAATTTTAAGCGACTAATAGTAGCGAAAAACGATGAAGAAAAGAAGGTAGCGAAGCGTCTGTTTTATTCTGATGTGAAAAAGCACGTAGATGCTATTGCCAAAAAATACATTTGTCCTGACGAAGGAACACTCGGGTGGGCGTTTATGTATATTCCTGCAGAAAATGTCTACTACGAGACTATTATTATGGATGAGGACGATCAGGGATTATTGGAGTATTTTGGAAAGCATAATATCATTCCGGTTTCCCCGAATTCTTTTTATGCTTACCTGAGCACTATTTTGCTTGGCTTGCAGGGAGCGCAAATTGAAAAGCGCGCCAAGGAGATTATTGGACAGCTTGGAAAGCTTGCGAAAGAACACGAGAAGTTTGATGAAGAATTTGAAAAGCTCGGGAAGCATTTGGGGAATGCTTACAAGAAGTACGATGATAGTGAGAAGCGGTTACGAAGAGTAAATGATCATCTCTTACATGCACGTACAGGACTGAGTCAGGGTGCTGATGCCGATTCGATTGAGGAGCCAGGAAATCTACTTTTAAAGGATGATGAATTGGTATGAGGCTCTCGTTTTTCTCAAAACAAGGAGTGCCTCAATGGGAGGAAATAATCAGTGATGCTGAGAAGGGGGTTCGTTTTTGGCAGAACACGATTGTACGCTTTTTGCTCTTTTTTGCCATCCTCCCGATTATTTCAAGTCTTATTGTACTTGCCTTTTTTATTCGACCGCGCGAGACTTCTATCGTTTTGCATTACAACGTGTATTTTGGTGTCGATGTTTTAGGAGCTTGGTGGCAAACGTACCTTTTGCCACTTTTGGGTCTTTTTTTCTTTGTGGTGCACACTTTCTTGGCCGCTCATTTTTATCAAAGAACAGATCGTGTTGCTTCGTATCTTTTGCTTCTTGCGGCAGGACTCATTAGCGCAGGAGTGCTTATCGCGAGTCTGAGTGTAGCGTTTATTAATTACTGAGGATACACCTACTGTTTATGGAGAGCTTGCGACTCGATCTCTTCTTGCCTCCGATGCTTATCGCGTTTTCGTTTTCTGCGGTAATCATGCTTTTCTTTATCTTGATACCCTTTTTTCAGCGTTCACGGTGGCGAGAGGATGACCGTCATAAGACAAAAACTCTTTCTCGGCTTGGCGGGCTTGCTTTGTTACTTTCTTTTGTAGTAACCGCACTCCTTGATCCAAACCTTGTTATTACCCGTGAATTTGTAGGATTGTTTGTGGGGGCAGGGCTTATCCTTTTTTTCGGACTCTGGGATGACATGAAGGAGGTAGGCTGGAAAATTCAGATCTTTTTTCAAGTAACACTAGCATTCATTGTTTTTTTGTTCGGCGTACGTATCGTTTCAATTACCAATCCTCTGGGCGGGATTTTTCTTTTCCCAGAACAGGGAATCACACTTCTCCTTGGATTCTTTATTCTGCTTTTCTGGATCCTTTTGGTGATGAACGCTATGAACTGGCTTGATGGCGTAGATGGTGTTTGTGGAGGTGTCAGTATTATTACTCTGGCTACGATATTCTTTCTCTCTCTCAAACCAGAGGTCAATCAGCCTCCCATTGCCCTTCTGTGTGTGATTGGTATAGGGGCTATCCTTGGGTTTCTCTTTTTTAACTTTTATCCAGCCCGTATTTTAGCCGGAACCGTAGGTGCTCTCTTTCTTGGTTTTCTTATTGCTGTTTTGGCAGTTATAGCGGGCACCAAGATCGCAACCGCTTTTTTAGTGCTCTCTCTTCCTATCGCTGATGCGCTCTTTGTCATTGGAGAGCGTTTTCGAGACAATGTTTCTATATTTCAGGCAGATCAAAGACACCTTCACTACAAACTCCTTCGTTTGGGGTGGAAGGAGTCTTCGGTAGCGTGGTTTTTCTTTGTGGTAACCGCCTTGATCGCTCTTCTTGCTCTCTCTACCGAAGCCCTTGGGAAATTTGTTGCTCTTGTTCTTATTTTTGGACTTATTTTCTCTCTCCTTGCTCTTGTTGGGTATAGCGTGAAACGTAAAGAAAGGGGCGTATGAAAAGTTTTTTCTTTTCCCAAAAAGGGATTCTTCTTGGCCTCCTTTGTGTTGTGCTGATATCTTTTTTAGGATGGGAGTTTTTTTGGAGGGAAAGTCATTCAGACCAAGTATTTCATGAAGTTCGTATAGATGATCAAGTCTTTCAGTTAGAAAGAGCAGATACTGACGAAGAACGTGCTTTAGGCCTTGGGTATCGCGACAGCCTGTGTGATACCTGTGGCATGCTATTTCAGTTTCCGGAACCAGGAATGTATCCTTTTTGGATGAAAGGGATGCGTTTTCCGTTGGATATTATCTGGCTTGATGGGAATCGGGTAGTATTTATTGTTCATGCTGCAAGCCCATCATCTTTGGAGCTCTTTACTTCTCCAGAACCAGCCAATGCTGTTTTGGAGGTAAATGCAGGATCAGCTAGGAATATTGAAAGAGGCGATACGCTTTCCTTTCGTTAAAGAAAAAAGGTAAAACAAAACCCCGCGTTGCGGGGCTGTTTTTTATAGGAAAGAACGGTTCTTCAGAAATACAGTAAGGTCTAGCGGTAAGCGCTGACACGGGCAGAGTACTTCTTCAAATTCTGCAATTGTCCCTCGTTCAGTGTCTTGGATTTCTCGATTCCCTGTTTGATCAGGTCTTTTGAGAACTCAAGCGATTGATTCGGTACGAGTCCTCCGTTGTTCGAAACGTTCTTACGGAGATAGTCCTCGATATACACTTTGTGTTCAGCTGTCAAAGAAGAATCAGTATTCTTCTCGAGGTAGTGTGCAAGCGCGCGGCGGGCAAGATGAGTAGACCCATCGCCAACCTCTGCTTGTTCTACAAAAGAGGTTTCTGTTTCACGGCTTGTTTCAGTAGAGATGGTAGCAGTATTGTTCTGCATAGTCTCTTCATCTGAAGCAGTGTCCATAGCCTCCTCAGCCTGATCCATAGCATCCTGACTTTTATCGCCAAGAGTTTCCAGGAGAGTAGAGGAGTCGTCGTCCAGAGCCTGTTCGCTACGCTGTGAGTAGGAATAGATTCCTAATGCGATAGCTGCAACGATAAAGACGCTGACGATGATTCTCAAGTTCTCCTGAATCCAAGCCTTCGCCTGGTTTGCAGAGGATTCTTCATTCATTGGAGTTTGGTCTTCCATAGTGGTCACCTCTCTTTCTAGTTTTCAAGTAATGTTTGGAAAGTACCGCTTGCGTTGAAGCCTTTCAGCCTTCCTGAGAGTGCTCAGGAGAGGCCGTATCGACCCCCTTTGTATGTATACTACGGTTTCGAAAAATCACTGTCAACTAGACAAAAAGCCCTCTTTTCAGCTTAATAAAGGGTAAATTTTTCTCCGAAGAGCTGAGAATGATTTTTATAAGGAGAAAAAATCTTTTCTGGAAAACGAGAACAGGGATGTGTGTTTGAAAAAAGAAATTCTCAAGATTTTTTCGGTGAGAGAAAATTTTTTTGGAAAGAGTGTAGAGTTTTTTTGAGAGAAGGAGAGAAAAGATATTTTTCTAGTATATATTTTCTTTTGAAGAAGAAAAAAAGGAAGAAAAATATTTTTGAGAAATAAATTTACTTGTAAGTGTTGACAGAAAATAATTTTCTCTTTGCATTTACAAAAAAAAGAGTATAATAAATATATACGGAAAACATTTCGTATCACACATCGATAAAAATAAATCGTGTTGTGTAGAAAAATAAAAATACTTATTTTGTTCTTAGCGTGAACCACGCGAAGACAGAAAAGTTTAGAAGGAGGTGAGTACTATGGCAGCAAAAAAGAAGGCAGCTAAGAAGAAGGCTACTAAGAAGGTGGCTAAGAAGAAGGCTGTGAAGAAGACTGTAAAGAAGGCTTCAAAGAAGAAAGCTACTAAGAAGCGCAAGTAATTGCCTCTTAGAAGTTCCTTTGAACAACAAAATCCCCGCATCGCGGGGATTTTTGTTTTGACAGAGGAATACTCTTTAGAAAGAGACGAAGAGAAAGCGATCTCTTCCAGAAAGATCGGTTTGTACTTCGTAAGACAGGGAAGGGATAGTTTCTGTAATATGTTGTACAAAAGAAGATGTTTGTTCAGGGCTTATCTCAAAGAAGCAAAATATCTTTTCTGTGTCTTTTAGTGCGGTAAGTTGAGAAAGAAGCTCAAAGGAATGAGCGAGGCCGGCATTCTCGCTTATAAGCGCGCTTTTTGGTTCGTAGTTTTGAACGTCAGGTATTGTAGAGGAATAGAGAGCATGGGAAAGATAGGGGAGGTTTGCGAGTACGAGGAGTGTTTTGCTTTTCTCCTTGAGAAGAGTATAGGGCTCGAGCAGATTTCCTTGGAGGAATTGTACGGGAAGTTTTGTCTGTTGTCTTTTCTGGTTTTCTTTCGCCACGTGTAAAGCTCCCTCTGAAATGTCTGATCCATAGAGCTTTATATGAGAAGGAAGTTTTTTTTCTGAAAGCGCGTGAGCGAGAGAAAGAATAATAGCCCCGCTTCCGGTTCCTACATCCACAATATCAATATCTGTACTTTTGAGAGATGTAATAAGTGCAAGAGCATTTTCTACAAGAATCTCGGTCTCTGGACGCGGAATAAGGGTTTCTTTGTTTACCTGAAATGAAAGTCCGTAGAATTCTTTTTCTCCAATGATGTAGGCGACAGGTTCGTGTTTACGACGTCTTGCAAAGAAACTTTCTGCAAGAGCGTGTGTTTTTTCATCAAGAATATATTCCGGATGTGCTAGGAGGAATGTTTTTTCTTTCCCTGTGGCATGAGAGAGGAGAATAAAAAAATCCTCCGGTGCAAGAACCGGGAGGATTTCTTTTTGCAAGAGAGCAACCGTTATCATAGATTTACGTCGATTGCTTTTCGAGCTTTCGGCGAATATCTTCTTCTTCGAGAGCAGACAGAATCTGATCAAGATTTCCATTTAAGATATCGTGGATGTT
>ERZ1292629.2341-Hain-H43-01um-R1-2341-length-16184-cov-6_pt1 | contig 12629 bp, 16 predicted proteins | sample MGYA00564399_ERZ1292629 | MGnify/ENA primary metagenome ERZ1292629 (study PRJEB36523, sample SAMEA6512636) | groundwater metagenome | collected 2019-01-08 | study: AquaDiva: Metagenomics assemblies of 32 groundwater samples | reverse complement strand
TTTTCTCAGAACAGTATGAAAAATTAAAAAAAGAAATTGATTCAAAAATTTCAAATTTTGATGAAAATAAGATTTCAGAAGATAAAATAAAAGCTGCAATAGAAAAATTAGGTTATGAATGCGAGAATTGTGAAATAACTGATTCAGAACAAAATAAAGAGGATTTAATTAAACAAAGAGAAGATTTAAAGGAGATGTTTTTAAATGAGGAAATTTTCTCAGAACAGTATGAAAAATTAAAAAAAGAAATTGATTCAAAAATTTCAAAATTAGAAGAAGCAGAGGAAAATGAAACCTCTGAAACAATTCCTGAGGAAGATGATGAAGAACCTGAAAATAACTTAAAAAAAGACCTTGTTATTAATGAGAGAATTAGTGAAAAAAAATCCAAACATAAAAAAATAGAAAATGATTCTAAGAAAAATATCATTATGCAGAATAATTCAGAAGACGACAGGTTCAGCGCAGCAACCTGGATTTTAATAATAGTTTCAATAGCGCTTTTCTTATTTTTATTATATTATTTCAATTTAATTCAGATTCCAGGAATAAAGATTCCAGAAATTGCACTTCCACAAGCTGGAGATAAATTTGGTTTAGGTTTAATATTCCTTATAGGAATCTTGACAGGATTTCATTGTGTTTCAATGTGCGGGAGTTTTGTTGTTTCATATACAGCTAAAAATGCCCTAAACGGTCATAAAAGCTATAAACAACATCTTGTCTATGGGGGAGCAAAGGTTATTTCCTATACAATTATGGGGGGAATATTTGGATTAATAGGAGGAATAATTGCGTTCAGTGTTGGACTTAGAGCAGGAGTAGCTATCTTTACAGGAGTTTTCATGATATTCTATGCATTAAGCATGTTTGGTTTAAAATTCTTTAGAAGATTCCAGTTTAATCCAAAATTTTTAACAAGATTCACAATGAAAGCATCTGCAAATGCAAAAGGCCCATACAAAGGACCCATGGTAACTGGACTGTTAAATGGATTGTTTATTGCATGCGGTCCATTACAGGCAATGTATTTATATGCAGCAGGTACAGGAAGCTTTACATCAGGAGCAACAGCATTAGCAGTTTTTGGTTTAGGAACTTTGCCAATAATGATAGGATTTGGAAGCTTTGCAACAGTGATAAGTCATAAAACAACTCAAAAAATCCTAAAAATATCAGGAATAATAGTTCTTATACTAGGATTAATAATGCTGAACAGAGGATTAACAATGATTGGAAGTCCTTATAGTTTTTCAGCAATACAATCTAAAATAGTAGGAACCTCTGTTGTTGCCAGTGGAACAGGAGCAGTTTTAAATAATGGAATTCAAGAAGTAAATATGAATGTTGATGCATCTGGTTATTCTCCCAACTCATTTGTATTAAAAAAAGGAGTTCTAGTTAAATGGAATGTAAATGTAAAGCAATTGACAGGATGTAATAGTGAATTAATTTTAAATCAATATGGAATTAGCAAGAATCTAAAACAAGGTTTAAATGTCATTGAGTTTACACCAGATAAAGATGGAACAATTTCTTTCAGCTGTGGAATGGGAATGTTAAGAGGAAGCTTTATTGTAACTGAAACAGGAACAGCAACACAACAAGAAGTTACAGCAGCAACTCCTGCGAAAGGAATGCAATGTGGAGGATCAGGCGGAGGAGGATGCGGCTGCGGTGGATAAAAAATAAGCACAGATAATATATAAAATTAAGAAATGTTTATGAGTAGCAGTTATATATCAGACGTGAGATAATTCAATTATGAATCTAAGAAATAATAGAATAATTGGGTTATCAAATAAAAGCAAATCAACAGATGATATAACTGATAAAGCATATACAATTCCAATATATTAGTAATATTAAGATATTAAGCAGGGCATGTAATAAAAAACTACAATCTCACTCAATTAACAGATGCTTCATATCTTAAATTATGCACAATTCCAATAAGTCAATTAAATAATTATAAAAACCAAGAAACATTAAAATACAAAATGAATAAAGAAAATATAAATATGGATAAAAAAATTCCAATAGAAATCTCAGCAAGGCACATACATTTGTCTAAACAGGATTTTGAAGAACTTTTTGGAGCTGATTATAAATTAAATGTACTAAAGCAATTATCACAGCCAGGTGAATTTGCAGCAGAAGAAACACTCACAATAAAATTAGGTCAAAAAATAATAGAAAATGTAAGGATAATAGGCCCTCTAAGAAAAGAAACCCAGATAGAAATATTGCAGTCTGATGCAAGAATTCTTGGAATAAACCCTCCTGTAAGAGTTTCAGGAGATTTAGAAAATACACCTGGTTTAACAATAGCAAGTCCTAAAAAAGAGATAACAATCAATAGAGGAGTTATCATCTCTAGAAGGCATCTGCACTGTAATTTAAAAGAAGCTGAAAAATTAGGACTTAAAAATGGAATGATTGCATCTGTTAAAACCAATAGTTCAAGGCCTGTTACTTTTCATGACATTATAGTGCGTGTTAGTGAAAGGGATGGTTTTTGTTTGCATATTGATATTGAAGAGGGGAATTGCGCTGGAATAAAAGAGATAGGTGAAGGAATAATATCAGAGATAATAGAAGAATCTGGAATATTAGAACTTGAAAATGAGAATAAATTCAGGGAGGTTGAACAAAATGAAAAAAATTAATCTAAATATCAAAGGCATGCATTGTGCAAGCTGTTCAAAGCTTATAAAAAGTGAATTAGAAGACAAAGGAGTCAAGGCAAATATCCAGGACACTGGAAAAGCACTAATTGAATTTGATGATAAAAAAATATCTGAACAACAGATAAAAGATATAATAACTGAACTGGGCTATAAAGCAAAATGAATAAAACATTGACTGTAATAATAATCGCAATGCTCTATGGAGCAATAGCAGGAATAATAACAACTAATTTAATTCTAAAAAATGAAAATTCTGAAAACTCTCTCATAGAAAAATTTTATCTTACTGAAAATGCTGTTCATATAAGCCCCCATAGTTTAAGATTAAGGATGGATAAAAATACTAAGGACTATATTCTTGTTGATGTAAGAAGCAGAGAAGAATATGAAAAAGAGCATATTATAGGAGCTGTAAATATTCCTGTATACAAAGACAAAGAAACTCCTGCATACGAAGATGAAGAAAGAATAACCAGCGAATTCTCAAAACTTCCAAAAAACAGGGAAATAATAGTTTATTGTTATAGTACGGCTTGCATGAGTGGAAGAAAAACAGGGAAAATTCTTGCAGAAAATAAGATTTATGTAAAACAGCTTGGAATAGGCTGGAATGAATGGAGATATTTTTGGAATTTGTGGAATCATGAATATGAATGGGAAACAACTAATGTAAATGATTATATATATTCAGGAAAAGAGTCAGGTATTCCAAAACTAAAGGCAAATTCAACTTCTTGCTCTCTTGGAGGTCTTGGGTGTTGAATAAAAAATGGAAAATAAAAAATTAGGTATATTAATGATTCTTATTAGCTTAGTATTTTTGTTGTTTTTAATCTCTTTCAATATAAAAATGTCAGAAAAATCATTAGAGTTAGGATGTAAAACTACTGAAGAATGTGAGCCAGTTGAAGATATTTTATCAATGATGCACATAGGATTTGGATTTTTTGGATTTATGCTTGCATTAGGGTTTTATATTTTATTTTTTAACAAAACAGAAAAAGCAATTTTAAAAAAACTTGAGCAAGAAAAAGAGCAGAAAATTGAAAATATTAAATTTGACATCATAATGAAAGCTTTAGACCCTTTTGAACAAAAAGTGATTAAAGCAATAAGAGAACAAGAAGGCATAACTCAAAATACCTTAAGATTAAGAGCTAATATGTCAAAAGCAAAATTAAGCTATGTTTTACAGGAGTTAGAAAGAAGAGGGATTATAAAAAGAATTAAAAAAGGAAAAACTCTTGCTATCTACCTTAAAATATGATGAAAGTGCCTTATGAACGTTCTAAATCCTAAATTTAGGGTTTTTAGACGTTTAAAGGCTTATTGTTCAGCAGATAAGATATATATAGAAACATGTTTTATAAAATCCATAAACAAAAAATGATAGACAAAGAAAAAATAATAAAAGAAATTGAAAAGGAAGAACATAAAGTTGTAAAGAGTATAAGAAACAACCCTTGGATTGCAGTTAGTATTGTTTTAGGAATTCTGATTATAGTTTTATTAATAATAACATTTAAAGGAGGAGTATCTGTAAAAGCTATCTCTAGTGATGATGCAAGCAAGAAATTAATTGATTTTACGAAATCACAAGGACTTGATGCTACATTTGTCAGTGTAAGCACAAAGGGAGATTTATATGAAGTTATTCTTTTAATGAATGGAAAAGATGTTCCTGTCTATATTACAAAAGATGGAGAAAGTTTAATTCCTAGCTTAATCCCTTTAACAGAAAATCCTGTTATGGGAAATAATGCTGCTAATTCCAATAATGCTAATGTGCCTAAAGATGTCGAGAAGTCTAATAAACCTGTTGTAGAAGCATTTATATTTTCATATTGTCCTTATGGATTGCAGTTTGAAAAAGCACTTTTCCCAGTTTATGATTTATTAAAAGATAAAGCTGATATTAATATAGTTGCAATTGGTGCAATGCATGGTGAATATGAAAGAATTGAGACATTAAGGCAGATAAGCATAGAACAGTTATATGGAAAAGATAAATTATTTGCATATCTTAAAGAATTTAATGCAAATACTGATATTGGTTCTTGTAGTGGAGACGATGTTTGTTTGAATAAATATCTGCCAAGTATATACAAGAAATTATTTATTGACAAGACTAAAGTTGAAAACTATATGAAGAGTGATGCTCCTAAAATATATGATAAGCAGAATGCAAGAGCAAATGAATTAGGGATTAGCGGCTCGCCAACTTTTGTAATAAATGGAGTTCAAGTGCAAGTCAATAGAGATTCAAATTCAATAAAAGAAGCTGTTTGTAATGCATTTATCAATAAACCAAACGAGTGTGCTCAATCACTTTCAACACAGGCTGCAAGTCCTGGATTTGGGTAAATAAAATGGCAGAAAGAACAAAATGTGAAATTTGTAATAGGGATTTTCCTAGTCAAGATGCATTAGCAATGCATAACTCAGCAAAGCATCCAATTATTCAAGAACAAAAGAAAAGTCATAAAAAAACAATATTTATAATAATAATCATATCTGCCTTATTAATGGGAGGATTCTTTTTATTTAATAATAAATCAATTAATGGGAATATTATTAATGATAATAAAGATGATCCTCAAATTCAGGGAGAAGTTCAGAGGATAACTCTTAGTTTCAAAAATTATAATTATTATCCAAATACAATAACAGTTAAGCAGGGGATTCCTGTTGAAATTACACTGGACAGCAGCATTAGAGGATGTTATCGTTCATTCAACATTCAATCATTAGGAGTCTCTAAACATTCATCAAATCCTTCAGATACAATAACCTTTAATCCAGACAAAAAAGGAAGTTTTGAATTTGCCTGCAGCATGAGAATGGGCAGAGGAACTATTATTGTTGAATAAAATGGAAAATAAAAATATGACAGACTTACATTGCAAGGAGGTTAAAAAATAAAATGAAAAAATATATTATAATAGTGGGAATAATAATTATTCTTGCAATAGCAGGGATTTTTGCATTAAAATCTTTTACAGGAAAGGTAATTGCTCAATCAGACATAAAAGAATTTACAGTAAATGCATTCCGTTTCGGCTATTCCCCTGACATAATAACAGTGAATAAAGGAGATAAAGTAAAAATAATCATAAACAACACAGATACTCTCCATGGAATAAGGATTCCAGAATTAAACCTAAAAGGAAATGAAGCAATAGAATTTACAGCAGAAAAAACAGGAGAATTTGACTGGTACTGCACTAATATGTGTGGAAAGGGGCACATGGAAATGAAAGGTAAATTAATAGTGAAATAAAATTAAGATGTCCAAAATGCTCTTTGTGTAACCTATCTATTTTAATGGATAGAAAGCAAAGGCATTTTGGAGCACACTAAAAAACTTTCAGAAGTTTTTTGGGTGTCATCAGAAATCTTCTGAAAGATTTCTGAGATGCTCAAGAACCAGACACGCCATGTGTTTCAACACATGGTTCTTGACATTATACAAATCTTAGTCTATAATTAGAAATAACCATAAAATATTCTTGCAAATAATCAGAAAGTTTTTTAAATAACTCAAACTAATTACATTGGGAGTTTATCAGATGATTATAAATATTGACAAAGAATACGGCAAGATAATCCTTAGGATATCACTAGCTTTAGTTTTTATTTATTTTTCTGTAAATCAATTAATCAATCCTGGTTATTGGACTGGTTTTGTCCCTAATTTTGCATTGCAATTTGGATTATCTGCAAAAAATCTTGTTCTTTTAAATGGAATATTTGAAATTATTTTTGGTTCATTAATGCTACTGGGAATTTATACAAGAGTTTCAGCATTACTATTGTCTCTTCATCTAACTGGAATTGCAATTTCTATTGGATTTTCTGATCCAACCGGAATAAGAGATTTTGGACTCGCAATGGCTACATTAGCTATATTCTTTTTAGGCAAAGATAAATTTTGCTTAGGCAATAAGTTTAATAATGATTTATGATTAGATTTATTTGAGATCTTTTTCAAATTTGTTTTCATCAAATTTAAAATTTGTATTAAAGTTTTTCTTAAAAAATTCAATTATCTTTCTTGCATCTATTTCTGCATTTTTTAAACACACAGATGCTCCGGGAGAAGGAGTTATATTAAAGATAATATTCTTACCATAAATTTTTGCATCACCCATTTCAAGGTTCATTTTTTCCCAGTTCACTAATTGAGGACGTATTCCTCCATAACCTTTTTTATAATTAAGTTCATTAAGTTTTATTGTTGGAACAATTTTTCTAACCTCTTTAATGAATTGCCTTTTCCCTAATAGAGGAATATCATAAATTATATTTTTGATAACATATTTAAGAACTATTAAGTCTGACAATATTTTAAACAGGCTTAAAATTCCTTTTAGGTTTTTAAAAGAGGTTCTAAAAAAATCAAGAATAGAGCTATAATCATGACGCTCTAATAGGGGTAGAACCTTTGCAGTAGGTCCAAATCTTGTTTCATTTGTATTATCAACAAAAGGATCTCCATGTATTGCTGCAAAGGGTAATTTTTCCATTTGAATAGTATAAACCTTACCATTTAGAAATTTCTTTTTTGTTCCAAAAAAACTTCCAGCAACAGGCAATATTCCATAATCTAAGCCATAATTTAATTTTTTGGCAAAAACAAGACTATGAGCTCCTGAACAAACAATGATTATTTTAGAGTCATACTCTCCTTTATCAGTTATTACAGCGTAGTTTTCTTTTTTTATTAATTTTTTAACGCGTTCACATAGTTTTATTTCAATCTTGCTTTTCTCTGAGTGCTGAATAAAACTTTCAGAAAGTTCATCATAATTAATTGCATATCCATCTTCAGTATATAGTGCGGCAATATTCTCATCTTTATTTCTTCCTTTAACTACTAGGGGCTCTATTTCTTCAATTCGTTTTTTATTTATTAGTTCTAGTTTTGGGAATAATTTTTTAAACTTTTGGATTCGATTTTTAATAAAATTAATCTGCTCATCTCCTATTGCGAGAACCATCTTAGAAGTTTTAATATAAATATCTTTGCCATTTTTATCTAGATAATTCTTAAGAAGAACTGATGCTTCATTGACTTTTTTTGCTTTTTCAAAACTATAATTGGTTTCTATGTCTCCAAAATGAAGGGTCTGGCTATTATTATTTCTATAAGAATTTACCTGTCCAAGATTTTTGCATTTTTCAATCAGAGCTATATTTTTTATATTAGTGTAATTACTAAGAACATAAAGTAACGAAGTTCCAGCTACACCACCTCCAATAATTATTATTTCATATTTTTTATTTACCATTTTGAGAATTAAAAATTAAAAAAAAGAAAAAAGAAAAAATTTATTTTTTTATTAAATTATCTATGGACCATTTTTTTGATCCATATGCTATTATCACTAGGAAAGCTGCAAAATATAATAGAGCAAGCTCACCTTTGTTAACTAAAGGATTAATTCCATTTTTAGCATGCATCATAAAGTATGCAACTAACATCTCAATAGCAGTTATTATAGAAACATATCTTGTAAATAAGCCTAAAATAATAAGAGCTCCTCCAAAAGTCTCGATTATGAAAGCTAATCCCATCAAACCAATTAAGGGGGTTGTGCCATTTATTATTCCCGGCATCTTTTGTAGACCGTGCAGCAAGAATAAAAGACCCACCATAACTCTAAAAACAAAATAGAAATAATCTGAATTATTTTCTAGAAATTTTTTAATCATTTAAAATCCTCCTTACAATTATTTGAGGTTGAACACCTATTCTTTATATTAGGGATGTATACTCTTATTTTCATAGACATAAATGTTAATAATACTAACTTTTTTAAAGTATTACAGGTTTATTTAATAAAGTAAATATACTAAATATTTAAATATATTGGTATCTACTTGTATAGCAGGTAAAATGGAAAAAATATGCCCTGTTTCAAAAATAATAGAGACTTTAGGTAAAAAATGGACTTTGTTAATCCTAAGAAATTTGAATCAAACCTCTAAAAAGAGATTTAGTGAGTTACAGAAAGATATTGAAAAAATAAGTCCGAGAACTCTTTCAAAGAGATTAAAGGAATTAGAAAAAGAAAAATTGATTTCAAGAGAACATTTTAATGAGATTCCTCCTAGAGTTGAATATTATCTTACAGATTCAGGAGAAGATTTAATTAAGTGTTTTAAATCCCTAAATAACTGGGTTGAAAAATGGAGATAATTAGAATAAATAATCTCAATTTATTCCCTAATTCATCCGCTCTAATTAGAGTTCTATAAAGATATCTAACTATAGAACCAAAATTCGCAACATTTAAATACTTGAATAATTGCTCAACTATTATGAAAATAAGCAAACAACTGCAAGTCCAGGAATCTGAAAAAAATGTAATGCAATTCTTTTCTAGCTTAGCCGACGAAACAAGACTCCATATTTTATTAAGCATAGCAGAAAATCCTAAGGCAGTTAATGAGATATATAATTTTGTTGGAAGAGATAAAATGACTCTTTCTGCAATCTCACATCAGTTAAAACAATTGTCTGACCAGGGAATAGTGATATCTGAAAAAAAAGGCAAGGAAAAGTTCTTTGAATTATCAGACAAGTTCTGCTGGTGCATATTAAGAGATGCATTTAAGCAATTTGATAATGACATTCAAATTAGGTGTAAAAAATGCGAAAAAATAAATCATGGAGCAAAAAAGAGTAGGAGGGATAAGTGAAAAAGGATTCATCAGCAAATCCAATAAGCGGAAAGACCTATGCGCTAATTTTAACTATAGTAATCTTGATTATAGGAAGCTTTTTTTATTTTACTGCTGTAAACAATATTAATGCAACAGGTATGAAATTCAAAGGCTCAACAGATGCAAAACTCCAAGAAAAAATGCAATCAGAGGATAATCCTATAGATAACAACCCAACAACCAATATAAATACTATTCCAGAAAATAAAGAAGAATCTATGACAAATAATAATTCAGAAATTAAAACACAAATTTCCAATTCTCTATTTGACCACATTCAGCAGGAAAATAAAATATATGCGAAGAAAAATTCAGAAGGATATATAAAACTATTTTATTATTATACTGGTGAGGTACCAATGGACATACAATTATCAGAAGGAAATATTAATGATTATCAGATTCATACGATTGGAGGACAGAATTATTACCCTCTTATTTTAGGCTATGAAGAGGCAGAAGTAATGAGGCAGGAAGGTCTTTTTACCAATATAGGAGACCCTATAAAAAATTTCTTTGGAAAAAATGTAGTTGTAATTGGAGTGATGAAAAAAACAGATGGAGTTTTAGACACCATACATATTATTCCTCTAAATAATGGAGAATTAAACTAATATGGCTCAAACAGGCACCTTTAAAAAAATAACATTAGACATCACCGGCATGCATTGCGCAAGCTGTGGAATGCTTATAACAAAAAGAGTTCAAAAAGAACCAGGAATTAAATATGTAAATGTAAATCAGACAACTGAAAAAGCAACAGTTGAATTTGATGAAACAAAAACTTCTGAAAAATCTATAATAAGCTCAATAGAAAGCTTGGGTTACAAAGCTAAAGTCTTATCAGATGCAGAAAAATCTCCTGAATATGAAAATCAGAAAAAACAAAAAGAAATTAAGAAATTAAGAAATACATTTATTTTCAGTTTGATATTTGCATTCCCGGCATTGATGATTGGAATGGTTTTAATGTGGTTTGGAATAGATGTTCCTTACAGAAATTTTATTTTATTCTTGTTAGCAACACCTGTCCAGTTTATTATTGGATGGGATATTTATAAAAGTGCATTAGGTGCATTAAGAAACAAATCAGCAAACATGGATAGTTTGATAGCAATTGGAACAAGTGCTGCTTATTTCTACAGTGTTTACATTATTATGTTTAATCCAATGGGTGACCAGTATTTTGAAGCAGCTGCTGTATTAATCACTTTTGTTATATTAGGAAGATATCTTGAAGCAATTGCAAAGGGAAAAACAAGTGAAGCAATTAAAAAATTAATGAATCTATCTCCAAAAATAGCGACAATTATAAGAAATGGAAAAGAACAAAAAATTCCAATTGATAATGTAGTTGTTGGAGATATTGTCATAGTTAAACCAGGTGAAAAAGTTCCTGTAGATGGAATTATTATAGAAGGAGAAAGTGCAATTGATGAATCAATGATAACAGGAGAATCAATGCCTGTTGAAAAAAAGAAAGGAGACACTGTTATTGGAGCAACAATAAACAAGCATGGTTCTTTTAAATTCAAAGCAACAAAAGTTGGAGCAAATTCAACTTTAGCCCAGATTATTAAGCTGATAGAAGATGCTCAAGGAAAAAAAGCACCAATCCAAAAATTTGCAGATAGAATTTCAGCTTATTTTGTTCCAGCAGTTATCCTAATAGCATTAGTTTCATTTTTAATATGGTATTTTGTAGCAGGGCAAACATTTGAATTTTCATTAATTATAGCTGTTTCAGTCCTTGTAATTGCCTGTCCTTGTGCCCTGGGATTAGCAACACCTACTGCAATAATGGTTGGAACAGGAAAAGGTGCTGAAAAAGGAATCTTAATCAAAGGTGGAGATGCGTTAGAAACAGCTCACAAGCTTTATGCTGTTGTTTTTGATAAAACAGGTACATTAACTCAAGGAAAGCCAGAAGTAACAGATATTATTACTGCAAATGACAATATTAATGAAAAAGAATTATTAAAACTAGCAGCAAGTTTAGAGCAAAACAGTGAACATCCTTTAGCACAGGCAGTAGTAAATAAAGCAAAAGAAAAAAATATTAAATTAGAAGATATAAAATCATTCAAAGCAGTTCCAGGACATGGTGTTGAAGGACTCTATAAATCTAAAAAATTAATAGTAGGAAAACCAGAATATATTAGAAAAATATGCAATTTATCTGGACTAGATTCAAAAATTGCAGGACTTGAAGAACAGGGAAAAACAGTTGTAGTTGTAAATTACAATAGAAAACCTTTGGGAATTCTTGCAATAGCAGACACTCCAAGGGAAGATTCAATAGAAGCAGTAAAAATGCTGCATCAGGAAAAAATCCTTGTCTACATGATAACAGGAGATAATAAAAGAACAGCAAATGCAATTGCAAAACAATTAGGAGTTAATCATGTAATTTCAGAAGTTCTCCCAGAAGATAAAGCAAAGCATGTTAAACAACTGCAGAAAAAAGGAAAAGTTGCAATGGTTGGGGATGGAATTAATGATGCTCCTGCACTTGCACAAGCAGACATTGGAATTGCAATAGGGAGTGGAACAGATGTTGCAATGGAAACAGGAAATGTAGTTCTGATGAACAATAAAACAACAGATGTTGTAAGGGCAATAAGATTAAGCAGAATAACAATAAGTAAAATAAAACAAAACATGTTTTGGGCATTATTCTATAATGTACTTGGAATTCCTATTGCAGCAGGAGTCTTATACCCTTTTACAGGATGGTTATTATCACCTATAATCGCAGGAGGAGCAATGGCTGCATCATCAGTTAGTGTTGTTGTCAATACTCTTCTGATGAAGAGGAAGAAGTTTTAAGATGGATTGCTGTACTACTAATTCAAACAGGGAAAAGAAAAGCTCTGTTTCATGGATATAAATTAGATTAATTACAGGTTAAAAAAATGAAAAAAATAGAAACAAACAGCCATGTCTGGAAAATGCTTATTTGTTGTTTAATTCCAGTAATCATAGCAGGAGCTTTATTTTACTTTGGATTTAAAACATATGCAATTTTAGCAGTGATGCTTTTATGCCCAATATTGCATTATTTTATGATGAGAGGTATGCATAAAAAGCATAGCAGTAAAAATAAAAAATGTCATTAATAGGAAATATCTAAAGCATATAAATAATAATTAAGATTATGTCAAGACAATGCCTTCGGCATACTAACTAACCCCTCAATCCAATAATTCA
>ERZ1292629.3282-Hain-H43-01um-R1-3282-length-12634-cov-6_pt1 | contig 12634 bp, 13 predicted proteins | sample MGYA00564399_ERZ1292629 | MGnify/ENA primary metagenome ERZ1292629 (study PRJEB36523, sample SAMEA6512636) | groundwater metagenome | collected 2019-01-08 | study: AquaDiva: Metagenomics assemblies of 32 groundwater samples | reverse complement strand
AAAGGCTCTAAACCTTCTAAAAAAATAATTTGTGGTCGTTCTGGCTGATGGGGGTCACTCTCTGGCGGCCAAACTTCATAAATTGCCTGCGCGCCCTCACTTGAGCCTCCAATGCCCACTAAAAACAGCAACTTTAACTTAGCATTCACCTTACTTTGCACTAACTCTTTGACCGAAGTTAGGACCTCGGACTGTTGAGGTAAGTGGAAAAAACTCTCTTGCCCCAAACGCTCCAAGGTGGGGTAAAGACTCGTGACTCTGGCTTGCCACAAGGCCTCATTTACCAAGCTGTGATCAATTAGCAATCTCACGAGAGTATTATAGCAATCGGTAATAAAAAAACCTGGTCCGAATAAATATTCGGACCAGGCAACACGAGTGATCTTTCACTCGTTATTACTTGGAGGCCTTTTTCCCCTCTTCAAGCCCCGCCCGAAAACCAAGACGAAACAATTGCTCAAAAAGGTAACTGATATTGTTTCCATCTTCTCCGGTCAAAAAGTCGAGGTTGAGCAAAATTTCCATCGTGGCCAAGGCACTGGGCAAGCCTTCGTCCGAAGGAGACTTTTCGTCCTGGAAAACAACGGGCCATGACCGTATCGGCCCATGAAACATGGCTTGTATGCGCCCAGGCTTTTGTCCAGTTTCAACGCGTTCCAGGGTCGCATCACCCAATTCATGTTCCGCCGCAACAAAGTAATATTCATGTGTCTTCATCTCATCACCCTTTCTTTTCTTTTTCTCGCGCCGTGCAGACCAGCCACACTTCCTTGTTGGAAAATACCCGCTCATCCCTCAACTCAACGAACCGTAAACCCTCTAACCATTTCACGCACACCCAGTGGGGCACACTCTCTCCCCAGAAACAACAGATGTCAGACAACAAACAAAGATTGGCCACCCCCAGTTCAAGGTCAAGATTCCCCCAGTTTTCCGCAATCGCGAACACCACTCTCGGACTACGAAATTTACAGTTATTTGCCTTCACCCAACCAATCACACTCGAAAAACTTGGTTCGGGTCCAAAGTTGACCAGATAGGTCGTCTTATTAAACAGACTTAGGCCAGCCCCAGGTCTAGAAAACTGATTTCCACACCTGAGCACCTTTCTCTGCTGTTCCATTTCGTCCGCGTTAAGACCCTCGTGAGTTACGGCCGAGTTAATAGCTTCCGGCCAAGTTTTCCTTCGATCAATGATTAAACCGTCTATTGCCACCACCCGACCACCGGACGGTGGCTTTATCTTTGGGTTTTTATCGAGATTCACCATTTCCTCCTTTCAAAGAACCGCTGATTCTCGTCTTAATCTATTATGATAACTATCACACTTAATTTAATGTGTAAAGTCATCCATTGACGAACCTTGCTCGCAAGGAGTAGAATTGAGACACCATGAATGAATCAAAAAATTGGGTTATTGGCCTAGTGGCGGTGGTGGCCCTCGCTCTTGGCACCGGCCTCTGGTTGCTTAAAAGTAGTGGGACCGAGGGGGGAAATACCGCCGCTGTAGGCAATTTGAAGCAAGTTTCTCTCACTGATGACTTAAAAGTTAATGATCAATTCCCCGGAGCCATTGTTTATGTGAACGCGGTCACCCTAGGGGCTGGTGGTTGGGTGGTGGTAAAAAAAACGGACGGCACGATTATCGGCACGCAATACTTTAACCCCGGCACCGATGTGGGCGTGGTAAATCTCACCGAACTGACGGAAGAGGGGAAGACTTACACCACTTCGCTCCACAAAGATAATGGTGACAAAGTTTTTGACCCCATAAACGATTTGCCGCTCAAAAACTCTAATGGTCAAGAAATTGCGGTGACCTTCTTCGCAACGCAAAATTTACCGGAAGTTAAGGGGTAGGGAACAAAATAAACATGGTTAAAATTAGTAAAAAAATTCATCAATACACTGCCATCTTCGAACGGAACGAACACGATGGTTACACTGTCACTGTCCCATCTCTTCCCGGCCTAGTCACCGAGGGTGGGAACCTTGCGGAGGCAAAGGCAATGGCCGAAGAAGCAATTACTTGCTATTTGGAAGGGTTGCAAAAAGAGGGGGCGCTAATCCCGAACGAAATAGAAATTAGCAGTTTTCGACTTTCGGTTGCTGTGTAATGCCAAGGTTACCCAAAATCGGTTCGGATAAAATTATAAAGATCTTATTGCATTCTGGTTTCTATGTCTATCATCAGCGTGGAAGTCATATTAACTTTCGTCACGAAACTAAAACTCATTTACGAGTAGTTGTCCCTTCTAGCAGAAGGGAACTAGCACCAAAAACTTTAAAATCAATAATGGCTCAGTCCGAATTAACAGCGGAGGATTTAAAAGATTAAGGGGTAATTGGAGTCATTAAGAAAGCGCGCTGTTGACCACTCGCAAGAATTCCACGACCGATTATCTGACCACGGTTATTAATCGCTTGTGCAGAATTTAACCACAACCACTCAGAATTGGGCGGGATGAATAAACTTAAATTAAACAACGTTCCATTGCGCCAAAGCCAAGCAGTACCTTCAGAGCTCCCAACGACCTCATCTCGATCATTAATCCCATAAGCATGAGATTGGTATGAGTCTGGTGAAATAGACCCTAGGTTTTCCATTACCCCATTTCTCCACAAGAAAGCTCGCTCAAGACCGTCGGTGTTTGTGGACCAACCAACGATATGACCAAAATTGTTTATGTCTTGAGACTCAGCCACGGAACCACCCAAGGTTCCAATATCAGTTAAAACACCATTACTCCACAAACATGCTTTCGGTAGACCGGAAATGGCGTCGTAAGATGTACAGGCCACTTGACCACTGGTGTTTACCTCCTTACCAACAGAGTAATAACCATTTTCCAAAAATCCAATGTCAGTAAAAGTACTATTGTCGAGATCGTAAATAACCCCCTGACTTAATCCCTGATGACCAGACCTAGTGCCAACCAAAAAACGAGTGTTGTCATCCAAACCATTCCACCAAACATCCTCGAACACTTCGGGGTTTTCATCTGACCAAAAGAATCCCGGGTAGGAAGCAGAGGGATTATATGGATATGGAAGTGCCCAACCCACTGACTGGTCAGAATTGTTATTATCCTCAACAAACACGCTATACCAAATTGGATCAAATTGAGAAGGTATTGATAAAAGAGAAAGGGTGCCGTTTTCCCACTTAAACGGTCTAGCATTTCCTTCTATCGACCACGGTTTAACTATCCCCACCACTTCCCCCACATTATTTATACTTTTAGGTTCTATGCTTTGGGTTGGCCAAAATTGAGGAAAAGTACCAAGATCAACAATCTGGTAACGGAGTTGCGGCGACGGAGCTGGAGATAAATTTTGATCAACGGATCGTACAGATTTAAGATTAATCTTGGGATCAGCGACCGCAAACTGATTTGCTGACTGATTGAGAACACCAGAAACAACACCGATTAACAACAAAGCTACGGTACCTAACCCAAGAACCAACAGTTCCTTTTTCATGTCTAAATTTTACCACTCTCGCCATTTTTTAGAAACCAGATAGAATGGGTCCATGACCCCCAACGATTTAATCGAAAAATATTTCCGTCTCTCTGGAACACAGAGTTCGGCTTTAAGAAAATTAAAGCTCGAAACCTTACGGGATTTATTGTTTTATTTCCCCAATCGCTATGAGGTGCCGGCGCCGACCAAAACTATTGCCGAAGTGGTTACCGGCGAAAACGCCACCCTCTACGGTCAAATTATAAAAGCCAAAACCGCTAAGGCATTTTATAAAAAGATGCCCATGGCCGAGCTATGGCTGGAGGATCAAACCGGGAAAATTAAATTACTCTGGTTTCATCAGGCCTATATGGCCAAGAGAACGCCAGAAGGAACGCTAGTGCGCGTGAGTGGCAAAGTAACCGAGCGCAAAGGAGAAAAATATATCCCAAACCCCAGCGTCAGCTCGATTAAAGATTTAGGCATTATGCGTGAGCCAGAAGCCGGGACCCTAACCCCAATTTATCCAGAAACCAAAAACCTCTCTTCGCTCTGGTTTGAGCATCATATTAAAAAATTGCTCGAGGCTGGTCTCATTGCTCAAGTAACCGAAACTTTGCCCGAAAATATTTTACACCAATACCACTTACCGCCACTCGCGAATGCGCTCGTTTTTATCCATCAGCCCAAAAGAGAGCCAGACGCCACCGCGGCTCGCAAACGCTTTGCCTTCGAAGAAGTTTTCTTAATCCAACTCGAGCGCGGCCGAGCGCGCAAGCTCTATCAAGCCTCGGGCGGGTTCAAAATTGAGGTGGAAGAAACCGAGATTAATAATTTTCTCCAGCGCTTCCCCTTCCCCCCTACCGCCGCCCAAGCGCGAGCGATTAAGCAAATTCTAAAAGATTTTAACCCTCTCGACTCCGCTCGGGGCAAGCCCATGACGCGTCTCCTCGAGGGCGATGTGGGATCAGGAAAAACTTTGGTGGCGGCAACCACGGCTTATGCCACTGTTAAGGCCGGATTTCAAATCGCGTATATGGCCCCAACAGAAATTTTGGCCCGCCAACATTACGAATCATTTATTGATTACTTCGCCCACCTACCGATTAATATTGGCTTGATTACCGGCACCGAGTGTCGCAAATTCCCCTCTAAGATCTCGGTCGGAAATGAACGCGCCGACACCCACATCTCACGACCGCAAATGCTTAAGTGGGTGGCGAGTGGAGAAATTGCCATTCTTCTCGGCACCCAAGCGCTAATTCAAAAGTCGGTCAAATTTAAAAACTTGGCCTATGTGATTATTGATGAACAGCATCGCTTTGGCGTCAATCAACGCGGAAATTTGGTGAAGAAAAATTCTCGAGCGCCCCACTTGCTAAGTATGACTGCCACCCCGATTCCCCGTACTTTAGCTCTCACTATTTACGGCGATCTTGACCTCACCCTGCTCGACGAAATGCCCCCCGGGCGCAAACAAGTTGTCACCGAAATTATTCCCGAAAATCGCCGCGCCGAAGCCTATCAAAAAATTAACCAAGAACTGGCCGTGGGTCATCAAGCCTATATTATCTGCCCGCGCATCGACGAACCTGACCCCACCAAGGAACTCGCGCTCGAAACCAAGTCGGCCAAACAAGAAGCCAAAATTATTGCCGAGAAGTTTCCTCACCACACCATTGGCCTTCTCCACAGCAAATTAAAACCCGCCGACAAAGAACAGGTGATTAATGACTTTAAAGAAAATAAAATTCAGATTCTCGTTTCCACTTCGGTCGTTGAGGTGGGGGTAAATGTACCCAAGGCCACCGCGATTATTATTGAGGGCGCCGAGCGCTTTGGTCTCGCCCAGTTACATCAACTCCGCGGTCGAGTGATCCGGAGCACCGCGCAAGCTTATTGTTACCTGTTCATCACCGATAAAGGCCGGCAAGGACGCACCTTAAAAACCCAAACCCAAGGAGAGTCCTTGCCGGCTTCGCCCTTGGTGGCCTCGCCCCTGGGGGCAATTCCCGCGCGCCTCGAAGCGCTCCAGAAGGCCAAAAACGGCTTCGAGCTCGCCGAGCTTGATCTCAAATTACGCGGCGCTGGATCGCTCGCCGGCACTGGCAAACAGTGGGGTATCTCCGATCTCGGCATGGAAGCCCTGCAAAACTTAAAAATGGTCGAAGCCGCCCGCGCCGAAGCGGGGCGGCTTCTCACCACTGATCCCGAACTCAAAAATTATCCTCAACTAAAAACCAGACTCACTAAACCAGCCGAAACGCATTTTGAATAATTACACCCTCGGGCAGCTGGGCAAACTCTCGCCAAACCAAGCGCTGTAAGCATCCGCGCCATTGGTAAGATCGATCCAAGTGAGCTGATCTTCACTATTGGTCAGGCCATCGCGATTAAGATCAGTAGAGTAACTCGGCAAATTCTTCACGCCATTAATCGCATCAATGAGGGTGAGCAAGTCGGCACCGTCTACCTTCCCACTACCATCCACATCGCCGGGGAGATAGCCAAGGCAAATTTCTGTCCCCGTTGGCTCATGTTTTATGACCGTTCGCTCGCCTTCGGGAATTGGCACGCCGTATTGGGTGGTAAGGGTCACGAGACCGTCTTCATACACTGCCACGTTGTTGATTGGCGTAGACACTCCACCAGTAGACTTGAGCGCAAAACTATTTACGGCCAAATCGGTGCTTGCCACTCCCTCAAGTCGGAAAACAAACTGATTCCACCCTTGCCAAAAACTAGAACCATTTACATTCGACGGCATCCGCGCGTCGATAGCGCCATCTGGCGGATTACTGGAGACAATACCGGCCGTCACCACCTTGGGCGGAGGCACGGTTTTTTCTTTCTTCAGCTTAATGGTCACACTCGCCTTGGGCTTCTTCTCGGAAATGGTAACTTTGGCCCGCGCTGGCGCATAACCGTCAGCCTTGGCATAAGCGAGATAACTACCGTCAGGCAAATTCTCAAACAAAGCGAAGCCACCAGAAGTGTTGTCTGTTCCTACCAAGCGACCATTCATGGTGTGGAGAGAAACCTTAGCCCCAGTCACTGTTTTACCAGTACTGCTCACCACCTTAACCGAAGCCGCACCATTTGAATTCTCGTCAATAATATCGCCCAGGGTACCGCCCAACACCACACTGTCCTTATCACCACCAAGAGCATTGCCGTTCGCATCATAAGCATTGAGAGTAAACCCAACATAAGAATCAGTAGAATTTTTATTTACCGCTCCGGCTGTTAAAACTAGGGGCCCTTGAGTAATGTCGTAGTAGTTATAAGTGTAGTATTTGGTAGCACTGCGACACATTTCTTTGCCCGGTCCATCGGTTTTACTAGGCACAGTTAAAGTCACACCGTCAGGGCAATTAATCGTAAGTTCCCAGGAATAGACGGATTTGTTTTGTGAACCAGCGCCAATCGAAGTACTAATAAAGGCCTCGTTTTTGTTCACACCGTACTGCACTTCATTTTCCACACTAACTTTCACTGATGGTGTGTAAGGCATTGGATCTGAAGTGTCGTCAGAATAAATCTTGAAGTAAGAGTCACTATAATCGCAAGCCTCGGTAGCATCCGAAAGATAATCATCACACACACCGACACGGTAATTCCCTGCGGGTGCCCAAGAAGGAACTTTTACCGAAAACCCTCCTCCGTTACGACTGTCCACCCCCTGAACTAAAGGACGCTTGGAACCGTACTCACCGAGCAAATAGATATTCAAGTTGGTTGACTTATATTGTGGGTAGTGAGGGTTAGAAGGGCCCGACCAACGCCACTGAACTGACTGAGTTGAACCAACAAGCCAACGCTCCCCGCCATTCGGCGAAAGAACTTGGATAATATCCCGAGGAATATCGCTGCCACCAACCTGCACACTCATGCTCGACTTGTTCACACTACCCAAATTGTCGCTCACGGCGAAGGTCACGGTGTAAGTGCCAGCCGAGCTATAACTATGAGTAAAGGTGCTGTTTTGTGTGGTGTCATAGGTTAAACCAGACATCATCGGCAACCCAGCCGCCCCAGCCGAAGCGTTGCGGTCACCCCAATCAATAGCGTACTTCAAACTACCGTTCTCGGGATCGCTCGCCTTCACGGACCACTCACCCATCTCGCCAACCTTAAGCAGGGTCGGACCAGACACACCATGAATTACTGGCGGTTGATTGCCAACAGGTTGAGGGTAAGGAATGGTGTTATTAGAAGAGATGGTGAAGTGGGAGTCACTGTAGTCACATGTCTTAGTACCAGACAAGCAAACACGAATTCTACCTTCAAAATCAGAGTTCGTAGCAAAATTTGAACCATCTTCAAATGTCCCGACCTTCCAATTATAAGAACCCCCGCCATTACCACTAAAACCCGCACCAACATAACTGGTCATTGGTACACCAGAAACAATTTTCTTTGAGAAATCACACCGGGAATCATCCTCTTGAGCACAATAAATCATTGGAATAACGGCTGGAACCCAATTAATGTCTACCGTGTAGACACCGAGACTAAAACCTCCTCCCAATGTCCAATTGATTTGTCTTACTGCGCCTGTCTGCCAATCCCTTTCCCCACCATTCGGTGAAATAACAGTAATAGGCATATTACCAACCGGAGGTACGGGTAATGGCCGAGGGATAGGTCTGAGGATTTTCTCTTTCGTTCTCGCCTCATACTTCTTCACCGCTTCGTCGGTAATTTTACCGTAATAACCGGTGATTTGAGGGTAAGTGAAGTCGCCCGAGGCGCGGAGTTTTTCTTGAAGTTCTTTCACATATTGACCAAAATCACCAATTTTAAATTTTGTCTCCACTTGGGCTCGAGTAATCGCCGGAGCTGCCAAAATTCCGAGAAAAACAAAACCCATCAACCAAATATTAAATTTTTTCATATTAATTATTATAACTGTCTTCTGGTAATTCGTCTACTGAAGTGGTGGCTGTGGAGGTGGCGCGTAATAAGTTGGTCTCACTGGCTGGAGCAGACACCGGGCCACCAGCCGACGGCATCATTAATGGAACTTGGGGCACTACCGGCGCCACCGGCAATTCTGGCGCTGGCAACCGCTTCAATCTCACCGGCGCTTCCGGAGACACAAGCGGCGCCGGAACGGTCAGGGGTAAAATTGGTTCCGGTGCCGCCACTTGACGCGCGGCAATAAAAATGACAATAAGTGGCAAAACTAGGGCCAACCCCCGCCAAAGGGGTGAACCCTGCCACCAAGCTTGATGACGATAGTCTTCGGGAATTCTTACTGATTGTTCACCTTGACCGATTTTCCATTCTAAGGCCCGACGCGAACTCGCCCATTCGCCCGGGGTCAAACTCACCTCACTTTTCGCCCGATTGAGCGCTTGTTTAAGCGTTTCCATGTTGCAAAATTAATTGGCGTAATTTACCCAAACCGCGATGAATTCTCACCGAGATCACATTTTCGGTCTCACCGAGCAAGGTGGCAATCTCTTTGACCGGTAAATCATCCACATAACGATAAACTAGCGCCTCACGATAGGGGGTCGGCACTTGGTGCAATTGGGCGATAATTTCGACCCTCTCTAATTCAGCCACCAAATCATTTTCATCACCGCCCACTGGCTCAAAACCCGTCTCCTCGTTTAAGGCCTCAAGGGAGGAACTTTTAGTCTTGCGATATTCATCAATAATCAAATTATGGGCAATCCGATAAAGAAAAGCGCGCATGTTCTCGACCCTTTCCCCCCGAACAAGGGTTTGCCACACCCGCAGAAAAACCTCTTGGACCAATTCTAAAGCTCGCTCTCGATCACTAAGCCGAAAAAACAAGTGACGAAAAATAGCCTCCGCCCAAGCCTCATGAGCCTCTAAAAGTTCTTGCTGTGGATTGAGCGACATTAGTTGGAGACGCAAACCACCACGCTTTCTTACTTATTTGAGAGTGAAAATTTCGCTGGTAGCCGAGATTGCCCGATCGGTAGACTCCACTTGTACGCGATACTTGCCGGGCAAAATGGTGTTCGCCGGCGTCCAGTGATAAAAAGATTTATTAGCCAAATTACTTATCAAAGCAATCGGCTGGCCAGAAACTGGCAAAAGGATAATATTAACCTCTGGCGCGGCATCAAGGGCCGGCACCTCATTGGTCACTGTTTCTGTTTCGGTGTCTACTAGTGGCGTAGCCAAGGTTCTGGCCAGGCGCCAAGTAATCGAGAAGCGTTCACCGCGCTTCAACTCACTATCAGGGAGCGGATTAGTTACCCCAAATTTTACGCCCACGCGACTACCGGGCAACTTATTAACCATTGTCGCGCTAACCATCGGATTACTCCCCGCTAATGAATCCAATTTGCTACGAGTATAGGTGCCCACCACCCCACCATTAGCTCGATTGGTAATAATTTTTTCGGCCATTTGCCAATCAGTCAGCGCCGTGGCCGTCATTGGTCCAAAAAAGCCGGTGGCCTCATCCTTAAAGTAACCTTTGGTCTTAAGAAAGGTCTGGAGTGAGCGCACATCTTCGCCCTTATCACCCACTGTCAAGTTACGCATCAGCCGTGGCACGGCCACTGGTTGATAGGTCATGGGAGAAACTGCGGATACCGCGCTTGGCCTTATCGGTGTGAGACCGCGACTTTTCAGCGCCTCGATAAGCTGGGTCACCTGCATTCTGGCGGCAGGATTACTCGCCACTTGCGCTTGCGCCAAAAATGGCAAACTTAAACTAATAAGCAAAAGAATGAATAATTTTTTCATGTCTAAATTTTAACTTGGGATGACTTCGCTTGGCAAGGAGTGTCGATGCCAAGAACTTTCTCCCTCGCCAGTTTTAACCAAATTAAGCCAAGCGAGCTGATCAGCCCGATTCACCAAACCATTACGATCGATATCTGCCGTGTAATCTGGGGCAGATTTAACCTTGTTTACCACATCAATCAATAAAAGCAGGTCCTCATAACTCACTAAAGCGTCCTGATTAACATCCCCCGGAAGGTAACCAAAACGGAAGGTGGTTTGTGTGGGCTTGTGGATAACCTTGGTCCACACTCCGGCCGGAATGGGTTGACTTAGCTTCACCACCACCGGATCGCTAGCCACCACCGCCACCACTTTCAAATCGAAATCTGGTTTGGCCGTTTCCACGCTAAAATCGGCCAAAACTGGCTTTTTTGCCCTAGTTTTGGGATCAGGAGTAAAAGCAAACTCAAATTCTTGCCAGCCAAAAATCTCTTTACTGTTTGGCTCAAGCGAAACCGGACTCCGAGCATCAATGGCTTCAGCTGGTGGTTTAACCGCCTTAAAGCCAAAGCCGGTAACGGGAAGTGGCTTCTCTACCACCAACGGCGTAGTGGTGGGCGTAGAGGTAGCTAAAATGGTAGTAGTAATTACCGTTGTTACTGGAGTAACTGTTTTACTCAAAGATTCTGTGTAAGCCCGAAGCGCCTTTTGCGTGACTTCGCCAAAATAACCAGTGGACTGGGGTAAACTAAAAAAACCTTTGGCACGTAAGAAGTCTTGTAAAGCAATGACCTCTGGTCCAGTTTCACCCAATTGGTAATTTCGGTTGAGAAAGCCTTGCTCCGTTTCGCCAACTTCTAAACCTTGGAGTTGAGCTAACCGCGCTTCCAATTCGGCAATTTGCGCCTTAAGTCCAGCAATCGTCTCGGTTAAAAAGCCTTCGGCCGAAGCTCCTAAGGGTAAAACACCGCCAAAAACCAAAACCAACAAAAAAGCAAAAAGGCGCTTCTTCATCAGTTTAATTAAGACTTACCTCTGGCAAGGCAGGGATCGAAGCGCCAAAAAGGTTGAGGGCCACAAAATGGTCTGCGCCATTAATCATGTCGATTAAACGCAAGAGATCAGCCGGGGTAAAAACACCGCTATTATCGATATCGGTCATGTAGAGAGGCAAATCAGCCACTCCATTAAGAGCGTCGATTAACTTTAGCCAATCAGCAGCAGTAAAAGCGCCACTTTGATCCACATCTCCGGGTAAATAACCCAGATTAATAGTTTGACAACTTGATTTTAGAACAATCGTGGTCCAACCAACTTGAATCGGGTGACTTAAAACCAGCGTAACCGCTCCCGCCTTCTCGCTCGGCATAATACCAGTGACCTTAGGCGTATCGGCCGAAGTCCCCTTAACCTCAAACATTTCTGGCGCCACCGAAGCGGTATTACCACTCATTATCACCTCAATGGTTTGCCAAGCGCCTTTAGGATCCCAAAAGCCGGTGCCATCAGGATTAGATGGTTGACCAGTTCTAATGGCCCCAGACGGCGGATTACTCGAAACCAGTGATAAACTCTCGGCATTGATCGCGGGCTGATTAATCTCCACCACCGGTTCTAATACCACGCGCTCCACTTTCTCTACTCGCTGAAAACGCGCCAATAAACGCGAAAGCAAACTTTTTTTCTCATTGACCGATTTAGCACTAACAGTAAAAACTGGCGCCAAAACCAAAGCAAACACCAAAAAGAAACTAATAAGAGATTTGTTCATTTAAAGAAAAATTAAGTAATAAAGCCAAAAACTTGAGATTGACCAGTCAGTATATTTTGGCCATTATTATGGTAACACCTTCCGGCCCGTAGCTCAATGGTGGAGCCGCCGTCTTATACACGGCTGGTTGTAGGTTCGAATCCTACCGGGCCGATAAGTTATCCACAACCTTATTAGTATCCTCCTTCGGCTTGATGCCGTTCAAAATAAGCAGTTTATCGAAGTCTTCGCGATCGATGGTTTCGACTTTAATCAGTTCTTCCGACATCGCGTCGAGAGCGGCGCGGTAATCGGTAAGCACTTGATTAGCGCGCGTCAGACCTTCGCTAAGAATTTTAGAAATTTCTTGATCAATGAGCGCCGACACCGCCTCCGATGACGCCTTCTCCACTAGTTGCCCGCCGCTCACCAAGTGGCGTTCGCCGCCAGTGTCGAAGGCCACCGGCCCGAGCTTCTCGCTCATACCATACTTGGTGACCATATTACGCGCCGTATAGGTCGCCACCGCAAGATCATTAGAAGCGCCGGTAGTAATATCGCCAAAAATCAGTTGCTCGGCGGCATAACCACCGAGGAGCGCCGCGATTTCATCCAAGAATTCTTTCTTCGACTCCAGTTTGCGGTCTTCGAACGGCAATTTAATCGTGTAGCCCGCCGCATGCCCGCGAGAAATAATTGAGA
>ERZ1292629.3281-Hain-H43-01um-R1-3281-length-12637-cov-4_pt1 | contig 12637 bp, 10 predicted proteins | sample MGYA00564399_ERZ1292629 | MGnify/ENA primary metagenome ERZ1292629 (study PRJEB36523, sample SAMEA6512636) | groundwater metagenome | collected 2019-01-08 | study: AquaDiva: Metagenomics assemblies of 32 groundwater samples | reverse complement strand
ATTATTTTTTCAACAATTTTTTCATCTTCTCGAGTTAAAAATGGTGGGTTAAATTTATTCACAATTTGGGGCAGAGATTTTTGAAAGTTTGCAACGATAAATTCTCTTGAGCCGGTTTTTTGAATTTGTCCGCCGCTTTCTAGGGCTTGAGCAATGGGTGTTGGTAGGGTGATTTTATGATCATTTGACGAATCCAGCTCAACAGTCCCTTCTTGGACTTGGGCTGCTGGGCTTGTTGCTTCGGGACGTTTGATCAAGGGTTCCGGCTTTATCTCGTCGGTTTGCACTGCGCCTGGAATAAGAAGGGCGCCGCCGAGAGCGCCAGCTGTCAAGAGCTTTGTTGAGTGTTGTCTGATTTGCCCTAGATCAATCCCCGCTTCTTCAAGAAAATTTTGGGCTTGCGGGTGTTTTTGGGCTAAGGCGGCCTTTGTTTGAAGATGTCTTACCTTAAGCCTAGTTCTGATTTGGTCTGATGTGGGGGCAGGTTTCATTTTCTAGAGAAGCACTTTTTGCGCCTCTTCGAGGCGATGCAATACCTCGTCTTTACCTAAGATTACCATAGACTCATTTATTGGAGGAGTGATTTTTGTTCCTGCAAGGGCAAGTCTTAGCGTCATATAAAAGTTTCCCGTTTTGAAGCTTTTTTCTTCAATTGTTTTTGACAGCGAACTATTTATTTCGTCAAGATTCCACTCGGGGGTACGTCTTAAAGTGACCAATGCATCTGCGATATGACCAGCTGAGGATTCGTCTATAAAGGTTTCTCGACCTATGGTTGGGTGGTTCCAAAAAAAAGACAGGAGAGGCTCTGCATCTTCCAGTTTATTTATTCTTTCTTTGATTAAAGGAACTGCCGTTTTTAGAAATTCTACAGATGTGTCTGCCGTGATGTGGTCATTTAATAATCTAGCCAGTACTTCATCTTCCATTTGGCGAATATACATACCATTTATCCAGTCAAGTTTTTTAACATCAAAAACTGGCCCGGATTTTCTAACTCTTTCAAGCGTGAAGTTTTCTACGAATTCAGAAAGTGAGAATATTTCTTTTTCTTCAGGATGCGACCACCCAAGAAGGCACAAGAAATTTACGAGTGCTTCGGGGAGGTATCCTTCTTTTCTGTATAACCCTAAATCTACTGGGTCGCGGCGTTTTGAGAGTTTGGTTTTATCTTGACTCCTAAGAGTTGGGAAATGGGCAAATTCAGGCGGGGCTGCGCTAAATGCCCTAAAGAGCGCCAAATGTTTTGGCGTGTTTGAGATATGGTCTTCGCCGCGAATTACATGGGATATTTCCATTGCAATATCGTCGACCACAACTGCGAAATGGAATGTTGGAAACCCATCGGACTTTAGGATTACAAAATCTTGGACTTCTTGCCCCGGGAACGTGATTTCACCCCGGATCAGGTCGTTCCATGAAATGTCTTCCCCGGGATTCTTAAAGCGGACTGCGCCTTCGTCTTCGTAGGCCAAGCCTTTATCGACTAGCTCTTTTGCTTTCTTTTGGTACAAGTCAAGACGCTCGGATTGACGGTATGGCCCAAACGCGCCGCCCTTGTCGGGCCCCTCATCCCAAGAAACTCCAAGCCAGTCAAGATTTAAGTAAATTGCCTCTTCTGCGCCTTCTACTTCTCTTTTTGTGTCTGTATCTTCAAGGCGGAGAACTATATCTCCGTCAAGTTTTCTTGCGAAAGCGTAGTTAAAAAGCGCAGTATATGCAGTTCCTACATGGGCAAACCCTGTTGGCGAGGGCGCAATTCTGACTCTGATTTTAGCCATATTTCAGATTGATTCTAACACGTTTGGAACGTATACTGAAGTTCACGGTAATGACATTAACTGAAACTGCATTTTGGGCAAGACGAGGCATAAAATACGGATCAATTTTATTGGTGGTCTTGATATTTGCGAGAGTTGTTTTTATGGGCGGCTATTGGGCGTATAGGCAAGTTTTCCCAAAGCCCCCGCCAAAACCCGAGGTAACTTTTGGAAAACTACCGGCAGTTACATTTGACTCCAGATTTTCTGCAAATTCCCTGGGCTTTACGCTTTCTCTTCCCGAAGGCGAGCTTCCAACGTTCCCCGGACAAGTAAATGTGTTCTTTATGCCTACCCCACAGGCGTCGTTTGCAGATTTGACCGAATCCAAAAAGATTGCCCAGTCTTTGAGCTTTTCTCCGACTGGTGCGCCTTTGAGCGACGTTATATATCGCTTCACCCACCGCGATGTGCCCGCAACCTTGGACATAAATATTGTAAACAAAACTACATCTTTGAGTTATAACTTAAGTGCCGATCCGGGGCTTTTGACGCTGAAGCCAAGGTCTGAGGCAGAAGCTATAAATACGGCACGCTCATTTTTGACCCGCGGGGGGCTATATCCTGAGGATCTTCAAAACGGCAACCAAGAGGTTGAGTATTTAGCATCTGGGACTGAGGCTTTAACTAGGGTTGGGTCTTTGTCTGAAGCAAATTTTGTAAGGGTAAACTTTTTAAGGCGAAATTATGACGGCATGCGGGTTATCACGCAAAGAAATGACCGAAGCACAGTTTGGCTTTTGGTAACCGGGGAAACTTCTGGGCCTAAGCAGGTTATTGCCGGAGAATACCATTATTTCCCAATTGATGAGGGGCAAAAGGCAACGTATCCAGTCAAAACTTCTAAAGTTGCTTGGGAAGAATTGCAGGCTGGGAAGGGATTGGTTATTGCTCCACCCACAACCGGAAATGCGGCAACAGTAAGGCGAGTTTACTTGGCTTACTATGATTCCGGGAAACCACAGCAATTTTTGCAGCCTGTTGTAGTTTTTGACGGTGGAGATGATTCGGGCTTCCGTGCAATTGTTCCAGCGATAGCTCCGGAGTATTACGGGAATTAATTCGTTACTTCCATTCATGTTCCTCACTGCGTTCGTCAGAGAGTGGGAATTTCATTTCCACTCGTAGTTTTGAAAAACCCATTCAAGAATCTTTTTTGTTTCTCCGAAACGGTCTTGGCTTCCAAGAACTGACATGAGAACACGATGTCCGTCTTTTTCGTAAAGCGTTACAAGATCTTCGCCTGAATTTTCAGTCCATCCGGTTTTAACTCCTAAAACGCCCGGCATATTTCCTAACAGTTTGTTTGTTGAGGAAACTTGATGGATTACCGAGCCATCTATATTTGTTACTTTGTAGTTTTTGGTTCCAACCATTTTTGCAAATACTGGGTTTTCCAATGCATATAGACTAAGTTTTACTATATCTTCTGATGAGGAAAAATGGAGGTACTCATCGTATCCTTGTGGATTTGTGAAGTTTGTATTTTGAAGATCCTGGTTTTTTGCAATTTGGTTCATAACTGCAACAAAATTTTGCTTTCCCCCTGGGTAGTTTTCTGCCAAAACTTCTGCTGCGTCGTTTCCTGAAAAAACCAAAAGTCCATAAAGGAGATTTTCGACAGTAATTTGTTCTCCAAAAAATAATCCCATTTTGTGTCCATCAATTTCTTTAACGTTTCCTGCGGTTAAAATTTCCTCCGGTTTGTAATGCGCCATAGCAACAATGGCAGTTGCTATTTTTGTTGTTGAGGCAGGAAGCGAGGGCTCTTTTTCATTAACTGCAAGAAGTACTTTTTTCGTTTCAAGATCCATGGCAAAAATAGATTTTGAGGAAAGCTGGGGCAAGGGAACATTTTTTTCTACAATTTCAATTGGCTTTTGGATTGCTTCTGCCAAAACTTTGGGCTCCTCGACGGGTTTGGAAGTTGTGAGGCCGCCGACAACTGCCGCAACCACCACTAAAAGGCCAGACAAGATTAGGAGATTATATTTTCCGTCGGGTTTTTGGGGTGTGCGGGGCATACTCACTTTCCTTTTTTTGAGAACGAAAAATCAACCCTTTCCATGTCTCTTGGATAGAGTGAGGCTTCGCGAATGTTTTGCAGATTAAGGAGCTTCATTGTTGTTCTTTCCAGTCCAAAAGAAAATCCGCCATGCGGGGGCATTCCATACCGAAATGCCTGAAGGTACATTTCAAAATTTTCGGGGTCCATTCCCCGGGACTCTATTGTCTCCACTAGTTTATCGTAATTATGAATTCTCTGAGCTCCGCTTGCTACTTCCAAGCCCTTAAAAAGAAGATCAAAACTTAAAGTGTATTCTGGGTCATCTGGGTCTGGCATCGAATAGAAAGCGCGTTTTTTTGTTGGGAAATGGGTGATAGTTACTAAATCTGAATTGTGTTCCTCTTTTGCCCAAGCTGATATTTCTTTTTCGTCTTCGGGCATTAAGTCCATTTCATTTCTATGATCTACACCCGTTCTCTCAAAAACTATTTCTTGGGCCTCTCGCATTTTTAGACGAGGCACTTTCGCACTTACCAAAGACGGCTCGACACCAAGCAGTTTCAATTCTTCGGCACACATGTCTTGTGCATAGCCAACAAGTATCGAGTAGGAAACTTCTAATGCATCTAAAACTTCTTCAAACTTCTCGATAAACCCTATTTCAAAATCTAGCTGGATCGATTCGACAAGGTGGCGTGTTGTAACTGATGGTTCGGCACGATATATGTGGGATGTAAGATACACACGCTCGAAAGCTCCAACCATCATCTGCTTGTAAAGTTGGGGGCTCTGCACAAGGTATGCAACGTTTCCAAAATATGGGAACCTAAATAACTCTGCTCCACCCTCTGTGGCGGATGCAGAAATTGTTGGGACAAAAACTTCTGTACAATCCATTTCTTTGGCCGCCTTTCTGAAGCCTTCCATTAAAGCTTCCTGTACTTTGAAAATTGCTTTTATTTTTGGGTGTCTTAGGGTTAATGATCTGTGATCTAGAAGAGTTGGCAGATGGAGTTCTAAGTCTTTTGCGCCCATATCAATTGGTAGTTCTTGGGCTTTGGATAGGATAGTTGCTTCTTGTGCTTCTAGCTCCACAAATCCAGTTGAAATATTAGGGTTTGCTAGTTTTTCTGGGCGCTCTTTTGCCAGGCCCTCAAACTCCACAACGTCAAATGGCTTAAGGTCGCAGTCTCCTTCAATGACCGCCTGGAGAGTTCCACTTCTATCTACCAGGTCAACAAAGGTGATTTTTCCATGGGACCTTACAGTTTGCACCCAGCCTGCAACTTTTATAGTTTCACCGACTTTCTTTATTGTATCTATGATTAAAGTTCTTGCCACAGTTTAGATTTTACCTTCAATAGATTTTAACTTCAATTGGAGGTTGGTATTTCCTTTCCAGGAATTTTCTTCAATTGAATATATGATGTCCACGGGCTTTTCGGGAGAAATTGAAGAATAGTGATTGCTCATCCTAAATCCTACTGCTTCTAAAACTCTGTCATCTTTTCTTAACAGCAATTTTATATGGGTTTGATCCTTGCCCATGAGCCGAACATCATCGACTTCTATTCCGCGAGACAAAAAAGTTGGCGTTGGATTTCCAAAGCCGAAGGGCGCAAAGCTCTGAAGTTCTTTATATAAATCTAGGGTCACCAGTGAGAGATCGATTTCACAGTCAATACGGGTTTCTCTTAGAAATAACCCTGCACTTAAAGATTCTGCAAATTTTGAAAGCTTATTTTGAAAGTCCTCAAATTTTCCGGGTAGTATGCTAAAGCCGGCGGCCATTGGATGCCCTCCTGCGTTTTCTAAGATTCCATCCCCAACCGTTTTTATTGTTTCCACAATATTTATGCTTGTTATAGAGCGCGCAGATGCCTTGAAAAGTGTTTCACCTCGAGACATAACAATTGCGGGTCTGTGGTATTTTTCAACCAAACGCCCTGCGGCAATTCCCACAATCCCTTCTTCATACGATTCATGGTGGGCAAGAAGAATTCCGGGTAGATTGTTTGCCCACAGCTGATCAAAATTTTCTTCAATATGTTTTAGAATGTTTTCAGTTTTTTCCTGGCGCTGGCGATTCGTACTCCCAAGTTTTTGTGCAAGCTCTTTTGCTCTACTTTGGTTTTTGGCACAAATAAGGCGAAGGCTATCCATTGCGTGTTCAAGCCGTCCTGCACTATTTAATCGGGGAGCGATTACAAAGCCTATGTGGAATGTGTCGATAAGCTTTTGGTCAACACCTGATTCTTCGCAAAGCGCAAGCAAGCCTGGCCTTTCTGATTTTCGAAGTACACCTAGTCCGTGTTTAACAATCGCACGATTATGGCCAATAAGCGGAAGTACGTCAGCAACAGTGCCGAGAGCGGCGAGTCCTAGGTGTTCTGCGGGTGACGCGGGCAGAGGGACTCCCAAGAAGGGGCCCCTTGTGGGTTTTCTTGGGAGAAAGCCCGCGGCAGAACCCGCTAAAATAGCACGAGCGAGAAACCAAGCAACTGCGGAGCCGGAGATTTGAGTTGTGTGAACAATTGCGTGAGCCTTCGGCAAAGCTGCTCCGGGAAGATGGTGATCTGTAATTATTACGTCCACACCGATGGTCTTTGCAAAATCTACTTTTTCATTTGCAACAATTCCGTTGTCTACTGTAATTATCAATCCAATAGTTGGATCTTCACCCTTGAGCTTTTTTATGCTTTCCACGTTCAAGCCATAACCCTCGTTAAATCTGCTTGGTATGTATGGGAGCGTGTTTGCTCCTAAAGTTGTAAGCGTTTCCCACAATATGGCTGATGCACAGACTCCATCTACGTCATAGTCGCCGTATACGATTATCTTTTCGTTATCTTCAATTGCCTTATTTATTCTTGTTATTGCTTTGTCTAATTGAAGTTCGTCTATTCCGACATCTTTTGGAGTTAATTCACTTGGATTAGTCGGGTTAAAAAATTCCTCCTGCTGTTTTTTTGTCTTTATTCCACGGTTTAGAAGCAAAATTTCTACTACTTCTTTGGCACTTTTGACGCTTTCGATACTCTTGGCTCTTGGCATTTGTTAGAATATTACCATGCAAACAGATTTTCCACCCAAAGTTGCCGAGATACTCCACAATTTTGAACGTTCGGGGTACCAAATATATATTGTAGGCGGGGTTGTACGTGATCTCTTGCTAAAGAGATCACCTGGCGATTGGGATTTTACAACGGATGCAACTCCACAACAAATTTTGGAGTTATACCCCGATGGTTTTTACAATAATGATTTTGGGACGGTTGGGATTGCAGATGATGTCCTCGACAAGCCGTATGAGATAACAACATTTAGGACAGAACATGGGTATTCAGACAAAAGAAGGCCAGATAAAGTTTCTTGGGGAAAAACTTTGGAAGAAGATCTGGGCAGGCGCGATTTTACAGTTGGTGCTATAGCTCTGAACGCTGCGGGGAAGATTATTGATCCGCATGCAGGGCAGGAGGATCTTCAAAAGAAAATTGTTCGGACGGTTGGAAACCCAGTTGACCGGTTTTCTGAAGATTCTTTAAGGATGATGCGGGCGATTCGTATCGCAACGGAGTTGGGGTTCGTAATTGAAGAAGAAACTTTTGAAGCAATCAAAATGCATGCGGAAGATTTGAAACATATTTCTTGGGAGCGGATTCGGGACGAACTTTTTAAAATTCTTGCATCGAACTTTCCAGACGAGGGAATAAAAATGCTTTACGCCAGCGGTCTTCTTGAGTATATTCTCCCAGAACTTTCGGCTGCATACGGCGTTGAGCAGAAAAGTCCGGGGCGGCACCATATCCATGATGTTTATACCCATTCTTTGCTTGCCTTAAAGTATGCCCCAACTCGCGACCCGCTCGTACGCCTTGCCACATTGCTTCATGATATTGGGAAAGTAAAAACGAGAAAAGTAACGGATAGCGGAATTGTTACTTTTTACAACCATGAAGTTGTAGGTGCCAATCAATCAAAGGAAATTGCAGACAGATTAAAACTTTCTAAAAAACAAAAAGATAAACTTTGGATTTTTGTTCGCTGGCATCAATTTACAGTTGACGATAAACAAACAGATTCTGCATTAAGACGATTTATCAAAAATGTTGGACATGAGAATCTTGATGACATGCTTGCGCTTCGCACGGGCGACCGACTTGGAGGGGGAGCACGCGAGACTTCTTGGAGACTTGAGAAGTTTAAGGAAAGACTTGAGGAAGTACAGCATCAACCGTTCTCAGTTCGTGATTTGGCCATCAATGGAAAAGATGTTATGGATACTTTGAAGATTTCCTCGGGTCCACAGGTGGGAAAGATATTAAACCAGCTCTTTGCGGAAGTTGAAGAGGATTTGACGAGAAATACAACAGAGTATCTCCTAAAGCGCGTTAAAGAGTTCTAGGACAGGAGATAGGTACATATCGTGGTGTAGACTTTTTATATCAGCGACACTTAACCATTGATACTCGGTGTGTTCCCCTGTGTTTAATTCCACTTCACCCTTTGCGTTTACTTTATAAGTGAGCCTTACTGTGTGTTTGTCCGCAACTCTCAAAATGTCCTGAGCGTGTATTATCTCTGGTTCTGATGTAAGTTCAAGTCCTGTTTCTTCTTTTACCTCACGTCGTATGGTTTGTTCCAACGTTTCACCTGGATTTAGCCTTCCACCAGGGATGTCCCACCTTGGCTCAGTTTCACCGGGGTAAGCGTTTGCACGCTTGATAACTAAATACATACCCTTTTCGTTTGAAACTAGCGCTTTAACACTTATTTCTAAAAACATATCTATCTTTTAAGTTTCCTTTTCATTTCGTCCCAGGTTACTAATAGTGGAACAGCCACAAAGGGAGAGGAGTAAGTTCCAGAAATAGTTCCTACAAGAAGCGCGAATACAAACCATTTGATAGATGCTCCGCCCATCAAAAATAAGGCAACTAACATAAAAACAATTGTTAGTGAATTGTTAAGCGAGCGGACCATTGTTTCTGATAACGCTTTGTTTGCTGTTTCTTTCACAGATAGCCCACTATGTTTTTTCATCGTCTCTCGGATTCTGTCGTATACAACAATTGTGTCGTGGACTGAGAAGGAAAGTACAGTCAACACAGCGGTCACGAAAAGTACGTCAACTTCAACTGCCCTAAAATGTCCAAGTGCTGAGAAAGTGCCAAGCACTATTATGGTGTCATGCAAGGTGGCAAGCACGGCACAAACACCGAATTGAAAACTCTTAAACTGCCAAGCAACCCAAAGTAAAATTCCGACAGTTGCAATAGCAAGTGCAGTATAAGTTTTTTGAAGAATTTCTTTTGAGAAAGTTGGCCCCACTGTTTCAAACCTTATTATTTTTGGCTTTTCTGGCATTGCATCTGCTTCAAGTTGGGCTTGAGCTTGAGTGAAGTCTGCGCCATATCTTATTTCTCTTTTTTCATTTGGAAATTGATATTCAACAATTGTCCCTCCGGTAAAATCAATTGATAATTTAAATCCCCAAGCAACTATCGCGTAGATTGAAATCGCCACAGCAACTCCTGAGATTGCAAAATAGATTGGTCTGTATTTCATCCAGTTCATCCCGTTAGAAATCCTTTCTGCAAGTACTATTTAAACACCACACATCATCACATTTTAGTTTTCGGTTTAGTAAGTTGTGTGTTTTATAAAAATTTCTAACGGGATTCATATTATTTTTTCGCAAAAACACGTAGTAGAGTTCTTGTAACAAATATTCCAGTAAACAAACTTATTACAACTCCTAAGAAAAGTGTTGCCGCGAATCCGCGTATTGGTCCTGATGTATGAAGAAACGGCAAATTTAATGGATTAAACAATATAAACGAAGTCATGAGAGTTGCAATGTTTGCATCTCTTATTGAATCCCAAGCTCTTCCAAATGCAACTTCCAAAGAGTCCGCCCAAGGGCGGCCGGCGCGAACTTCTTCTTTTAATCTTTCGAAGATTAAGATATTTGAGTCAACTGCCATGCCGATTGACAAAATAAACCCTGCAACCCCCGGAAGCGTTAATACTACTGGGATAATTTTGTATAGAGCAAGGCTTATGATTCCATATATTAGTAAGCCGACGCTTGCCACTAGCCCAAGTCTGCCGTAGTAGCCAATCATGAATACTACAACTGCTCCCAGGCCAACCAGACCTGCTATAACACTTGCTCTTACGGATTCTGCACCTAACGACGCCTCAACTGTTCTTTGTTCAATTAAACGAATTGGGACGGGGAGGGCCCCGGAATTTAGAAGATTTGAAAGATCTTTTGTTTCTTCAAGAGTAAAGCTCCCAGTAATTATTCCTCTCCCGTCTGTTATCGGAGTATTTACCATTGGAGCCGAGATCCCCACTTGATCCAAAAAGATTGCCAGAGGTTTTCCTTGGAGGCGGGTAGTAATATCTGCGAACTTTTTTGCAGATTCTGGTTTTGTTTCGAAAGAAATTACAGGTTTTCCAGACTGGGAATCAAATTCAGATCTTGCCTTCTTGAAATCAGATCCCGTGAATCCAGTTGATACAGTATTTTCGTAAGTAATCATGCCGCTTGGTGAGGCTTCTTTTTCCGCGACATACTCTCTAAAGTCTAGTTGGGCAGTTTGACCTATTAAAGCGATTGCGCCTTGGGTATCGCTGACTCCGGGAAGCTCGACAATGATTCTTTGAGAATTCCCAACTTGAGAGGTTTGAACTGTGCTTTCTGAAACACCGAACATATTGATCCTTCGATCTATTGCATCTCGTGCTCCGGCAATTGCATCTTCTCTGTCTTCTTCTGACACCTTGGACATGTCTGCCTCAAAACTTAAATGACTACCTCCTGCTAGATCTAGGCCTAGTTTTGTTGGGAAGTCGCGATAGAAATACTTATCTCTGATAAAAAAAGATATTGGGTTCCTTCTAAACTCTGTGTCTATATTTAAGCCAAACTTTTGGAACTTTATTGGAAAACGGGAAGGAAGGGCGATATAGAGGCATCCCAGAGTTAATAAAAAAATGATGAGCAGTTTACGTAAGTGCATTTTGCGTCAGTTTACAAATTCTTGTTCGTCTCCAATTATCATAATCTTTGCTGAGGATAAAATTCCAAGTATAAAAGGGTCTCGCCTCTTTTTTCTGAAATCAAATTCTTCTGCAGTCATTGGAGTGTAGTTTATTTCTTGGGTTCTTTGGGCCTCTTCTTGCCTTATAAAAACAGCAAGTTCTGGGAGAACCACATCGCCAACAACTAAAACATCAACTTGGTCTGTGTCTTTTCTCGGAACTCTTCTTACAAATTCTCCCGAGAAGACAACAAACGACAATTTCCCAATTTTCCCTTTGTTCTTTCTTATGTTAAGGCCAAGCCCAGTTGTTTTTGCAACAAGACTTAAAAGCTCGGGGAAGAAAGCGTAATCATCCCTAAACCAATAGTAAAGCCTATTCCCCCTTGCTTCCTTTTTTAGCATTCCTGCTTCTTCCATGCGAGATAACTCGCGCCTTACTGCGTTTATCTCTTCTCCGGTTCTTCTTACAAGTTCTCTGACATGGTACATTTCCTTGGGATTTTCAAGGAAGCTTTTTATAACTTTTACTCGAACTTTTGAAACTATAAAATCGCGCAAATTGGCCATATGTTTAATAAAGCGTCAAAGGTACCAAAGGTATCAAAGGGGCAGGAAGGATATTGAGGGGCAGATCAGTAATCCACTTTTGTTGTTGGTTCTAGAACTTCAATCCAGATTGGGCCTCGAACAAAGTTTATTTCTTTTCCGGCATTATCTGTAAATATAGTTCTGTCTGTTCTTGATTTTTTAGACCATTTGCCTACAATTGGCTTATTCCCGTTTTGGAATAGCAATGCTTTGCCACCACCTGTGGTTGTGTAAAGAAGATGTTTCTCAGGATCATTCAGATGTCTCATTGTTGTAAATAAAACTATAACGTTTGATGTGGAAAGTTGAGTATCGTTATTTAAGTCTTTGTGCGGTACGCCGCCATTATCTCTTTTGTATGTATTTGAGGCAGGATCATATATCCAGGAGACAGCGTATTGCATATATCCTTCCCAAAATGGAAAGCTTATTTTGCCTGCCACTGGTGTGGCAGAAGGTTGGCCGTCTGCAAACTTCCATTTTACGAATCCTTTGTCCCAAGCAGTGCCATCTTTATTTTTCTCCGTAATCCCTAGTTCTGATGCAGAGGTCCAAAGCTTATCTGAAGTTGCATACATTTGATGCTCTGTTGCAACATCTGGGAGTCTTTCCGTATCTTTTTCATAAGTTGGGAAACCAATTGAAAATTGGTTTAGATCGTTATATAAACGCCATCCATATTTATCTATTTGCCCCAATGCATCTGCTGGTCCTGCCCTATTTGCGCCCCCTACGTGAGCGTAGAGGGGATCTTGCCCGTATTCTGAGACCCAATCCAAATAATAAGTTCGGGCTGAGCGGACAGGTCCAACTAAAGTCTCCTCAGCGGAGGCTCCGCAATAGAACATTACAAGGAAACGAGTAATTGCGCCTTCTGCTACTGCTTCGTAGACAACATCTGATGAAGAGATTCCTGACTGAGGCCTTGCTTCTGTGTGATTTTCGATCATAACTCCCAAAGGCCTTCTCTTTTCCCAAATTTCTCGTTCAGCTTTTGTAAACATTTTACCGTTAAGCGGGCATTCTTCGGTCTTGGGGGCGTTGGGATCAATTTTTCCACGAGTTAATGCAGTTTGCGGGGAAACGTTTTTCCCGCCTTTTATAACGTATGTAAACAAAACGTAGGAGATTCCTGCTGAAAAAAAATATAGACCAAGCAGGCCCAA
>ERZ1292629.3280-Hain-H43-01um-R1-3280-length-12637-cov-5_pt1 | contig 12637 bp, 7 predicted proteins | sample MGYA00564399_ERZ1292629 | MGnify/ENA primary metagenome ERZ1292629 (study PRJEB36523, sample SAMEA6512636) | groundwater metagenome | collected 2019-01-08 | study: AquaDiva: Metagenomics assemblies of 32 groundwater samples | reverse complement strand
TACGCAGTGCATAGTTGTAGTTGGGTCTGGGTCTATAACGACTTATGACCCGGGTCCTAGTGCTACGGCCGACCTAAACTACGACCTTTCTGCTGCAGCTAATAATACCGCAGGAGAAATCTGCGACTTAATAGACGCAGAAGATAACTACACCTGCAAACTAATGGATAGTAAACGTGATGACAATTCTATCCTTAGTATGAATGTGGCAGTAGCGAACCTTACGGACCTGAAAGCAGTTGGTGGGTATAATGTACTCATTGACTCAGGCACTGTTGAACTCGCGGGTGGCACTGGTAACATACTTAGGTTTGGTATACGTCCTGCCTCGGGCAAAGCAGTAGTGTTGAAGTATTGCATAGGCAATATCAACGTTATTGACTCCCTGAGGGTTTGGGGTAAACTTGCCAAGTATGTTGGTGCGACCGATGGTGTAACGCGTAATGATACTACGCTTGTGTACAATGCCATAACGGCCGATGACACTGACAAGACCATTGGCAACATCTACGGTGTGGACTGGATGGAGTTTGGTAAGGATGAGCATGTGGTTATTGGCTCTTATGACAATGCGGACCAGCAGGCCGCGGCTAATAACATTCAGTGCGTTTGGGACGAGAAGTAACTTGTATGGGGGATGGAGGAAACTCTGTCCCCCTTACTTAACTTAAAAAAGAAGGTATAATACTATGGAAGAGACTAAACAGAAGGACGTGATATTTGTCACGAGTAAGTATAAAGGACTTGAACTTGTTCATACTCCTATGGGTTTGAAGGATAAGCAGGGTAATAAGGTGCCGTCTATAAGATGTCATTTCGTGCCTACGGCTTATGGCTATGCATATCATACGCATAAACCAGAACTGATAAAGTGGCTTGATGAGCACGACCACATGGCAAAGGGCATAATTCAGAGGTTTGACCCTAAAGACGTGCAGAAAGTTGAGAGCATAAAGGTATCTAAGGGTGTGACTAGCGTGCCGACTATACCTGAAGAGCCTATCGCGCCTGTTGAAGTAAAAAAGGGTGCTCACGTTGTAAAGATAAAGAAGTAACGGTAACGGCGGGACGGGGTCAAAACCTTCTTGGCTCCGTCCTGCACCTTAAGGACCCCTTATGCTATACCTAGATGACTTTGTGGTAGACCTTAAAAGGGTTAATCAGTATGGTGATGAGTCTACGACTAGTGATGCTCCAACCTTAGATATTATAAGATGGACAAATAAGTATATGAAGGCTGTTGCATTAATGTGCAATTGGTCTTGGCTTTTTAAATCTTTTACTGTTAATGTAGTTGCAGGTATACAAACTATAACTATTGACTCTACTATACGGAAAGTAATTGCAATTAAAAGTCCAACGGGGTCAGGACGTTTAAAAAAGATTTCAATGAAGATGGCATTAGATTGGAATACACCTGTTATTGACTCTAATGATAATTCTGTGTTGGGTTGGTACAGTGATTTTGGTGTAAGTGATACTACTGGTGCCCGTATAATACAAATTTGGGGTAAACCTGGTGTTAATGCAACACTTACGGCCTATGGTACAAGAGTAGTTGTGCCCGTTACAGTTGCAGGCATTGCAACACCCGTTACCTTTTTACCTTTTCCTGATGAGATAATGGATTGTATTTCTGACTTGGTATCTGCACGAATAAGTAAATTTAAACAAATTTCTACATGGGCACAAGAAGAAGAAGTTGTTATGAGCACACTTCGTATTCGTATGGGCGATGAACAAAGTGAACCTGCAGATGATGTTACCACACCTGTACCTAATTATTATAAAGTAAAAAAGATGTCAAGGTACCATAGATGAAAGTAATTCTTTTACTTCTAATGCTCGTCAGTTCTGTGGGAGCTCAAACCACAGCAACACCTTTGACTTTTTACCAGAGTCAATTTGGGGGCATTGATAACTATCATGACTCGGCGCGTATTGATAACATGGACTTCCAGGATGCACGAAACGTATTAACTGATAGGGGCTTTCTTGAAAAGCGTCCTGGTTCAATACGTGTAGTAGATGAGGTGCTGACTGGTTATCCTGTACTCTATAGTAAAGAGTTTGTAACGCAAGCAAATGTAAAGTACCTTTTACTTCATTCTTCTCAAACACTTTATGCCACAACTTTTGATGGCAATGTGCCAGTAGCGATTGCTACGGTTAATGTCAACTCAGTAATGGACTCCGTTTCTGCTTATGACAAACATTTCTTTACAAATGGGTATGATGCTTCATTTTACTATGATGGGGCAAGTATTGTAACTGTGTCTAGTATGCCAATGGGCAAGTACATTGAATTTGCCTATGAGCGTGTTTTGGAGGCAAATGTCCCTGGGTATGAGTCTACGTTATATGCTAGTGCTTTTGGGGACTACACAGATTGGACAATACCAGGTTCTCCGTTACCTGCAGATTCACCTACTTCTTTTACATTTGACCAACAGGATGGAAATCAGTTAACGGGCATTTTTTACTCTCCTTATGGCATACTGGTTTTTAAACGGAATAAAACCTTTGTGCTTAAAGGCCAGGACAATGATAATTTTAAGAAATACCGTATCAGTGACAATATTGGATGCGTAGATGATAGGTCCGTGCAGTTAGTTGATGGTGTTGTGCTGTGGCTTGGTGAAAAGGGTGTATACAAGTGGGCAGGTGGACTTGGTGAACCTGAAATCATAAGTAGAGACATAGATGAAACAATTAAAGATGTGCAAAACATTATTTCACGCACTAATGCCCGTGTTATTACTTCCCCTACTGACTTTGCACAAGGACAAAGTACCTTAAATAGCCCGTCATATAGTTGGTCAAGCAGTATTGTAGCTGGGTCACTAGTACCTAGTACATGGAGTTCTACGGCAAACGGAATTGATTGGAGTACAGGTACTTTGTCAAATATTGATACCTTTACAGCACTGGGCAGTGCACAAATAGGATATGAGGATTTTGAAGATTTAAATTATACAGCAAATCCAATATGGACAACTACTTCTACTGCAGTACAGTTTACATCAACTGGAGGTGCGCTCCAGAATATTGGTAATCTTACAACAGGCACAATGATTTTTACAACGTCTACTCAAGTAACAGATACCTTTTCATTTAATTGGTATGTAGGACAACCTACAGGTGTAGGTAAAGTAGTAAGCATGGGTTTTTATATAAGTAGTGTTACATTATCAAGCATATTAGCACAGGTAGGACAAACACAAGCTTCTTATGCAATTACCTATTATCAAGATATATTAGGGTATTCAAGTATTGATTTAGTGGCATGGCCAGGTACAGGGAGTGGCTCAAATATTTGTTCTACATCTACGTTAGTAACAACTGCAATACAAGGAAGCACTTATACAGTTACATTAGTACGTACAGATACTACTTTTGTATTAAACATGGGTTCTTTAAACTGTACTGGAACTACTATTTATGATTTAGGTATAAGTAAATGGTTTATAGCAAATTTATCTGGTGGAGATAGCATTGATAATTTTAATTTTATTTTTAAAACTACTGCAGCATGGCTTTCTCCAATATTTGATACTACCTTTTCTACGCCAATAGGCGGTGCACTTACTTTTTCAGAAACGGTACCTACTGGTTCAACTATAGCATATAGTGTACGTGAAAGTTCAACTGATGTACTAAGTACGTGGTCAGACTGGGTGTTAGTCAGTACAACGACTAGTGGTGCCTTTAGAATACCCTTTACAAAAAGGTATTGGCAAGAACAAGTAGAATTAACTACATCATATAGTACGCAAACGCCTAGTGTACAACTTACCAGTTTAAATGCAGTTAGCACAGGCACATGGGACAGTCATGTAATGTACCTAGGTACTGCACTAACTTCTTGGGGTCAATTCAACGCTGCAGGTACATTTTCACCTTCTAATGCCGTCTCTTTTTATACAAGGGCGAGCACGAGTAGCTTCACAGTAGGGTCTAGTACACCTTCATGGGTATTACAATCTAATGGCATTAACGTGGCATGCTCTACGGGTACGTACATGCAAGTTAGGGCAATTTCTGCAGTTGGTTCTTCTACGGACAGTGCCACAATTAATTCTTTTACCATAAATTGGTATGAGGGTGAAACTAGACAAGTAGCATCCATATTTTATGATGGCAGGTACTACTTGGCAGTGAACACAAGCACAAGTGCAACGAAGAACACCTTGGTAATAGTTTATCAGCGTAATAAGAAATGGACTTTCTTTGATGGTCTAAGCTTGAGCACTTTGAACTTATATGATTTAAAACCTTATGCCGGCAGTGGGTTTACAGATAGCAAAATTTGGCGTATAATGAATGAAGGCACGTATTACGATGATAATAACGTTGCAATAAATGCCTATGCAATAACAAAGGACTTTCAATTTGATGGACAAAATAACAATAAGATTCTCAGAAATTTTTATGTGGAGTCTTATCCTAATGTTAGTGGGGTTTTGTCTATGGCTTATTCAATTGATAAGTCAACGGTGATTTATACCTCTACTCAAAATGTAACTGCGGCAAGTGGCTTTAATGATGAAATAAAGGGTATGTTTCCAGGGTTTGCAAAAGGCAGGTACTTTAGGTTTAAGTTCTCTAATGCCATTTTAAATGAGTACTTAAAATTGGACGCCTACACAGTTTTTGGAGAGCACGAGAAGTTGTATAGGAGATAATATGGCTTTTGAATACACACCAGAAATTACCCAGGGGTACCTTGATGAACTGAATAGGCCTATAATGCAAAGAGGTGCACAACAGGTAGGTCAGGCACGTGGAGAGGCCCTTAGACGTGGATTGACTGGTGACCCTTTTGAGGCACTTAAGGTTGGCGAAGCCCAGAATAGCATGAATACCAATCTTGCAAGCACTAATGCCAACCTTAGATATGGCATTGCAGGTCTTCAGCGGGAAGAAAGAATGGGCACTGAAAACTTTAACAAGGAAAGTACCTTTAAATCAGGCGAGGCACAAAAGGATAGAGACTCCCAGGAACGCATGGCCAATATACAACGTGAGTACCAGGCTGCATTTCAACGCGCACAAGAACGTTCACAGAAGAGAAGCTTTTGGCCCAACTTAATAGCGTCTACAGTAGCTACAGGTGCCGGTTTTGCTCTTGGTGGTCCACTTGGTGCAGCTATAGCACATAAGCAGACCCACTAAAGAAGGATAATATTTTATGGCTGACTACACACCAACTAATGATGTCTTTGGACGTTTTATTGAAGGCCTTAAGATGGGGCAGCAGTTGCAGGAGAATAAGGCCAAACGGGTACAAGATGCATTAGAAGCACAGTACAAGGCACAAACCAGTGCTATTGCTAGACGTACAGAGAATGCAAATTTTGACTACATCTCAGGTGGCAACATTCATACGGGTGAAGAGTATGACATTGCTACAAAAATGAGTGCACAACCTGACTTGTTTCCAATGGACGCAGAAAGGCGGGACGTTGAGGACATAACTGCAAATAAAGGTTTTGACTCTAATGCCACTGGGTATGCACGGTATGACCCTACCCAAAAGGATGCCGAGCAGTACATGGCACAAGCGGGAAATATAGACCGTCTTCGTGAAGGTCTGAAACAGATGGGCAAACCAATGGGTTTAAACGTGCAAACGGACCCTGAAACGGGCATGCAGTACATACCGGGAACTAAACGGGGTGAAAAACCTACTATTACAAGTATACCGGCTAATCCTACGTTAGAAGTGCCTGCAGGTGGAACTACGCCTATAGTTACGTACAATACTGGTGTGGGCAGAAAGGGTGCTTCAGCAGAACAGACTAATATGGTGCCAATGGTTAATACACAAACTGGTCAAAGTACGTTAGTACCTAAGGGCACAATGTTGTATACACCTGTTGGTGCGGCACAAATGGCTGATACAACTACAAGGCTCTCTTCTTTGACACAGAGTTTAAATGAGTTTGAACGTCTATTACAAAACGTACCTGAAGGCAGGTTTAAAGGTAACCTTGCGGAAACAATAAATACCTTTACGGGTTACTTCCCAGAAGTGGCCACTGCTAAGGGTTTAGGTGGTGTACTTAAACCTTTGATTACGCGTGTACTGGGTGGTGATGTTGGTAACCTTGCTGCAGCTGAGCAGATACCTGCACAACGTCTTACTGAAGCACTTATTACACGTACTGGTACGGAGCGTAAACAGGCTTTTAAAGTCTTACGTCAATTAATTGCGTATAGGCAACAGGCTAATGAACTTCGTAAGGTGGGTACTACTGGCCTTTGGGGTGACCCATTGCGTGAAGTGCTAAAAGATAACGTGCAATTTACACGTTTTATTAAAGCCGTAGATGCAGGGAAGTTAAACCAGGCATTACAAGCTGTAGAAGCACCTACAAACGTACCTGCAACTAAAAAAGTTTATAAGGCGTTTTAAAAGGACCCTATAATGCCCACAAAACAAGAAGTACTGGACATCATACAAAAGGCTGCAAATGAAAAGGCAGAAGTGTCCTTTGATATGTCTAATTTGCCTGCCGACCTAAGTATTGAAGAACTTGCTACAACGCTAAAGACATTAACCGGCAAAAACACTATTAATGCACTTAAAAATGCCCAGCAAGCACAAGGCACACTATCCATACCTTTTGATACCCTTAGTAGCACACAAGTTACCCCAAGTATTACAACTGCTAATGCCAGCATGTTGCCCGAGCAACCTTTTGAAGCTCAAGAAGAACTTGAGGCACCTTCAATGGGTGAACGTTTTAAAGCTGGATTGCATAGGAAAGAACTAACTACAAACCCTACTGGTTTTGATGAAGGAGACATTGCACAGTTTGCAGGTGAAAATATTGGGCCTGGAATTGGTGCTGCAGTTGGTGCTTTATCAACTGCACCTACTTGGCTACCAACGGGTATGAGTAGTGCATTTGCTGGCAGTGTTGCTGGAGCTGCCGCCGGACGTGCAGCACAAACTGCTTTGACTCAAGACCCAAATGAACCTAAGTCAGTTGGAAGTTTAGTCATAGACCCAATAGTTGCAGGTGCTGGGCAGGCATTAGGTGAAGGAGTAATTAATAAAGTAGCAGGCAAAAGTTTTGGTGGTATTGCAGAACGCGTTTTACCTAAACGTACTATTGGGGGCTTCTTTAAAGCTGCAAGCAAAGCAAAGCCTACTAACTTTGACAAGTTAGTGGCAGGTATATTACACATTGCCCCTGGTATTCCTAAAGAAGATGCCCTAAGTGCTGCGCGTAATCCTGGGCAACTTTGGGGTGCAAAGTCCATGGAAGAGGCTCAAACTTTGTATGGTAAGTTTTTAGGTAAAATGGGCAGTAAAGAGGTAAGAGCTAAAGCGTATACTGGCTCAGAAGCACCATCGCCTGCGCGTATAAGAAAACTTGTTGAGTGGACTGAGGACCTAGTTAAACAAAAGAATGCTTCCGCAGAACTCTTGATAACTGCACATGAGCAAATTCAACACCTTATGCAAATGGGCAAGATGGGTGACCCTAAAGAAGCTGCTTTAGCAAAGTATTGGGGTGCAAAGTTAAGTAGACTGGCAAAACTTATTGAAAAACAAAAACCAGGGTATAAAGCTGTTAGAAAAATGTATGATAGTGCACTACTTAAAAAGGTTTTTGAGTCCCCCTACCCTTTACTAAAAGATGGCACGGCAGACATGACAAAAATAATGGGTACAATGGCTGCCGCAGTTACAAGTGGTAAAGTAGCCAGCAGTGTTGCACCTTTAGCTGGAGCTGCAGCGGCACTTTCCCCATTTGCTGTTTCACCTTATGTTGCAAAGGGTGCTTTGCATACACTAGCTGGTGCACAAAAGGTAATCAAGCAAATGCACTACCTTAGGTTACCACAAAGTGTAATTGCCGCTACATACAGGGAGCTTTTAAAGCAAGCAATACCCGAAGACCGCGAAAAGCTAAAAAAGGCAATAGTACAGGAAGAGCAAAGGGCTTTTAATCAACCTACACTCTCTAATGACCTTTACAAAACACCAGAAGAAGTACAAATGGATATGCAAGGCATACTTGATGACCAAGACCCATTAGAACTAGGACTTGAAGAATAACTTCTTATGCCAATGACCCCAGAACAAATCTCTGCAGGTTTAAAGGCCAAGTACCCTCAGTACAAAGATGTGCCTGATGAGGTATTGCTGCCTATGTTTTTTGAAAAGCACCCAGATGGTGCAACATACAAAAAGCAATTGGTTCAACCTTCTAATGCCCAAGAAACTTCCCAAGTACCTGAAGATGATTTCTTAAGAAGGCAAGTTCCTGCCAAGTTAGCAACTTCCACTAACTTGATTGCTCAAGGTGCTGGTAAGATACTTAGTAACTTGCCCTATCAAGATTACAGTAAAGAACCTACTAAAGATGAAGTAATAGATACTGTAATGAATGTAACACCTATGGGAATGGGCACGATTATTGGTAAAGGTGCTAAGAACTGGGCGCGCGTTAAAGTACCGGCACAATTAGATGCACTTGAACAATTTAAATTTAAAGAAATATCAGATGTCCCTACAATTATAAAAAAGGTCGAAGAAAATGGTAATGATATACCTTTACATGCGTTACTTGGGTATGAAGGAACACAAGTACACCCTATATTTAAGAGTTACCCTGATTTAAAAAATTGGAAGGTACGTTTTAATTCTAATGGGTACACTACTACAGACTTAAAAAGTAAAACGTTTTTTATTGACCGTACTGAACAACGTGGCAGGACTATAAAGAGTCAACTTTTACATGAAATAACACATCCTATACAAGCTTATGAAGGTTGGCAAAGTGGTGGCATGCCTGAAGACTTTAAGTCCATTATACCTAATGAAAAACAAGCCTTTAAAGCCTATGAGGCTTTAAGTGGTGAATGGCATGCAAATCAAACAGTTAAACGCCAACAGGTATCACAAAAAGGCTTAAATAATTTTCCAAGAAAAATGTCTACTGACACAAATGAGGATGCTTTTTTGGCAAATAAAGTACATACTGTTGCCTTTGGTAAAGAACAAAATATAAAAGGTAGCATAGTGCAACGAAGTGAATTAGAACTTCACCTACTTGACCTTCTAAAAAAGAACTTGCCCACTAAAGGCAAGGCATTACAGGCATTAGCAGCGAAAGACCCTGTGCAAGCCGTAAAGGCAGGTTTGCCTGTTACTGATTGGCCCAAAGTAGACAGGTGGATGAACGAACTCAAGAATTTGGGGCACGAAGGTCCTGAACTAGAGGCTATGGTCAAGACAAAGGCCAAAATGCTTATTGATGAAGTAAATGGCGTGCCTGGACTAGAAGCGCCTTCTTCTTTATCTTCTAATGCCACACAGTCTAAACAAGGTCAGATTGTACCGGCCGTAAGAGACCCAAAGACTGGGCAAGTCTACACTGGACCTTCACATAGTGAAATAATGACAAGTGTTATAGACCCTAATGCTAAAAGGGTAGTAATGCGGGAAGTGGACAAGGCACGGTATGGGAAGAGTCAGATTGGTGAAGTGCCTAAGCAACTTAGTCCTACACAAGAAAAGACCCAGTTTAATAAGGAAATGCTTATTAGACCGAGTCCTAGTGGTGAAAAAACTTGGGGTACACGTAATAAATGGTACTATGAAAACCCTAATGAACCAGGAAGTGTTCCTGGAGACCTTTGGGAATTAGAACAAGTTATACAAGGTAAAAAACCTGCATTACTTACTAATCATATTGAACCTAGCAAATTAAAACAGGTAGCCGAAGCAAATGGTTTAGTACGTGGTCGTTACAAATCAGGAAGTCTTGTAGTTGCTAAAGACCAAAAAACCCTTGATAGGGTACTTCAAGCAAAAAATGGTAGAGATTTAGGGTTAGCTTTAGGCTATGAGGACTTAACTGGTTTAGGCCCTTCAGACTTACCTAATGCTGACCCTTTTTACTCCAAGTTACAAAAGGTCTTGGAAGAACAGAAGATTCCAGAGAACATGCCCAGTCAAGGACTGATTAATACTCTTCTTAAGCAACAAGTTAAACCTGACGAAATAAAATGGAGTGGACTGGACAAGTTCTTGGAGGGGAAGAGTAGGGTTACTAAGGCGGAAGTGCAACAGTACTTGAAGGAGAATGATTTTAAGGTAAATGAGATTGAAAAAAGTGACGTACCTACGCGCACTGCAAAAGAGTATGAAGTGACTAATGCAAATGGTGAGGTAATAAATACTTTTCGTACAGAAGATGAGGCTACGGCCTATATTGATGAACTTATTGATACAAGTGATAAAGATATTTCAGGGTATACTGTAGCAAAACCAGGAACACCTGACATTGACAGAAAAACACAATATGGTCCAGACACCCATCCCGACCTTCAAATACCTGGTGCGACTAGGCATGAGGAGACTTTGTACCAACTGCCTATAAAAGAAGGAAAGGCCCCTTTTTCTGAACAACAAATAAAATTTAAAATGGATGAATGGGGTGGGACACGTGAAGAAGCAATAAAGGAAATGCAAAGATTGGGTTCTGTTAAGATGGAAGAACCTGGTTTTCAAGGTGGCCACTACGACGAACCCAATGTGCTTGCCCACGTCTTGAGGGATGAGATAAAGATTGGAAAGGACAAGGTGAGCCTCCTTAATGAGAAGCAAAGTGATTGGCACCAACAGGGCGGGATGGAAGGCTATAAAGGTATTGCAACAAAACTTCCTGAAGGGTACAAAGTAGTATCAGCAGACAAAGTAGGTAAAAATCCTGGGATGTACGTAGTGGTTGACAAAAATAACTTACCAATTTCTAGTCCTAAGTCAAATGGAATGTCAGATTCCAAAGAAGGTGCTGAACAAATTGGATTAGATATTTTAAATGCAGGTGAAGTACCAGACGCCCCCTTCAAGAAGAATTGGAACTTGCTAATAGACAAAAGAGAAATCCGAAGGGCAGTAGAACGTAAACAAGACGGCTTGGCTTGGCCAGATGGGAGCGTTATTGCCAAGAGGTACTCTCTTAGTAATTGGGTATCTGAAGTAGACTACGTACATAAACCTAACAATACCTTTGATTATACAGTTTACAGAAAGAATGGTGACCGTTGGAAATCCTATGAAGGTCATACATTGGACCAAGTACGGGCTCACTTAGGTAAAGATACTGCAGAAAAAATGAAAAGCGCACAAGGTAATGTTGCAATACCTAGAACATCTATAATAAAAAAGGGTCCAGAAAGTGTGTACCATAACGGTATTGTACTACCTATTGAAAAAGAAATAGGTGGCGAATGGCATAAGAAAATGTACGATGAGAAGTTTGTTAATGACCTTAATGCCTTTGTGAAGTCTTTTGGCGCAAAGATGGAGAAGGTCCAATATGTATCACCTAAAATGCAGGCTTTAGACACATTACAAAAACAAGACCTTAACATGTACTTATCTGGTGCCTTAAAAGGTAAAGGTGGAAACTTTGAGGATGTAGCATTAGAGTTAAAAGAACAATATGGGTTTATATTAAATGAACAAAAATATAACTCATGGGTAAATTCTGTAACAAGTAGGAGTCCTCGCGTTAACTTTGAGGCTTTCAAAAGAATTGAAAATGAGATTAGTGACGCACGTAAAGGTTCTTCACAAATTCCTATGTGGTACCTCAAGTTCACTCCCGCATTAAAACGTGCAGCACTCAAAGAAGGTTTTCCCCTATTCATAGGCCTTGGCGCAGTTGGGCTTACGCAAGAACAGCAGAAGTAGTATAATACTCTTATGCTTAAGGTCTTAACACTTCTAATGCTTATATGCCTTATGCCCTTAAAGGCAGAGGTGCCTTATGTTATTGGACAACCTGCCATAGATGAGAACTTCCTTTATTTAGATACGCGTACTAATTCAGTCCAGCACATTAATGGTGGAGTGGCCTACCTTAATAATGCACAAACCTTCACAAATAATAATATTTTTTCCTCTAATGCCAACGTGTTCTACGGTGATGGTTCCCACTTGTCAGGACTTCCTTCAATAGTAGACTGGGCTACTGAGGTCAATGCACGGATTGCAGCAGACTTACTACGTGTACTTAAAGCCGGCGATACCATGACTGGTCCCTTGGCCGTGCAGTCCAGCGTGGCGGTTTCCGGTGTGCTTGTGGTTGGGTCCAGCATCACGGCAAAATATGGAAACTTCATCGGTGAGGCGAGTTACCCCGGCGTGGTTACTGCGGCTGGCACCGGCGGAACTATAACCACCTACGTAAAAGACGGTATAACGTGGGAAGTCCACACCTTCACCGGGAGTGGTACGTTCACCCGTCCGGCCAATCTGATTTCGGCAAGGGTACTCAGGGTCGGGCCTGGCGGCAACGGCGGGTCCAATATTTGCACTGGTCGGGGTGGTGGTGGTGGTGGTGGCGAAGTCTTGGACGGTATACTACCCGTAGACTCGGATTCCATATCCATTGTGATTGGTTCACCGGCTACGTGGCCCGCTACGAAGGGCAGTTCCACTACCGTCGGTGGCTATTCTGCCATGAGCGGCGGGTCCGGTGGTGGCTGTGTAAGTGCCGTGGCTGGCAGTCCCGGTGCCGCTGGCGGTAACGGAGGCGGCGGTGGGAGCATTGCGAACGCTAAAGGGCTATCCGAGCGCCCGAATGGTTTTTACGGTGGTGTCGGG
>ERZ1292629.3278-Hain-H43-01um-R1-3278-length-12642-cov-5_pt1 | contig 12642 bp, 33 predicted proteins | sample MGYA00564399_ERZ1292629 | MGnify/ENA primary metagenome ERZ1292629 (study PRJEB36523, sample SAMEA6512636) | groundwater metagenome | collected 2019-01-08 | study: AquaDiva: Metagenomics assemblies of 32 groundwater samples | reverse complement strand
TAGAAAAAGATGGCGAGGATACTTGGTATGAGCGCGATCAAATATTGTGGGAAACGAATAGACGCGGAATGATGGATTAAAAATTATGGCCCCGAGTTGGGGCCATTTTAGTTTTTAATAATCTTCATCACATTCATAGCGGCCATCGTCATAAACTGAAAACTGCGGAAGCTGCTTTGCGTCTTTCGCGTCGATCACCATGTAGAAGTCAAGTCCGAGATGAACAAATGATTCCTCATCAGGACGTGCGCCATAATATGAATTTGTGTTTGCCGGGTCGGCGGCATCATATCGTAAAACTTCTTTACCAGTGAACCTATCAATCCATACTTTATCACACATTAAATCTTCAGATTGATCATATACAAATTCATAACGCATAACTTTACCATTCGGCACATCAATGTGCTTACGATTAAGTGCAGCTTGAGCATAACGATGTTCTCGTTCAAAATCTTCTTGTGCATCATCCATTTATATTCTCCCTCTGTTCGATAATCAAACCTACACTAATTAAACTTTTCTGTCAACTAAATAATAGGCTCAAGAAGTCCATATTTTACAAAGGTTCGTGAAAAAAGTGCCCGGTTTTATTGATGTTTTGAGCTATCCTAAAATAGTATGACTTATAGTATAGCTAAGTCATTGAAATACATAGAAATAGTATAATAGTAGAAATAGTCGGGGGTGGCATAGACCCCCTGGTCGGGGGGTACCCTGTGGATAACTTTATATCAATATATACTATAATATACTATTATACTATATATATATATATCAAGGACTTACGTGGCCTATCCGCGTCTTATAGTAGGCTAACCCCAACAAATGCTGGATTTTTGGCTTTCGAGTTATTGTAGGTATATTAAAGCTTGACTTAATTTAAAATAGGGAGTAGGATAATTAAAGAATAAAGGAACAGGTAAATGACAAAACATCAATTCATGAAAAAAGCTGAAGCTGCCTTCAGGCGAGCAAACCCAACAGCAGACTATATCGGTTGGCATAACTCGCCAAAGTTTGTAACATACCCAACCGGAGTAAAAGGTTGGTCTGGAAAGTTCTATGCTACAGCGCAAGGTTATAGCCCGCGCTTCGTGTTAGCCGAAGGCGACGATAGCTATATTATGGTTCGCTAATGAAATACATTGCAATCATAAAAGACCCCTCCCCGCAATTTGGCGGGGAGGTTAAAATATTTTGTGCAAATCGCCGTGAAGCTGTTATTAAAGCTAGAACAGAATGTTTAAATGGGCGAGCTATCGGCATTGAATGTTATGGGCGAGTGTTGCCAAAAAGCAATAAATTTAGAATAATTAAAGATTTTAAAAAATTAGGATGGTTGTAGCTTGACATTTAAAATTTAGGAGAGTAAAAACAAGATAACAAATGGAGCAAAGCAAATGTTGACACAACAAAATATAGCTCGTATTAAACACGGCATTCAGTGTCCTGAATGTAGTGGTGTTGACATTGAAATTACAGCGTCACGCTTTGCAGCTAATGCTGAAACAAAATATCAATGCCGCGAATGTGGCTGTAGGTGGGATCATAAATATTTTAATAAGATCGAGCGGAGCTAATTAAAATGTCTTACTGCTGGCCAAACTATCGAACAAAGAAAGCTTTGAAAGAAGCTATTCAAAATAAGGTTAATGTTAGTTGCTTTAATCCAGGTCTAGGTGGTGACTTGTCAAACCATACTGGAAAGGTTACGTTAGAGGGCCCTCATTACCCGTTGCCACATACTTGGTATGCTCAAGGCGAAATGGTTGATGGCAAGTTGGTAAAGGTGAGCTAATGGAACGATTTGTAATTTATTCAGTAGCAGCATTTGAGCTAATAATTATTGCTGCTTTCATTGCGGCTGTTGCCGTTTGGATTGATGTAGTGATTAAGGGGATTTAGAATGCCGTGGATTGATACTGACCATTACGTCTTAAAGTCTGGTCGAAAGGTTTATGCCAATTGTGGCATAATTGGCATTGGACCGGATTTAAATTTGAGTGAAGGTTATGATGGTGGATTTTGCACTTGGCCTATTCCTGATTGGTGGTCGAAAGAAGAAAAAGCAGATTGTTTAAATGTAGAGGAATTAAAAGAAATTGCGGACATGATGATTGTTCGCTGGCAATCCTTTAGGGAGCTATTAAAATGATTACCGTATGGCAAGTTAAAAGTAATACTTACCGAAGAATTTATTTAATTATTGCTACGCTGATAGCTCTAATCTTTATGCCGCTTTTCTTTATGGCTTTATTTATAGTTAATTTATTTGAAGCCATTACTGAGACTGGTGCTGATATTTGTGATACTTGGAAAGGTTTAGGCTCAGATTGGCTCAAGGCTTGGAAAGGTAGATAAATGAAAAAAGGTTACAGTGGATTGGACCTAATTGGGCCTGCTATGGTGGCCATGCTTCTTGGGGCTTTGGTTTTAGCCTTAATCCTGGTCAAGCTTGGCTTGCTGGTTTAATATTCCTGCCACAGGGAATAGAAATGGTGCGGTTTGGATGAGTGTGGGCACTTGGATGCTGCCAGATCGTTTTAAATCTCTGTACGACTATTGTGCGCTGCAACATCGAATTATTTAATTTAATTAAAATAATGGTTGCAAAGGTCGATTAAAGGGAGTAGGTTAAGGCTATCAAATAAGGAATAGACAAATGACAAAGCAAATTGCATATCGGTTTTGGTCGCCTAAGTCGCCACCTTGGTATGTGTCCGAAGTTAAGGGTAATGGTGGTGTTGATTGGGGTTATACCACTGACATTAATAAGGCCGTGGTATTGAACACTAATCAGTGGAAATCATTCGCAAAGGATTGCCGCATGATAGCCACATTCGAGCTAGGTTATGGTATCTAACAATATTGAATTGGTTAAAGATGGTACGAGAAAGGGAGTTGACAAGTTAAAGAAAATGTGCTAAAAGTTTTAAATAATGTAAATAACTACAAATGGAGAATAAAAATGTCTATCAAGCTGTCTCTCGGCAAAAAGAAGCGCACGTTCAAGTCCATCAAGGAAGCTGCTGACTACGCTCAGGTGCCCTATATCACCATTTGGATGCGCGTAAACAAGTTGAACTGGCCGGTCAGTCGTGCTATCAAGGCTGATGTTCGCCAGTACAATAAGCGGGAAATGGTTGAAGCTTAGGAGGGCAAACATGCGCGGGATTGATTAAAGCCCGCAGGTTATTTAATAGCTGCCCTATGGCTAAACATGGAAAAGGCGGTAGGTCAGCGATTAGATAATTAACTTGACGGTTAAAAGGAATTGTGCAACATTTGGATTAATAAAAATGACACACAACACTCAATCACAAATGCTCTATCGAGAAAGCTATTTTCCTATTCTGGTTGAATACGAAGGTGGTCAACGGGAAGTCATTTATACTCCCGCAGCCATTCGTTCCGGCTGGTCATTTAAAGTTTTACAAACAAATTATTTGCAGGATATGGGTTAAATGGAATTGTTTTTATTTCTAATGGGTTTATGCTTTTTAATTCTTGTTCTTAAGTCTTAATCTTTTGGGGCTGTCTCCCTCAGTGCATCCGCGATAACAACGGGCAAGCTAACGCAACAAGGCAAAGTTCGGTGCCCCATGACATTCGAGCCGTGAAACTTTGCAAGTTATCAAAAAGGAATAATTTAAATGGCAAATCCAAGAGCACCAGGACCAAGTGTGGCAATTACAAAATTTGCATTTCAATGGTTGGGAAGTGTGATTTGTTTTGTTGTGATAGCTATTGTTGTGGTAACAGTTTTTGGATATAGGTAAATTAAAATGCCTTCCGACATTATCTTTTTCCGAATTATGTTCTCATTATTTGGTTGCGGTCTTATCGGTGTTGGGGTTATAATTGGACTATTCAAATTACTCAGTCCGGTTTTATTTTAAATGATCAAATTTGAAACAATTTCGGTGCTAGTGACTTGGACACCTGATGATGCTACAAAGTTGAATGAATATGGCGAAACAGGCTGGCAGTTTGTTTGCTACACCAATTCGGTTCCGAATTATGCCGTGTTTCAACGTAAGAACAAATTTAAATTTAAATGAAAGATGATGATTTAGATGAATACGAATGGTTGGCTCCGCTCGCGGGCATTGTTTTAATTTCAATAATTTTAATTTTAATTATGATTAGCTTACCCTACAATTCAAAAGGTTTGTGATGCTTTGGTCATTCCTCGCTTTGCTGGTGACACATTGGTTTGCGGACTTTGTTTTACAAACCCACTGGCAGGCGTCGAACAAGAGCAAGAACAACGTCGCGCTCTTGCGCCACGTCATGGTCTATACGGCTGTCATCGGTGCAGTATCGTTTATGCTTTTTGCTCTGCCTGATCGCAGCCAAGCATGGTTAGCTTTCGTCTGGGCTAATGGTGTTCTACATTTTGCGACCGACTACTGCACAAGCCGCTGGTCGTCACATCTCTACGCCAAACAGAATTGGCATAACTTTTTTGTGGTGATTGGTTTTGACCAGCTTATTCATCAAATCTCACTGGCAGCGACAATGTGGCTTTTATTTTATAGGTATGTGTAATGACTCATTGGAACAAGCTTAAAGAAATATTGGCCAAGGACACTGGCACCAAAGCCTATGACAATTCGATTATTGAAAAGCTTTATGAAAATGGTTTTGTAATTGTTGAGCGCAAAGAAATTATTGACACATGCGAACGACTTGATAAGCTCGGCTCAACATTTGGATGGGTACGGGATATTGTTAGAGTTTTAAAACATTCTTTGATTATGCCGGTTTAAAATGCTCACTCAAAAAGAAATCATCCGTACTGAAATAATTGCTTTGATGGAAGCCGGTAAATCCTATTCCTGGATTGCCGAGTATTTTGGAATGACGCGCGGGGCTGTGGCTGGCGTGGTGTATCGCTACAAACATAAAATTAAAAATGATTGATCCTGAAAAATATGCTGCGTCTGGTTCTGGAAATTTAAATAAATGGTTTGGAAAGCTATAAATCTTTCTGGTTTAAAATTCGCAAAATTAACTGTAATAGAGCGAATTGGTACACAAGGTAGAAAACCTATGTGGCGCTGTCTGTGTGATTGTGGTAATGAAACACAGGCCATATCTGCAAATTTAAAAAGCGGTAATGTTAAATCTTGCGGCTGCTTAATGCGTGACAAAGTGCCGCGCATAATTAAAAATTGTAAAGTTTGTGATAAAGAAATTAAAATAAAGCCGTCGCACGTTAATACCGAAGGTTCTTATTGTTCTAAAGTTTGTATGGCTAAAGATTATGAAAATAGATTTAATGGAAAAGATAATCCAAATCATAGACATGGATTATCACACACCAAAGAATATAAATTGCCTTATACTCGATCTTGGAGAAATACAAATAAAGAAAAAGTAAGAGCCAGTAGTCAACGCATAAGAGCTAAGAGAGCGAAAGCAAAAGGTACTCATAATAATAAAGATATTAAAACAAAATTGTGGCTTCAAGATAACAAATGTTATTGGTGTTTTGAAGATTTAAATAAAAATAAATATGAAATAGATCATGTTGTTCCTCTATCAAAGGGCGGTTCAAATTGTAAAGACAATATTGTAATTTCTTGCAATCTGTGTAATAGACAAAAACACAGTCAATTTGTATTGGACTGGTATTCTAAAGAAAATTGTAGAGCTAAAAGACAAGATATTTGTTCGGGAAAATACAGTGCCGAAATCACCTGTTCCTGAAGATTTATTAAAAAGTGGAAGTGAGTGGGGCAATCAAGCCGCGTTATTTTTATGGGCGCAAATAAATCAAAAAAAGTATCCCGAGTTGAAATGGCTTTTTGCTATTCCTAGTGGGGGGCTTAGAGATAAGATAACGGCTGGTCGAATGAAAGCTGCTGGAACTAAAGTAGGTATTCCAGATTTATTTTTACCTATTAAACGTGGTCCTTACTCTGGCCTGTGGATCGAGTTAAAGGTGAAGAAAAATAAACCGTCGCCTGAACAACTGGAATGGATCACTTGCCTACAATCACAGGGATTTGGAGCAATGGTGTGTGTGGGCTTTCAGGAAGCGCGGGATAATTTAATTAAATATTTGGAATGGAAAAATTAAAATGACACGTAATGATGCAAATTTAAAAATTCAAGGTGTTTTTGGTATCAGCACCATTGATGGATTAAATTTACTTAGAGCCTTGGAAGCTTTAGACTTAATTAAATTTGATGAACCTGAGCAATTTTTGTATTTTGATAATAAACGTGCTCCGCTTAATAAAATAATTTGTGCTTTGAAAGAAGCAGGTTATAAAGTTGAGAAAGTCTAATGGTCCTTTCGCGTTTCTTCTTTCAAAAATCAATGATAGAGCCTGAATTTGTTCGACTTCGTTTAGTTCAAAATAATGTTCATTTGGACTGGACAAACGATATAACTTTTGCTACTCACAATTCGTCAAAATATGCTGCAAAGAAACACTTGAAAAGTTTGCAAGCAAATTTTAAATTATCCGATACTGTAACAATTGTAGAAATGGAAAGGAAATAAAAATGCCAATGCTCGTTTCAAAGTCTGTTATCTCTCGTGTCAAGGCTGATATTGCTGCAACGAAGGCCAAGATTGCCAAAGCCATGACCAAGCTCAAGGGCTTGGAAAAGAGCCTGAAGGTAATGAAGGTTAGCAAGTAAAATTTTAATGTTTTGTTAAGGAAAATAGCGTATCTGTCAAAGGGTGCGCTATTTTTACATTCGAGGAATGCAAATGACTAGTAAAGAATATCGACGATTAATTCAGTCTATGTCCAGCCGGTTAATTAAAAAACACTTTCCTGGTTTAAAAATGGCTGGTATAACTGAATACTTAATTCAAGATTGCGCGAGAGAAATAGCTAAAAATGTTCATGCTCGTATGTATGGTGCCAATGTTGATGGTGTTGCCAGTCCAATTTGGCAAACTGTTAATGACACTAAACCAAATGTAGATGCCTTAGAATTATTAAAGGAAAATGACAATGAAAAGGTTACTACTGCTTAGTGCTTTGTTGTTTGTTACTCCCGCTATGTCTCAAGACGTAACCTTAACAGTTAATCAAATTGAACTTGGATTGATTGGCAAAGGTTTAAATGAAATCCCATTCAAGGAAGCTGCGCCATTGTTGAATAAGCTACAGCAACAGGTTATGGAACAGAATAAAGCCAAGGAAGCCGAAGCAAAGAAAGCCGAAAAGCCGGTTGACAATGCCAAGCCAAAATGATAAAGCTCAATGGTACGCTTTTTATGATCCTATAGCTAAAGGATGGAAGCCGTTGCTTTGTACTCCATCCTTTAGCAAATGGGGTGATATAAAAATTAACGAAGAAGTAGGAGAAATGTTTTACAAGTTGCGTGTGATCAAGTGTGAGGAAACAACAGCAAGTGCCATCGAAAAGATTGTTGTGGAAACATACGCCAACTTGTGAGGATAAAATGGCCAGCCACGTTACAGCGGTCTATAAGGACGATCAATATAAATGGGTTGTCTATTGTAAAGTCTGCGGCTTAGAAAATCCTGCTGGTGAATGTGCTGGTAAATTTGTTCCTAATCGTGATCGAATAAAAGTTGACAGCAAATTAGAATGTAAGTAGCATAAATTATTGGGAAATGAGTTCCAATATAAATTAATCAATGGAGTTTAAAATGGCTAAAAAGCCGAAGGTACAGTTTGATAGTAATGTTTTGGCCGATATTGCGGCGCGTGGTCGCGTTTCACAGGCCAATGGTTTACCTCTGTTGAATGCCAATCCGCCTTTGATTGAAGTCAATGTTGATGATGTTGTGGCTGATGAAGCTCAGGCCCGGCTTACGGATGCGGGTACTGTTTATTTGGGGCTTTATCCGGCTAAGGCCGCTGCTAAGGAAGCTCCTAAGACTTCCCCGTTTGAAATCATCACTGGTGCGGTGCTTCCCCCGAACAAGCGTGGTGGCGGGGGTGGTGGTGCGCCGACGATCTATCCGTTCGATAAGCTCGAAATCGGGCAGACGTTCTTTGTGCCTGTTTCTGAAAAGCATCCTGATCCGGTCAAGACCTTGGGCAGCACTGTTTCGAGTGCCAACCATCGTTATGCGGAAAAGACCGATCAAACCAAGACCGTCAACCGTGCCAAGCGTGGCGAAGGCAATAAGGCTGTCAAGGATGCAGCCGGTAACAAAATCATGGAAACCGTTACCGTTCCAGTCTATAAGGCTACACGCAAGTTCAGCATTCGCAAGGTTGAAAAGGGCGTGAAGTATGGTAATTGGACGGCTCCCGATAATGGTGCGTTGATTGCGCGTGTAAATATTCCTGAAAAGTAAAAATAAAACCCCTCTTGATTTAATAATATAATTTTATCAAGAGGGGTTCAAATTTATATGCTTATAGAAAAATTAAAACATTCTCGTTTGCTAGAAGTATTAATCTATAATCCAAATGACGGTTTATTTAAATGGAAAGAACGAGTTAGTTTGTGTATTAAAATTGGTGATGTTGCCGGTTGTTTTGATAAATGTAGAGGATATATTAAATTAAGAATTGATGGTGTTACATATTCTGGCCACAGACTAGCTTGGTTTTATATGACTGGTAAATGGCCAGAAAAATTAATAGATCATAAAGATGGTGTTCGCGATAATAATAAATGGAATAATTTAAGAGAAGCTACAGCGAGTCAAAACAATTATAATAGAGCCATTTCGCGACTTAGCCAAACTGGCGCGAAAGGTGTGAATAAAGGTAGAAACGGTAGATTTAGAGTTTACATTTGTCTTGGAACTTATGACACTAAAGAAGAAGCGGCGATGGTATATGCTAGAGCAGCAACAAAATTGCATGGTGAGTTTGTGCATAAATCTGTCTCTGTCAAAGCGTAATTTGTCATCACGAAAAAATTTAGCCCCTATTTCATGGCGAGAACATGGGATAGGGGCAAAATTTTATTTGGAATAAGAAAATGTCAAATGAAAAAGAAAATTTAAATGAAAAGCCGCCTAGTGGTCCTTGGGATATTCCTTTAAAAGATTTTGTTAAAAGTTTTAAATTAAAAATCAGCATCTTTGATTTGAAAAATGACAAGCTGATTGATAGTCAAGAAATCGACTACGGGAATTACGAGCATCGCAAATTTCTTGGCCGTGTGACTTTTTGGGCTACATCAAACGGCTATTCGGTTGAAACAATGGCGTTAGCGGATTATGAAAAGTTTAAGTAACAGTGCATCGCCTAGTCTGGTATGGCACTTGGTTTGGGACCAAGAATAACGTAGGTTCAAATCCTACTGCACTGACCAATCAAGGGCCGCATGGTGAAATCTGGTAAACACAACTGACTTAAAATCAGTCGCTTCGGCTTCCCGGTTCAATTCCGGGTGCGGCCACCAAATAAAATAAATGAATGGAGAAATGAAAATGAAAAAGTTTTTAATTTTAATAATGATAATTTCTACACCAGCATTGGCCAATGACAATATATATTTTAATTCAACGCCAATGCTACCAATCGTTACTGTTCCAGCTTGCGTTGAAAATTTTAAAGAACTGCCTAAAATTGCTGAACGATTGAATGTTAAAGAAGGTATTAAAGGTGATACATTTATTTTGGGAATGTGTGACGGTCGTCAATATGATTTTATTGCTTTGATAAACGCGCGTTCTTAGATAAAATGGAAAAAGCCGAAAGGAATTTAAATGTCAAATAATCGTCACGAATTTAAAGGTTCTTCATCAATACATGCCATAGACTATGACGACGAAGATGGGTCAATGGTCATTCATTTTCTAAGCGGTGGCTCGCATAAATATCCTGATTGCCCGAAGGAAGTTTATGAAGGGTTAAAGGGTTCTGATAGTCCTGGGCGGCACTTCCATGCTCATATTCGCAAGCAGCGTAAGAGCGAAAAGATTTAAATTTACTCTATGACGGAACGGTTCTCATTGCATTTGTGCTGGTGAGAATGAGCTTATAGCGATATAGGCTTACTCATAGAGTGAATGTTAAGCCCTTGGTGATTAAGTTCACTGGGGGCTTTTCATTTTAAAAGAACAGTGATAAGGCCAATTGATGCTTTATCCGTTTATTAAAGAACGCTTTTTTGTTGTTCAGTCCTCACAGGCTCAAGTGTGGGGAACACCCCCGCCTATTCCTAATCCTGAAGAAAATAAGAAGCTGTTTGGCATTGAATTAGCAAAATGTAGTAAGCCATTTGATGCAGCATGTAAAGTTTTTGAAGAAGTTAAAATAGCATTATGGATTTCGCAAAATTGGTTGTCTGATCCTGTTGTGGTTGCATCTAAAGATTTATATGGTGAAACAGTCAAATTAAGCTCGCCAATTCTTGACAAAGAACGACTTGCGCTTAGGGTGTTGCAGGAAGCTGATGATTTGCCGGAAGGCAAAGATCGCATTGCGGCTTTAAAACTGTATTCTGAAATTGCTGGATATACCGGCAAAGTTAATATTGATGCTTCAACCAAGAATTACACTCATAATGAAATGAAAATTAAATTGGTTAAAGCTTCTGATAAATTAGAAAAAGAAATTGAACATACACAAGTTCAAGAAAACAACACTGAAGAATTTGCTACACCTATTAAATTAAAATTAGTGAAAGCGTCTTAATTAACATTCATCAGGAGCTAAATATGATTAAACGTCTTGGCATCGGTTTTGTACTTACTTTGTTTTCTGGTCTTGCATTAGCTGGTATTTGGAATACGACTTATTCGATTGTTGGTGGTGCAGCTTATTGTGCTAGTTATATTGGTACACGCTGTTCGGTTACAGTTCCGGCTGGTCCTGCTAATGTAACTGGTAATGAAACCGTACCTGCTGATACTAATTTATCTGGTGGTTCGGCACAGCCTCAGACTGTGTTGCTTAGCATGGCATCGCTTAATGCGCTTCCGATTGATGTAGTTGCTGTTACGACCGCTTCGCCATCCGGCATTAGTGCAACTAATATTAGTGGCGGTGTACTTTATAATGCCACTGGCACTATTACCGCTGCCAATATTACGCTTCCGCTTGCGCCTGCTGATAAGCAGCGTTACATTATTGCAGCTAATTATACGATTACTACTCTTAGTGTTGCGGCTGGTGTTGGTTCAACACTTTCGGTTACTACGCCGACTGTGCTAACGGCTTCAACTACTGTTCCGCAGGGTTATGAGTATATGTATGATCTTGCTTCGCTCAAGTGGTTCCGTCTGCGTTAATAGGGAATTATGGGATGGCTTCTTTAATTCAGAGGCCATCCCTACAATTCTTTTTAGGTTTTATACTTGCTATTGTGTATATTCCTGGTTGGGTTGGCGCTGCCGTTTCTACAAGTTGGTTTTTTCTTTTATTTATAATTCCAATCTTACTTTGTTTTTGTAAGATAGAAATTAAAAACGCTCACAAGTTCGGATTTTTGTTTTTGGCTTATGTTTGTTTGTCCTTAGCCTGGACACAAAACTTTAATATTGGATTTTTTATTTTATTACAGATTGTTGTTCTTGGTTGTGTGTTTTGTTTAGGTTCGTGCTTAAATGATATGCGTTCAGTATTTAAAGGATTGGCTTTAGGGTTAGGTGTATCGGCACTTTTAGCTATTGCTCAATTTAAAGGCTTTGCTGATGTTTATACTTTAAATAATGATATTGCGGGTTTGTTTGTAAATCCTAACGTGTTTTGTGAAGTTTCGGTAATATTGTTTTTAAGTTTGATTATTTTAAAATTATGGTGGTGGATACTTGTTACACTACCCGGCATAATTTTAGTACACTCAAGGGCCGCATTATTGGCTTTGATTTGTGGATTGTTTATTTGGCTTTGGCCAAGATCACGACTTGCAGTTTATATTTTAGGTGCGCTGTTTTTAATGATTAGTTTGATTTATTATTCTGGCCATGATTTTAGCATATCGAGTATTGATGAACGGTTTGCTTTATGGAAAGATACCATAAGAGGATTTAAAATTTTTGGAAATGGTGTAGGATCATTTGAAATTTTATATCCTAAATATGCCATTAATGTTGATACGATAATATCTCGGCCAAAATATGCTCACAATGAATTTTTACATTATTGGTTTGAATTTGGAATAGGCACTTTGCTTTTAATACCTTTGATTTGGAATGTAATTAAAATAAAACGTGACGAAAGAATTATACTTTATGGAATTGGTATTGTCTCATTATTTGCCTTTCCAATGCACATTCCAGTGGTCGCGTTTATTGGGTGTTTGGCTGCGGGTTATATTACTCGCTTTGATGCTGCCGATGAGCATTTTAGGCTTCATAGGCGATCAACAGTATTTAGCTGGAATAAAGCAATCGAATATTGAAAACTTTAAAATAGCTAAAGATATTTTTCCTTTTGATAAGGACTTTTTAACTGGTGAAGTTAATTTTTATATTAAATTTGGAATTGTAAATACAGCTTCGTATGAAGCTTTTAAAGAAGCTACATTTTATGATCCTTATGCGGCCAATCTATTAGGCGTACAAATGCAGCAAGCGTTTTTATTAGAAGATAATGACAATGCTGTTGCACTGTTTTATAAATTACGAGAAATGTTTCCAAAATTACCTATTGTACAAGAATTAATCAAACGTGGTGCCAGATAAAGGAAAACAGATCATGCGCCTTTTAGCTTCTTTAATTTTTAGTTTA
>ERZ1292629.3277-Hain-H43-01um-R1-3277-length-12643-cov-4_pt1 | contig 12643 bp, 14 predicted proteins | sample MGYA00564399_ERZ1292629 | MGnify/ENA primary metagenome ERZ1292629 (study PRJEB36523, sample SAMEA6512636) | groundwater metagenome | collected 2019-01-08 | study: AquaDiva: Metagenomics assemblies of 32 groundwater samples | reverse complement strand
GAAGCTGAATTTTTCTAATTACTTTTCTTGAAAGAGGGATAGGAGAATCCAGTACCTCACCTCTGCGCCTGATTGCCAACCAACTTGGTCCTTGCCAACGACCTCGCCTGCATCGTCGAGGAAGAAGATAAGTTCTCACTACCTCAACCTCTTTTCCCTCATAAAAGGCCTTAACTTGTCCTAACCCACCCATTCCCTCCTGTTCTTCCAGAATTCTTCGCCTAGAACCAGGAGAAATTTTAGAAAAGAATACATTAGAAACGAGGGCTCCTGTTCTTTCGATTAATCTTGGATTCCATTCTGGACTTAGCTCTTTTCCTTTCATAGGTTTAAAAAAACTGCCCTTAGGCAGCTTTCAACCTCTTATTTTACCTTGAAAGTCAACTTAAATCAAAAGCAAATTCAGTCCGAGAAAAACGATAAGCATCAAAACCACAAAAAGCTTTTGATGGTAAAAACTAACCTCTGTTTTTATCTGCCAAAAAAGCCATTTTCGCAGATATTCTTCCCTTCCCAAAAGCAATAGCTCAAACTCATCTTTAAGCAAATGCAAAGCCATTGCCATTACCAAACCAGTTCCAAATAGACTTCCGGTTGAAGTTAAAACCCAAAAACAAAAGACAAACAAAACTAGCTGGAATAAAACACTGTGAAAGACAAGCCTTGTCCTCTCCTCGTGGGTATCAGCCAAAAGAATAAGGGCGTCTTTAAAACGACGCTGCTCTATCAGGTTTCTAGCCCTTATACTCGTCAGTTCTTGAGGATAAATCCAGAGAGTATAGAGAAGATGATCAATGTCAAGCAAAAAGGTCCCTACTAAACCACCCAACCAAAGTAAAATCAAATTCCAATGCCAACTCCAGCGAAGAAGAGTAACTATTCCTAGCCAAGCAAGGGTAACTAAAAGATGACTGGTTACTTCTCTTTTTAGCATAACTTTTTTAATTCTTTCGCGTTTTCAATGGCATACCCTAAGGCATCGTTATTAAAATAGGCATAAACATCCAATCCCTTATTTTGCCAATTTCTAATTTTTTCTGCCCGCTCCCCTAATTCTTTTTCAGTATAACATGAAGAATACAAATTTGTCCTGCCATGGAAGCGCAAATAAACAAAATCAGTAGTGATTTCTTCAATAACCGGCCAGTCGGGATAATCCTGAAAAACTACGGCGGTCTTAGCTTTCTTTAAAAGCCGGTAAACATCACCCGTCAGCCAGGTTGGATTTCGCAACTCAAAGGCATGACGGAAGGTTTTGGGCAGGATTTTTAAGAAAGACTCCAGACGAGGGTAATTAACCTTCCATCCAGGCGGCAACTGCCAGAGAACAACACTTAAGGGCGCGCAGGGAGGGCTGGCGGGCGACCTCAGCACATCTAATCCCCCTGCTGCTTCAAAAAACCTTTCAACCGGCTCCTGACAATCTTTTAATTTCTTAACATGGGTAATAAACCGACTGCCTTTGACTGAAAAAACAAAATCAGGACCGGCCTTTTTCCGCCAGCCAGCAAAAACTTCCTTTCTCGGCAGGCGATAAAAAGAAACATTAAGCTCAACTGTATCAAAATGTTTCGTATAGTATAAAAACCAATCTTTTTGCGGCAAATCTTTGGGATAAAAAACACCCTTCCCCCAATGGGGGTAAGAGAAACCAGAAGTTCCTATATATGCTCTAGACATCAATAATTACCAATATTACAAATTTCAAATAAGAACCTGCCTTCTGCAGAACCTTGTTTCTCACTAACGCTCGAAATAGGGATGCCTGAACCAGGCTAACCTTTCTTTTTCTTAACTCCTGCTACCGCAGGAGACTTCCACATAAGAGTTCTCGGCTAGCGCCTGCGCTTCTCTTGATCTTTTGATTAAGAGTTCTCGGCTAGCGCCTGCGCTCCTCTTGTGTGTCAGCTTTCGCTCGCCTTCGAAGCTCGCTCAGCTTCCACATGAACAATCTCGCCCTACTCTTAACCTTTCCTGCATCTTTAACAAAATTTCTTGCCTGCTCTAAGATTTTTCTGGGAGTTTCTTTAGCAAGTTTGATATAAAGAGCTTTATGCTCCAAATCACCTAACTCAACCGCCAAATCATAACCATATTTTTGAAATTCCTGGGAAATATATTTATCCTTCAAAGGATCAAAACCGAAAAGAATATCGCTAATTGATTTAAAATGTTGGTCGTCTGATTTTTTCACTTTTTCTTAATTATCAAAAGTGGTAACAAGGAACCAATGGCGGCTAAAACAAACAAAGTCTCAAGATTTGCCCCAAATATTAACATTATTCCAGCCATCAAAAGGGCAAATATTGTTCCAAAGGTAACCGAAATCTCCCGAAAATAAAGTGCTTGGCCGGTTCCGCCCTCAAGCGCCTTTTGATAAGTCCAAACAGAAAAAGGAATTATCAGCATTTGATCAGCCACCCGATAAAAAGTATCGACTCCAATAATCACCCCGGGTGTCCTGGCAAAAATTCGCCCTAACCAAGAAAGAAAAACTACCGGCGCCCCAATCCGAATAACCGCCTGCTTACCTAATCTGTCAACCCAAATCCCAACCATTAAGGTAAGGAGAGCCGCTAAAAAAATTGCTGCCGAAATAACTTCTCCCACAACCAAAATTTTACCTAAAACTACAAATAAAAACAGCGGCCAGGCTACCCCATAAAGTCCTCCCTCCCCTCCTAAGCCAATATAAGCGGCCACCATTTTTTTATGACTAGTAAAAAGTTGCCAAACCTTGCTAATTTTGGCATCATGATAGGGTTTTTTCTCCTGGGCAAACCAAAGTGCCATCAAGGAAGTAACAAAAATTGCCCCAGAGAGGATGAAAAGCGCCCCGAATCCAAATTTCCAAATAACAAATCCACCCATAATAGGCGATAAAACATTGGCAATCGTCCCTAAAAATTGAGCCATGGCCGTCGCCTGACCAAAACGGTCGGCGTCTCCCAATTTAACAAAAAATCCATGATAAGAAAACCAAAATAAAGAGGCATTAATTCCCCAAAAAATTGCCGCCGGTAAAAGCCAGAAGGGGCTTTTTTGGCTAAAAATTAAAAAAGCAAGAAAGAAAGCAAAGGGCAAGCTTGAAAGATAGGAAATCTTTTTAAACCCAATTTTTACCGCTAAATTCTCGGTTAAGGGAAGGGTTAAAAGTTTAACCAGATGAATAATAAAGAAGTATAAAAAAACCAAAGCTAAAGAATTCTTTGGCGAGAGGGAAAAATTTTGCCCAATTTTGAAGATATAAATTGGCGAAAAAAGACTCAAAAGACCAACCGAGGCTCCGCGAAGAGTTAAATTTAAAAAAATTGGGGTTAAAACTTTGCCTCTCATTTTAGATTAAACTGATTCATCGCTCTTTCTAGTCCAGAAACCAAGGCAACCTGGATTGCTTTAACGCTTCTTTTAATCATCTGTCTTAGTTCACCAGTTTCATTGATATCAAATTCTCGCAAAACATATCTTTCGACTTGCGCATCGGCCCCTCTACCCGGATGACCAATTCCTAAACGAAGCCTGGCGAATTGATCAGTTTCTAACTCCTGAATAATTGATTCAACTCCGTGATGACCGGCGGCCGCTCCGCCAATTCTTATTTTAATCTTCCCTAAAGGTAAATCAACGTCATCATGAATGACCCAAAGATTGCTTAATGGCTCAATGGCTAAATGGTTACATAGCTTGGCCACAGCGTAGCCACTGGCATTCATGGAAGTCTGAGGCTTAACCAAAAGGGTGTAGGAGTTAGGGTATAGGGTGTAGGAGTTAAATTTTTTATTATCCTCCCACTTTACCTCGCCTTTTGTCCACTTTCTTGCCAACTCATCGACGACCATAAACCCCAAATTATGGCGGGTTTTGGCATATCTTTCCCCAGGATTTCCTAAACCAACGATAAGAATCATAGTAAAGTAATTAAGTAATTAGTAAACAGTAATTAAGGGCTATCATTTCTTTTCGCTTTCATTGCCGATTCAATTAATCCACTTAAAGCTGGACGCAAATTTTTATAACAATAAAGAAACCTCTTTTTAAGTGAGACCTTCACTTTTTCTCTCTCATCTAAAAGGTCAAGCCAATGCCTTGATTCCAAAAGAGATCCTCGAGCATTAAAATAAAACTTAACCTTATCTAAAAAATGAAATCGCCCAAAACCTTCTGCAATATTTGCTCCGACAGAATCTGTAGCGCTAAGAAATTGATCTCCTTGACTTTTCTTATCTTGCCAGTCTAAGCTCTGATAGATTTCCCATGTTATCCGGCTTAATTCTCTGGCTAATTTATAAACTTCTAGCTTATCTAAAGATAAATATTTTTTCCCCATTTTCCCTTAATTACTCAATTGCTTAATTACTAGTTACTCAAGATTTTTCTCACTTCTTCATTAGTTATCTGAGAAAAATCTTGATAAAATTGTCCCACAGCAAAAAACATTTCTGGCGCATCGAGAAAAACAACTTCATCGGCTAAAGATTCTATTTTTTCTAGGGTATCTTTGGCAATCACTGGAACAGCTACTATAATTTTTTTTGGGTTTTGTTGTCTGGTAATTTCTATGGCCGCCATCATTGTTGCCCCAGTTGCCACCCCATCATCGGTAATAATGACTACTTTATTTTTTAGCTCAAGTGGTGGGTTATCTCCGTGATATTCTTTAATTCGCCTATCCACCTCGGTTCTAAGTTTTGCGATTTGAGATTTCAGATATTTTTCGTCTGCTCCGACTCGCCTGGCTAGCTCCTCGTCAATCACCGGCTCCCCCTGAGCGTAGTCGAAGGGCCCAACTGCTCCTACCGCCAATTCCGGATTCCCCGGCGCCCCAATTTTCTTAGTAACGATCACTTCCAAAGGACAATTCAGAACAGTTGCTAGTTCTTTTCCCACCACCACTCCACCTCTTGGAATAGCCAGAACAATTATCTTATTGCTTAATGGCTCAATGGCTAAATGGCTTAATAGCTTAGTCGCTAATTTCTTTCCTGCTTCTTGGCGGTTTTTGAAGACCATCAATAAAAAGTATAACCAGGGGATAGTAATTAAGCAATTAGTAAATAGTAATTAGGGAAATTAACCCTTAATTACTAAATTACTCAATCACTAATTACTTTTTACTTCATCTTCCCTAACTGCTTCTTGGCAAATTCGCCAACTACCGGCAATTTAAATTCTTCGCCCTGGTAAGCCTTGAAGATTAAAACCAACCATAAAATAAACCCAACAATCATCACTAAAGGCGAAAGAATCCAACCAATAACGGGAACAAAAGAAAGAAGGGTTAAAATTCCAAAGGTAATAATTGACTGCATTGCGTGAAAGCGGACGAAGGGATCTTTTTCAATCAAAAGAAAAATAATGCCGGTTAGCCAGCCTAAAACGTAAGATAAGGCAGCGGCAGTATTTTTTGGTAAACCAGTTCCAGCCATAAATTCTTCTCACCCCCCTTCTGCTTTTAATCCTCCCACATTTTAGTTTAGTCTGTCAAGAACCAATTAAAACAAACTCATCTGTTTTTCTTTGTCCGCCGAAGCTCCAGCAGAGGCGGACCAGATTCTCACCGTGCCAAAAACGCCGTCATATCCCGGGTCAATGACAATTTCTCCGCTTCTCACCTTTTTAATCCCCTCGGCTACTTTTTCTCCGGCAATTTTGGCAATTTCCTCAATTGGCGTCTTTAGTAAAACCGCAAACTCTGAGCTAAAATTCTCTGTCAAACGATTATACTCAGATTCAACAATTTGACTGGAAATACCGCTACTTAAGGCTTCAGACAAAATCTCCACTAAAGGCACTAACATTTTGTATGGCGGACGACTGGCAGGCCGATAACCAGAGGGTTGAGTTGCCAATTCCTCAACCCGATGCATAACCCCAACCGTTAAATGTCGACCACAGACAGGGCACGTTTCTCCCAGCCGACGGGTTTCCTCCGGTGATTGCTTCACTCCACAATTCCGATGTCCAGTATAATGATACTTCCCCTCCTCAGGATAGAACTCAATGGTGTAAGCAATCCGTGGTGACTGGTGACTGGTGACTGGTGACTGGATAATAGCTTCTTTTATCTGCTGATAACTGATCACTGGCCGCTGATCACTAAATTCAAACACCGTCGCCTCTCTACCTAACTTCTGGGGTGAATGAGCATCAGAAAAACTAACAATACTTCGATTATCCAATTCCTCAATCCGCCAATTCATCGCCGGATCAGAAGATAACCCGGTTTCAACCGCATAAATTTGGTTGCTAAATTCTCCAAAACACTCTTTTAGAGAATCAAAACCTGAACTTGAACCATAAAGTGAATACCAGGGGGTCCAAACATGGGCCGGAATCACTAAACAATCCCTAGAAACCGAAAAAACAATTTCACAAAGCTCAATACTTGATAAGCCAGTTGTTGGTCGCCCATCTGAGAGTAAATTTACCCCTCGGCTCCGAAGTTTATTGTTAATCTCTTCTACCACCGAAAAACTCGGGGCTAAAACTAAATTATGAATTCGATGAGGCTTGCCATTTTGGGTATAAATCGAGGAAATCTCGGTTGACAAAACAAACAAGACCCCTCTTGGCTCATTTTTATATCTAAAAATACCTTCACCTACCTCAACTAGGCTTTCTTTTAATTCTCTTAACCATAGCGGATGAGTCCAGTCCCCTGTTCCCACCAAGCCAATTCCCTTCTTTTTCGCCCAACGGGCAATTTCAGGGATGACCATCTGACCAGAAACAGCCCTTGAATATTTACTGTGTAAATGTAAATCAGTGATAATCTCCATGTTCTATATTGACACCCCCAGGGTGAAACTATATTGACACCTAAATTATTCCCTTACAAGTTTTCCGATTTCTTTGAGTTTTCGAGCATAGTCTTTTTGATCCAAAACAAATTCCTCATACTTCTTGGGGGAAGAAAACTGGGCTAAAACTAGTTCCTTTTGGCAAACCTCTTTCCCTTTGCCTCCACCAAGATATTCCAGGTAAGAAGAATAGGGATAGTCTTTGGGGTCTTTTACCAAAAACCCAACTACCGGATTAAGATGAACGTAGCGGGAAATATGAATCAGTTGTTCATCAGTTTCGATTCTTACAGCTTTAAATGGCCCTTGGAAAAGATGGCCCATTCGCTTATGACGAGTGTTAAAATAACGGGTATAGCTATTGGTCAGTCTACTGATAAACGAAGAAATTCCATCATCTTTAATTTGCTTTAGTAAGAAATGAAAGTGATTAGGCATCAGACAGTAACAAATGATTTCCACCAAGTTATCTAAATTAGAAAAGCGCTCTTTGGGGGTTCTTTTTCTAAAAGAGAAGCGGACCGGAGGATTGGCCTTTTGATAATAAATAAACGAATTTAAAAACCTAGTGTAGTCCCTTCTATCTAAAAAGACTTCTCTTTCCTCTACTCCCCGATTGATAACATGATAAACTTCGTTATTGGCAAGGACTACTTTTCGATAGGCCATAATTATTTTTAACAATAACAATTCTCAGGGCATTTGTCAATAGGTGTCTATCAGTGTTCACCCCCAGGGTGTCTACCTCCATCTTATCATACAAATTTAGGGGTGAATAAATTCTCCCAAAACAAAGGCAAGATAAAAACCAATCAAAAAAGCTCCCTCCCAGCGTTCAAGCCGATGCTTCGTTCTGATAAAAAGATAAAAAATCCCAAAAGCAATCACAAAAGCCATCGTCGCTAAAAGATATTCATCAAAAGCCTGAATCCTAATTGGGGAAATCAAGGCCACCAGACCAATAATCAAGGTTCCGTTAGCGACAATTGAACCTAAAAGATTACCAAAAACCATTGTCGGCTGGTGACTTCTAATTGCTTCTATCTCAAAAGTCAGTTCGGGCAGGGTCGTTCCAATTGCTACCAACACCAATCCAATCAATAAAATTGGAATGTTTAAACTGAGAGCAATTTTTGAAGCCAGGTGGACTATCATATCAGCGCTAAAAAGAAGCAAGACGACTCCTAAGAAAATCCAACCCAACTCTCGTTTGGTTCCCCGATGATTAAGTCGGCGCAATAATCGGTTAATAAACCCTTCTTCATCAGCGGCTCTTTTTTTTTGCTCCTCAAAAACCATTACTTGATAAAATCCATAAAGGCTTAAAAGAATCAGCCCATCAAACCGCGATAAAACCTTATCGGTTAAAAGAAGCATTGGAGCTGCTCCAGCTAAAAAGGCATAAAAAACATCCCGACGAAGAAAAGTTCCCTGGACCGTTACTGCTCCCCCAATCAAAGCCGCTCCCCCAATTACCAGAGAGAGATTAGCAATATTCGCCCCAACGACATTTCCCAAAGAAAGATTTGGTTCTCCTCGCAATCCAGCAGCGACTCCGACAAAAAATTCAGGTAAAGAAGTAGCCAAAGCAACAATCAAGCCAGTAATGGCAAATGCCCCCATTCCTGTCTGCAAAGCAAGAGATTTAAGGTTAATTAGCAAAACATCAGTTGCTTTAATTAAAAGAAGACAAAAAAGAAAAATTAAAGCTAAATCAACAACAATCATATTAATATTCTAACAAATTATTTTGTCTTTTTAAAAACCAAAAAAACCACTTTGTTCCCTCAATCAGAATAACCACTGCCAAACCGGCGGCCACCACCATCCCCCATTCGAAAATCCCTAAAGAGACAGTCCGCAAAAGAAACTTAAGAGGCGGAAGGTAAAAGGCAGAGAACAAAAGCAAGAATCCTGCCCCCACTGCCAATATCAACCAGCGGTTTGAGAAAATATTTGTTTGCCAGACTGGCTGATGCAAAGATCGGCAGGAAAAGACATAAAATAAAGAATTCGTTCCCAAAAGAGCAAAGGCTAAAGAACGAGAAAGAAAAAGATCACCAGTCTGGCGAAGCATAAAAGAAAATATTACCAAGGTAGAGATTCCAGCAAAAAGACTAACCAAAAAAACTAAAGACTTCATTTCAAGGTTAAGAAGATTTTCTTTTGGGTTTCTCGGCAACTCTTCCATCAATCCCTTTCTTTTAGGATCAACCGCTAAAGCTAAATCAGGAAAAGAATCAGCCGCGAGATTAATCCAAAGAATCTGTCCGGCGACTAAAGGTAAAGGTAAACCCATGAGTAAGGCTCCGAAAATAACCAGAAGTTCCCCAAAAGCGTCAGTCAAAAGGTAAAGCACAATTTTTCGGAGATTATCAAAAATTCCTCTACCTTCCTCAATAGCCGCCACAATCGTTTTAAAATTTGAATCAAGCAGAATTATATCAGCCGTTTCTTTAGCCACTTCAGAGGATTCCCTAACAACAATTCCAATATCGGCTTTTTGTAGAGCCGGAGCATCATTTACTCCATCTCCCATCATCGCCACCACTTCCCCATTATCCTTCAATGCCTGGACAATTTTTAATTTTTGAAAAGGGTCACTTCGAGCAAAAAGAACTATTTTTTCAATTCTTTTTTTCAATTCTTCATGCGAGATTTTCTCCAGCTCTTCTCCTTCTATTACCTCGTCTCTTTTTATTTTAATTCCCAATTTATTTAAAACCGCAATTGAAGTCTCAAGATAATCTCCGGTAATAATTTTTACCTTAATCCCTGCTGTTTGGCATTCTTTTAAGACCTGTTCTACTTCAGGCCGAACAGGATCTTCATAAAGCAAAAGTCCAAGCCACTCAAAATCTTTTAAGTCTGAACTTTGCACTTTGCGCTTTGTGCTTGACGCCTTTTTATAAGCAAACCCTACCAATCGGTATCCCTCTTTTCCGTATTCTTTAAACTTCCTCCCCCAAATTTTAAATTTTACATTTTCAATTTTACATTTACTTAAGACTATCTCCGGTGCTCCAGAAAGAAAAAGAACACCAGGGTGAAGGGTGACAATGTATTTATATTGCGACGAAAATGGTATTTCATCTAAACGAGGATGTTCCAATTTTAAATTTTCAATTTTAAATTTTACATTTTCTTTGGCCCAATCCCACATTGCGTACTCTAAGGGGTCATGAAGATTATTACAAAGAGCGGCTGCTTTAATGCCCAATTGGCGGTCAACAAAATCATCTTTAACCACTCTCATTTTTCCTTCAGTTAAAGTTCCTGTTTTGTCGGCACAGATAACCGTAACACTTCCTAAAGTTTCGGCTGAGGCAAGATTCTTCACTAATGCTTTTCTTTTGAGAATTCTCTGCATGCCAATCGCCAAAATCACCGTCAAAGATACGAGCAAACCTTCAGGAATGGCCGCCACCGCCAAAGCAACAGCGGTAGTGAACATTTCAATTACACTTTTACCCAAAATTATCCCACTCAAAAAAATAAAAAGGGCCGCCAATCCAACTAAAATTGATAAATTTTTGGCTAGTTGAGCCAATCGCTTCTCAAGCGGAGTCTTTTCTTCCTTTTCCTCAAGAGTTTTGGCAATCTGACCCATCTTCGTCAATGTGCCAGTCTGGTTTACCCGTATTAGGCCCCTTCCTGAAGCGACAATAGTTCCCATAAAACCAGACTCGTTTTCTTTTTTCTTTACCGGCTGGCTTTCTCCGGTCAAAATTGCCTCATTTACAGATAAATCAATTGCCTGAAGGAAAACTCCATCGGCAGGAATTTTGTCACCAATTTCTAAAACCACCAAATCCCCAGGGACTAAATTCCTGGCGTCAACTATCTTTCTTTGTCCATCTCGAATAACTTTTGCTTGAGGCGTTAAGATTTTCGCTAAAGCATAGAAAGCCTGTTTTGCCTTTCGTTCCTGATAAAAACCCAAAATTGTATTTATCAAAACGGCAAATAAAATAATTAAGGTGTCGGCAAAATCCCTTAAAAATAAAGTAATTAAGGCAGCAAAAAGCAAAACATAAACTAAAGGGGATTTAAGTTGGTCAAGAAGAATAAAAAAGGAGGAGGGTGGAGGTTTTTCGGGCAGAGTATTTAAACCAAATTTTTCCAGGCGCTTTCGCGCTTCCTCCGAAGTCAAACCATCAAAATCTTTTTGGGGGAGAACAGCCATAATTCCATACTACCATATTTCTCATCAAAAATTAGAGGCATTCAATCCAAAACTGCCTTGTCTATGAGGTATAATTACTAAGCCATCTTTCTTAGCCCAAGTGCTTCTTCAACTAAGGCCGGAACTGTACGAGTAATATCTTGAACAAACTCTATCCCCACCTTTTTTGCTAACTCTAAAGCCATACTAATCTGACGCTCTATATTCCTGTGACGAGCAAAATCGGGTCCACCCGCCTCAATGAATTCACCCATTATATTATCTTTTAAAGCTAAACCTAAACCCAAAGCTACTCTTTTTTGTTCATCATTAAAAGAATCAAATTCATCAAGTTGAGATACGCATTCTAGTACCTGAAGATCTACCCTTTCAGACAGCTCTCCAATCTTTCTGTGATTCTCAAACCATTTTTTTCCCTCAAATAGGCGCGATGCCATCTCGGCTACTCTCTCTAGCGACATTTTTCACCTCCTTTCCCTTCAATAAATTCAGGGTAAACAATCTAAAAACTGCCCATCGGGCAGCCAGGTTCTTAACAATAACATATTTTCTTTTAGGTGTCAATATTAATCTAATCACCTCCGATCGGGTCTTCTTAGATTAATTTCATCCTTGAAGCTTATACAGCTTTTCCGCCTCGGTGAGGGTAGTCGCATCTTCAGGAGAGCGGTCGTCACGGAATTGAACCAACCTGGGAAAACGCAGGGCATATTTGGCGGTGTGAATTGGCGATTTGGTAATATTGTCCGCCTCAATCTCAACCACAATTCCCGGGCTTAACCAAACATCGGGGATAAGATTTTTATCAAGTCTGTATTGCTTTGGCTGACTTCCCACTTCCCACTTCTTACTTCTCACCCTCATTTCCCGCCATTGCTCATCGGTTAACCCGGTGCCAATTTTGGAAATCGTCAAGAATTGATCAGAACTTTTCGATTCCCTGACGCCAACCAAAAATGCTCCAATTCCAAATCCGGCTCTCTTTCCCCTACCTTTATAGTAGCCCATAACCACGCAATCCAAAGTATCGGCTAGTCCTCCGCCCTTTTTACCCGTCTCCTGCTTGAACTTTACCCAGGTATAACCGCGTCTTCCGGGATCATAAGGAGCTTGCCATTTTTTAACCACCACTCCCTCCAAGCCCTTTTTGATTTGCTCATCATGATAACGACGCAATTCGTTTGGACTTTCGGTCACGATTTGAGGCGAAAGGATAATGGTTTTGCCAGCCGGAGAAAGAGTTTTTTCTAAAATCTCCCGTCGTTTATCAAACGGCACACCTAATAAATCTTTTCCCTCTTTGAATAAAATATCAAAAGCAAAATATTTTAAGGGAATTTCTTTGGCTTTTTCCCGAATTTCGTATTTTCTTTTTCTTTTTATTGTTTCTTGAAAAGGTAAAAATTTGCCAGTTTTTGGGTCAAATCCTATTGCCTCACCATCCAAAATTACTTGTCTGGCTTTTATCTCCTTAGGAAGAGCCTCAATAATATCAGGAAACATCTGGACGACATTCTCTAAATTTCTGGTAAAAATACTAACTTTTTTAGCGCCAGCAAAGTGAACTTGTAATCGAGTTCCGTCATATTTTGGCTCAACCGCCACCCTGCCCATCTTTTTAATCATCTCCTCGGTGTTGGGAAGTCGCTGGCACAGC
>ERZ1292629.3275-Hain-H43-01um-R1-3275-length-12655-cov-18_pt1 | contig 12655 bp, 18 predicted proteins | sample MGYA00564399_ERZ1292629 | MGnify/ENA primary metagenome ERZ1292629 (study PRJEB36523, sample SAMEA6512636) | groundwater metagenome | collected 2019-01-08 | study: AquaDiva: Metagenomics assemblies of 32 groundwater samples | reverse complement strand
CACATATGCCGAGTCCTACCAAGAAGTGGTTTTAAAACGGGAGTTGCCGTATGACCCAGGGCATAACACGGCTATTTTTAAGAAATCAGAACAACGCGGCTGGCTTTTTAGACGATTAAGTTGGGAAAGTCCGTTCTTTATTCCTTCTCCGACTGAAAATGAGCGCCCCCTTGCTTTGGTTGAAATCATGGATAAAAACGAGAGTCCTAATCCAGATAAGTGGAATGAGTGGAAACGGGGGCATTCGGAAATTTTCCCTCCGACTCCAGACACAACCCCGCCCGCCGAATAGACGGCCTGCCCCGTTGTCGCATAGCGACTTTCGGGGTTTTATTTTACCGGCATATATGCTATCTTGGCTTTAAATTCGGACATTAAAAAGAGGGGATTATGAGCGCGACACCAATCACGATTGAAGATGTTGCCGACGACATGAAATGGCTGTTTGACGAAACTCCGGAACCGGAGAATTTAGACACATCCACTTGGGAAGAATTTCTGAAGCTTGATCTCGTCGGCTGGTCTGTTTATATCGGCCGTCACGGGGGAGATATGCACCAACTAACCGGAATCATCGCGCAAGTTATCAAAGAAGGGGATTTAGTAAAGTTAAAACTGAAGAACGCCGAAATTGCCCCCGAAGATCCGGAAGAGAGAAAAAGGGAAGGTATTACCGAGCGTTATGAGGAATTGGTCGTGGAACTAGAAACCCGCTGGCCACCTATAATCAGAGAGGGCCTCGTGATAATTCCCGGCCTGCGCAGCCTGCCGGAATGGGATATAGGGTCAGGATTTAATATCGGGTTTATCTTCAAGAGATAATCGCCCCGCCCCAGCGGGGTTTTAGTTTTTTTTATCGGGGTTTTGGATTAATTGTTGATCTTTGGGGCAAAAAGTGGGAAGATCAGATCGGCCCATTAGTCATGAGACCCTGCTACGAAAAATCGGGATTTAAACTTTATCAAGCCGACTGCTTGAATGTTCTCGCCGAATTTCCTGAAAATTCCATAGATATGATTTTTGCCGATCCGCCCTATAATCTTTCAAACGGCGGTTTCACGGTTCACGCTGGCCGAATGGTCAGCGTAAATAAGGGAGACTGGGATAAAAGTAAGGGTTTTAAGGATGATTACGACTTTCATTACAAATGGCTTGAGGCCTGCAGAAGAGTTCTAAAGCCGAATGGAACACTTTGGGTTAGCGGCACTTATCACTCGATTTATCAATGCGGCCACGCCTTGCAGTCGCTTGGCTATCATATTTTAAATGACGTCGCTTGGTTTAAGCCAAACGCGTCGCCAAACTTAAGTTGCCGATATTTTACTGCAAGCCACGAAACTTTAATTTGGGCACGCAAAGATAAAAAGGGGAAACATATTTTCAATTATGATTTGATGAAAAATAGTGATTGGGCAGGGGACTTTATTAAAAAACCTGGCACGCAAATGCGTTCGGTTTGGGCCATTGGAACGCCGAGGCCAATTGAGAAAAAATTCGGCAAACACCCCACTCAAAAACCAGAAGATTTGCTAAAAAGAATTATACTTGCCAGCACAAAGAGGGGGGATTTAATAATAGATCCTTTTACTGGGAGTTCTACGACTGGAATTGTCGCACATCTTTTGGGCAGAGATTTTATCGGCATTGATACTGAAAAAAAGTTTTTGGATTTATCAATAAAAAGATTTGAAGAATTAGATAAAAATCTAAAGAACAAATCTTACAAATAATATGAAAAAATATGGAATCGGCGGCGCAAATACGAAAACAGGACTAGTATTTGAAGGAAAGGTTGATTTTCTAACCTTCATCGCTAAACAGAAAAATTATTCAGTCAAAGGAATGAAAGTTTTTTACAACGACGAAGAGGTTGCAATTTCCTTTAAAAAACATGGGCTTTATAGATATCTGGAAAGCAAGGGGATTGACTATACAAAATTTATCTCAAAAAGGCTGCTTCCCGATGATGCAATCTACGTAATTGCGAATAATCACTTCTATATTCTTGAAATAAAATCTCAGGAGGTTGGAGGTTCTGTTGATGAAAAATTACAGACGTGCGATTTCAAGATTAAACAATATAGAAAACTTCTTTCCAGTTTAAACGTAGAGGTTGAATTTATTTACATTTTAAGCGACTGGTTCCAGAAACCGGAATATAAAGATGTTTTAGATTATATAATTTCTATCAAAGGCTGTTCCTTTTACTTTAATTACGTGCCATTACAAAGATTGGGGCTACCGATACCGGTTTAAAAACAAATTACAAATCTTGGGGTTTTTATTTTATCGGACAGGCCTGCCCGGGCAGGGGAATGGATGAGTTGTGAACAATGCGTCTTTAAAGTCGCTAGTAAGATTGATATAATATAGTTTCAACAAGCCAAATTGTGGATAACTTTTTTGTTGGGGGGCGCTTGTAATCTTTTGGCTTATTTTATATAATACCCCCGACTAGATAAAACTTAATCAATTTGACTTCTTAATTGATTAAAGGTATAATTTTACTGAATATGGTGATGTGCCTAAAATAATCGAAAAAGTGCCATTTTTGGTGTTTTTTTAGGCTTGTTAAATAACTAGCTGAAGAGAGCAAATATAGCAAGCCAAAAATTCATATATCAAGGTATGGGGGCATCATAAAATAAGAATAAAAAAAATGAAAAAAGCATTACTAGAAAAAATAGTTGAGATGAAAAATCAAGCAGAGAAGATAATTTCTAAGTTCGATGACAAACAAAAAACTAAGCTCGAAGAGAGTTGGGATGTTGAACATGCTTATTATTCAAGCGCTCTCGAGGGTAGTAAATTAGACAGATCTGAATTTGAAATGTTAGCCAAAGAATCAGCCAAATAATCTCATGCCGCACCTTCCCCAGCGACCAAAAGACGAGGAGGAGTTGCAAAAACGAGAGGTCATCGGAACGATCCGCGCCTCTCGTTTTGTTAGAGCCCTTGCACGAGCTAAAACGTCTATCAATGTTGAAACGGTTTATGCTATACATAAAGAAATTTTTAAAGATGCTTGGCCAGAAATTGCCGGTATCTTAAGAATTGAGGATTTGAAAATAACTGGTTCGCATCACAGGCCCCCACACTATTCAGAAGTGCCAGCGTTAATGATGGGCGTGAACACTGAGCTTGTTAAAAAATTACAGATGCTCAGATCTGTATCGGGCTTTGCAATGGATGGGAAGGCAAATCAACAAGAATTAGAAATGATTCAAAACATATTGGCAGTTACTGCATGGGCACATCATAAAATAACGCACATTCATCCATTTCGAGATGGGAACGGTAGAACCGCTCGCCTTTTAGGCAATTTAATTCTTGAGAGATACGGGCTAGTTGGCGTTTCAATAAAAATTGAACGAGAAAATAAGAATAGATATAGAACCTCATTAAGCCAGATTGATATCATGAACGACCATGAGCCGCTGATGAATATTATTGCTGAGGGTATAGTTGATAGATATAATGGTGTGCCGATGAGAATCGTTTAGCCCTTAGCTTTATATTGGTTATTTTAATAGGGGAGCATCCATCCAATTTATAGTCTCTCGGCAAAATCGGGGAGGGTGGGGCCGATTGAAGAAAAAACAAAAATAAAAAATTACTAGTTACAAATACTAAAATAAATTAAAATAAAATCACCCATAACGAATGGGTGATTTTATTTTAATGATAGTCAGGTGCTTAAAATGGCGGGGGAACAGGGGCTTTGAGATATTGGATGGGACGCACAATATACCTTTTGCGACACTAAGCCGCGTCGTAAAAGGTAACTATGTTGTACAACATAACAGAGTGAAGGTTATATCGCACAACATAGTTCTTTTGCCACTATTTAGATAAGAACGGCAATAGGCCCTTTAATATGGCCGCAACGGCCTGTATCACGATAAGGAAGAGGTTAATGGCCAAGGTTGCGATTGCCTTAAGACTGCCGGGAATATCGCTAAAAGAAAGATCTTTTGTGTCAAGGAGGCGAAGACTTGGGACTGTCGTGCCGACGCCGATGTTTTGGGCCGCGTTTTTCAGCGTATCATTCTTAAAATAGTCAAACGGATTGATAAGCGAGGGCGTGGAAGAAGCAGACGGGGTTCCGGAAGTGTAAGCAAAAACACCGGATGCGGTTAAAACAAAAATAAAAATCGGAAGTCCTATAAGAAGTATCAAAATTGATCTATTCATAAAACACCTCCTATTCCCTACTCCAATCATTTTAATTACACCATATACGACAAAACGTGTCAAAAAGTTATCCACAGCCCCGTATATCAACTTTGATTTGCCTTCGGTATTTGTCATTCGTTTTGCGAATGACTTATCAAAGTTGTATTACGGGGCACAGCCCGCTGAATAAAGTTTCGTTGGGAAAGTTTTGAATTTTTAATTTATTATTGCTCGTTTAAAAATTATAAATTAAAAATTAGAAATTTATTGTTTACCCCTCTCCCCCACTCCGGCCTTATGGCAGATAATCAAGCGGGTTTAAAGTCCCGTCAAAATAGTTGAAATAGAGCTGGCCGTTTTTTTCATTTATATAGGTGAAGAAATCACGGTAGACGCTTAGGTGCAGATGGGAGCCGGTGGAGTTGCCCGTTGAGCCCTCGTAGCCGATTATCGCGCCGGCTGATACCTGTGTACCATTAGCCAAAGCTGCCGGGGCCTTCAAGTGGCCGTATACGCTGACTAAATTGCCTAGCGCCGAATGTCTGACGGCTATCCAATTCCCCCACCCATTGTTCACGCCGCTCGCTAATATAACTCCATCAGCGGCCGCGCCGATAGCGCTGCCGGATCCGGACGAAATATCAACGCCGTTATGCGGCGCTCCACCATAGGCCCCTCGCCGTGCGTAGGACGTCATTCCGTAACCCTGGGTGATATAAAAATCCTCTTCCGGCCACTTGAAAATTTTTGTTCCTTTAGGCGGCGTCGCGTCAGCCGTCACGTGGACTATGAATGCCCCGCTTTTTAGCGCCTGGCCTTCAAGCTCTTTTAACTGGGTAAAGAACTCATTCTGCTTCCTTTCAACGTCGTTCAATAATTTCTGGTACTGCGCCTCTTGGCCTTTCGTTTGAGCAAGAAGCTGGCTTTTATTGGTCTTGTTTCCGCTCAATGAAGCTTTCTGGTCGTTTTGTTTTTTATTAAGGGCCTCCAGTTCGGTTTTTTTCTGTTCCAGCTGATTCTTAGTGTCTTCCAAACTTGCTTTCTCATCTTTCAATTCGCCGAGAAGACCCAAAAGCTTTGTATTCAGATTTTCTTCCTGCTGGGCCTGCCCCATAAAATCTGACAAGCGCGGGGTTTTCAAAAGCACGGCCAACAAGCTCAAGCGGTCGCGTTCGTATAAAAGAGAAAGCAGCTCCCCTATCGCCTGCCTTTGTTTGTCAATTTTTCCCTGCTTGTCAAAGATCTTTCCTTCTAAATCCACAATCTCCAGTTTCGCCGAATTGACTTGCCGGCCAGTTATGGCAATGCGCGTTTGAAGCTGAAGGATTTGGTTATTTAAAATATCAATCTGGCGTTTCAGCGTATTCGCTTCTTTTTGTTTTTGGGCGATATTGCCCTTGTATTGCTCCGCTTGCTTAGTCAGTTCTTCTATCTGCTTGCGAAGGTCAAGGATCTGCTGGTTGATATCGTCAGCCCTTGCGGGGCTAATAGAAAATAGGAGGCAGAAAATAGAAAACAGAAAAATCGCTATCGCTTGACCTATTAACAATCTTCTGTTAGTATAAATCTGCATTTTAGAACCTTGAAAAGGAGACAAAAATGGGAGAGAACGTTAAAACATTTCGCGTAAGCTCTCGTGAAATTCGGGTTCTAACCAAAGGAAATTTTTCAACATTTTCGTGTGAGTGTGGCACACTTTTGGATACAACAACGGCCATGATAAGTATTTTCTCTCAATTTGAAGAACAATTAAATCTAAGGGTTGTGTGTTGGGAAACTCTAAAAATTGGGGGCTTTAGTTCTGTTATATTCTGCCACGAGCCTAAAGAAAAAGTCGAAGTTGCCCATCCGTCCGAGAATAAATACGAAACGGATCCCGATGATCCGGATATCGGGCTATAATAACTCAACCGCTCTTTTGACCCTTTCAAGGGTCTTTTCTTTGCCTAAAACCCCGGCAATATCAACGGGGTCGGGCGATGCTTTCAGTCCGGAGAGAGCAACTCTTAACGGCCAGTAAGCCAATCCCCTGTCGCCAAGCTTAACTCCCAAAGAATCAAGCTCCTGTCTTAGCACGTCCTTGTCTTCCGTTCCCTTTTCTTCAATTATTTTCGCGACTTCCGAAAGAGAATTTTTTACTTCCTCAAAGTCATTATTTTTCCAGACCAATAATCCCCTATCGTATTCCGGTTCTTTGAAAAAGTAGCTGAATTCTGAAATATCGGATAATTTTTTAATTCTTTCTCTGGCAAGCGGTAAAATTCTAATTAATTCTTCTTTTGAAAATTGAAAATTGAAAATTGAAAATTGCGTTTGAGCTTGGGTAATTTTTTCCGCCAGTTCTTCATCGCTCAAACGCTTGATATATTCTCCGTTGAGCCAATCCAGCTTTTTCATGTCAAAAACCGCACCAGACTTATGGACTTTAAGAATATCAAAAACATCAATCAATTCCTTCATCGTAACGATTTCCCTGCCGTCCGGCATGGTAAAACTCAAAAGACAGATGAAATTAGCCAGCGCCTCCGGCAAATACCCCATCTTCCTGTATTCGTTCAGAGACGCGGCGCCATTACGTTTGGAAAGTTTTGACTTGTCGGTCCCTAAAAGAAGCGGCAAATGGGCATAAGCGGGCATTTCAAAACCAAGCGCTTCCTGTATTAAGATCTGCCTCGGAGTATTTGCAATATGCTCCTCGCCTCTTATCACGTGTGATATCTCCATTTCGTAATCATCAACTGTCGCGGCAAAATTATACAAAGGCGTTTCCGTGTCTTTGGCTATGCTGAAATCCCCAAGCAGGCGTTCTTCAAACTCAATTTCGCCCCTTATGAGATCATGAAACTTGATCTTCCTATCGGAATTTTCGTCAACCGCCAATCTGATTATCCCCTCTTCTCCGCCTTCCGCTTTTTGCTTTTTATATTCGCATACGTGCCTCGGAATAGCTTTGTCGGTTAATTGCTCCTGCCTTTCTTTTTCCAGTTCCTCTTCCGAATGGCGGCACCAAAAGGCCCTGCCCTCGTCAAGAAGTTTTTTGATATATTCGGAATAGACAGGCATCCTGTCGCTTTGCCTGTAAAATTCGTCCCAGTCCATTCCCATCCATTTGAATCCCGTCAGCAGATCTTCTTCGTATTCCTTTTTTGACCTTTCTTTGTCGGTGTCCTCTATGCGCAATATGAATTTCCCGCCTTCGTGCTTGGCAAAAAGCCAATTAAAAAGCGCCGTGCGGGCGGAGCCGATGTGCGCGTAACCGGTTGGAGAGGGAGCCATTCGCGCCCTGATCTCTTTCTTCATATATAACTAAAGTATAGCAAAATTTACGATTTTCAACTATTATGAGGTGGGATGAGCGGACAATTCCAGAAAATAGAATATTTCGTAAAAAAACCGGAAAAGGGCATTTACACCGAGATGCACGCCCTCGCCAAGGAAATCTCCGAATTCTGCGGCGAACCGAAAAAATTCGCGATGTATCTCGGCATAATTAAGAACATCGGCCTGCCTCGCGCCTACAAGATATTTGCCGAATTGAGACAGGCAAAAGAGATTAAAACGCCCGGAAAATTATTTTTATATCTGTCGTCGTCCAGACCCGCCGGCCCGCCCGCGCAAACAAGTAAAAAACCAGTTAAAAAGAAAACTAAAAAGAAAAAGAAGACGAAAAAACGGCATGGAAATAACAAAAGAGTCAAACAAAATACTGCGCAATAAATTAAAGGGAGTAAAAGAAATAACGCCCGAGATAAGAGCGCTAATATTGGATATGAAAAAACAGATGGTTGAATCGCGGGGCGTGGGTTTGGCGGCTAATCAGGTCGGGCAGGATCTGCAAATTTTTGTGATAGATAAAAAATTGGCGGAAGAAAGCGGAGTTCCCGACGCGTATATAAATCCTGAAATTACTGAATATTCCAAAGAATTGGCCGAAGCAGAGGAGGGCTGTTTGAGTTTGCCTGATTACTGGCAACAAATAAAGAGATCTAAAAAAATAAAAATAAAAGCGCTGGGCGAAAATGGCAACAAAATAAAAATTAAAGCCCGCGGTCTTTTGGCGCGGGTCTTTCAGCACGAATACGACCACTTACAAGGAGTATTAATCAAAGATCGTGCAAAAAGTTAAGCGCAAAATTATGACCCTCAGCCGGCTCCGCGAACTGCTTTTTGCTGGCGAGCACTCGCAAAAAGAGTTTCGCCTCCGCCGGACATCATCACTATTGCTTTTGATTCTCTATTTTTCAATCTAACCACTTTGATAATTTCCATGGTTCGGGTCTATAATTTTACGTTAAATCTTACAAGGAAAAAAGCGCGCAAATGCACGCCGAGAAATTACGAGCCGCTGGGTTTAGGGTGACTTAAAAATTGAATCCAAAATAAGATTTATATATTCGGTCCGAGTAGCGCATCCGCCGTAGTCATGAAAACCGACTTGCTCTATATCAAGCATCATAGAGAGCTGACCGCGGCTTAAGTTCGGATATACAGTCATATATAACCGGGCAGTTCCTAGATCCTTATCGTTTATATGCTTTTGATTTTCCAAGGTACGCCTCCTTAAATTTAATAGTTTTAATTTATCACGTCACCGTGCAAAAGTCAAGTACTAAAATCGTTTTCTTCGGAACTTCGGAATTTGCCGTTCCGGCTCTTGAAGCGTTAAAAAACGCTGGTTATGAGATAGCGGCTGTTATTACGAATCCGGACGAGCCGACAGGCAGAAAAAAAATCCCCACTCCTCCGCCGGTAAAAGTGGCTGCTCAAAAATTAGGCTTAAAAGTTTTTCAGTTCCAAAAATTGGAAATTGGAAATTGGAAATTGGAAATTCCCGACGCAGACGTCGGGGTAATTGCCGCCTATGGCAAAATTATTCCGGTGGAGATCATTAATTTGCCGCGTCTTGGCATTGTTAATATTCATCCTTCGCTTTTGCCGAAATACCGCGGCCCAACGCCAATCCAGACAACAATTCTAAACGGCGAAAAAGAGACCGGCGTTACGATTATAAAAATTGATGAGGAAGTGGACCATGGGGATATAATTTCCAATTTCCAATTTCCAATTTCCAATGAGGATAACTACAAAATTATAGAAGCTAAATCAGCTAAAGTTGGGGCCGATTTGTTAATAAAAATCTTGCCTGATTTTCTGGCCAGTAAAATTGAGCCACAACCCCAAGATCATTTGCGGGCGACATTCACCAAAAAATTCACGCGGGAAGATGCCAGGATCAATTGGACTAAAACTGCCGAAGAAATTGACAGCCAGATCCGCGCTTTAAACCCCGAACCGGGGGTTTGGACAACATGGAACGGTAAGACGCTTAAAATTTTGGAGGCCGAGGCCATAGACGGAAGAGGTGGGCAAAATGGCCGAGTTTCCCAAGAAGAAAAGAAAATTTTAGTCGGAACGGGAGGAGGTTCAATTATTTTAAAAATCGTTCAGCTTGAAGGCAAGAGGGCGACATCGGCAGAGGATTTTGCGAGAGGCAACGGGAATTTTGTCGGAGCCGTTTTAGAATAAACGTAAAAATGTTAATATTTGATTGATGGGCGAAGAAATCCTAAAAGTAGAAAAACTGACCGTTGAATTTTACGGCCAAAAGGTTGTTAAAGACGTTAATTTTTCTCTCAAAAAGGGAGAAGTTTTAGCCGTAGTCGGACCCAATGGCGCCGGCAAGAGCGTCTTATTCAGGGCGCTTCTCGGGCTAATCCCCTACTCCGGCACGATTAGATGGCAGAAGAAAATTAAAATCGGATATGTGCCCCAAAAACTGGCGATTGAAAAGAACTTTCCGCTGACCGTTGGGGAATTTCTAACCTTAAATAAAAGGTCTTCAAAAGAAGAACTGCGTGGGATACTGAAATTAGTCGGCTTGGCGGGAAGCGGCGACTGGGAAAATGCCTTTCTCCACAAAAAAATCGGCCAGCTTTCAATGGGCCAATTCCAAAGGGTCTTAATCGCCCATTCATTGATAGGCAAACCGGATGTTCTGCTTTTTGACGAACCGACGGCCGGAGTTGATGTTTCCGGAGAGGAAACCATTTATCAATTATTCAAAAAAATGCAAAAAAGCGACAAGTTGACCGTAATACTTATTTCCCACGATTTGAACGTGGTTCATGATTTTACCGATAACGTGCTTTGCCTGAACGGCGAGCAGATCTGTTTCGGACGGCCGCATGAGGTTCTTGACCACAAAACGATACACAAGCTTTACGGCGAAGACATCAGTGAGCACGCGCATCATCACGAAATGTAAAATCAATGACTCTGAATTACACACAACTTATTCCAGCGATTTTCATAGGCCTTGCCGCCGGTTATCTCGGTTCTTTTATGGTTTTACGCCGCATGGTGCTTGTCGGCGACGCGTTATCGCACGTGGCTTTGCCGGGTTTGGCATTAGCCCTGCTTTTCAATATTAATCCATTCCTGGGAGCGTTCTCCAGTTTGTTCATCGGTATTATTGCCGTCTGGCTGATTGAAAACAAAACCGAGCTTTCAACCGAATCTCTCATCGGATTATTTTTCACATTCTCGCTTGCCGTGGGTATCCTGATAACGCCGCGCGAAGACATCTTGGACGCCTTATTTGGCGACATTTCCAAGATAACGACAACTGATGCCTATATTTCCGTTATCCTTTCAATTATTCTGATCGCGGTAATGTTCGCTATATCGCGAAAATTCATTTTGAGCACCATCTCTTCCGATCTGGCCAAATCATCGCGAGTAAAGGTTGGGGTGCTGAATCTGGTATTTTTGATTCTGGTGGCCATAGTTGTCGCACTCGGCATTAAGGCGATCGGCACATTGCTTATGGGCGCTTTGGTTATAATTCCGGCTATTACTTCGCGGAATATCACCTCAAGTTTAAAAGGATATACGATCGTCAGCGCCATCCTCGGCTTTATAAGTTTGCTCGGCGGCATAATCTTGGCCGGCCAGCTTAATCTCTCCCCCGGCCCGATCGTAGTACTCGTCAGCACGGGAATATTTTTGGTATCGCTACTCTTTGTCAGAAAATAGGCACTCCGCCCCCATCACTTTTTGCTCTGGCGTTCCGGTCAGACAAATCTCATTGAAATTTTCTCGTTTTTCTGGATAAAAAAATCGTACCCCTTCCGTTCAGCCCCCTCGCTTTGCTCGGGGCTTCACTCCGTCCCAATTTTATTTATCAGCGAAAAACTTCATAAATTTCAATGGATTTGCTTTGCCCCGTAGCGTCCCGCCTTGGCGGGACTGCTACTGGGGTTATCTGCCCAGCCGCCAAGACGCAAAAAGTAATAGGGGTTACGCACAATTGTTTCAAGATTATTAAAAATAGAAAAACCTCGCACCAGATGAAGCGTGAGGCTTCCTGTATGCGAGGTCAAGACTTATGCGGCCCGAAAACCGGTTATCATCACGAAACCCCCGCCTGCCAGTTGATCTGCTTCGGGTCCGGTGATACCGAACTTCTCCGGCGTAATGATGTCCCAGAGACCGAGGACTTTCCCAAGAGCGAATAACTGAAACGCCGCTCCCTGATCGCCGATCTCGCCACCGACCTCGATGTAAGAAGGACCGCCAGCCAGACGCTCCGGCTGAGGGTAGGTTTTAAGGATGGCGATGAGCTTGTCCTTGATCTGCTCCGCCCCGGCCTTGTCCACGCCCACGACGATGAAGTGAAGATCCACCTTCTCGATACCGCTCTTCACCTGCGACTCATGAGGTATTGCGTAAATGTGGACCGAGCCACCGGGAAGTTTGTCGATATCGTCGCCTTCTTTGAGGTTTTTGATGGCTGTCACAAGCTGGGGATCGCCCTCGATTTCCTCACCCTTCCGAAGCTGAACGGTAGTTCCCCGAAGGATCTGGTATAGTCTGTCGAGGTTCATGCTCTGTCTCCTTTTTTAGTTTTTAAATTACAGAGTAAGCGTAGCACGGGTTTACTATGCTGTCAAATCCAGCCGTGCGGTTGCAAAAAGGCTGAAAAAATGATAAATTTTTAACCATGTCTATCCCCGTAAATGACCTGAAGCCGAAAACTTTTTTTATTTTTGAGGGCCAGCCATGGGTTATTTTAGAGGCGCATCACCTCAAAATGCAGCAACGCCGGCCGGTAGTGCAAACAAGAATGAAGAACCTGCTCAATGGCAAAATCGTTGAAAGAAACTTCGCCCAGTCGGATGTTTTTGAAGAAGCCGATATTAAGCGGGGAGAGGTAAAATTCCTTTACGGCCACCGCGACGAATACTGGTTCAGCAAAAAAGATGACCCCTCAAAACGCTTCAAACTGGAAGAAGAAATTCTCGGCGACGCCACGAAATATCTCAAGAATAATTTACTCGTGGGAGCGATTCTTTTTAATGACCAGATAATAAATATAGAACTGCCGGTTAAAATGGATTTTAAGGTTACGGAAGCTCCGCCGGCCATACGCGGCGACACCGCCCAAGGCGGCGTTAAACAGGTTGTAATTGAAACGGGT
>ERZ1292629.3272-Hain-H43-01um-R1-3272-length-12663-cov-4_pt1 | contig 12663 bp, 10 predicted proteins | sample MGYA00564399_ERZ1292629 | MGnify/ENA primary metagenome ERZ1292629 (study PRJEB36523, sample SAMEA6512636) | groundwater metagenome | collected 2019-01-08 | study: AquaDiva: Metagenomics assemblies of 32 groundwater samples | reverse complement strand
GAACTTATACAGCCATCCAAGGAGGAGCTGGAACAATTCCAGAAAAACCAACTTACGAGCAACAGGCAGAGAGAAGCGGCGGGGTCTTTGGCTATGATAATAGTGGGGCTCCCGCTCTACTTGTATCACTGGAGGTTGATAAAAAGAGATAAAGATAACAATGCTTAATCCATCGGCAAATCTTAATCCCAAAATTTTTGAAGGCGGCATGGAGCAGCTTCCCATCCGGAACGGCTACGGCGAGGGTTTGATTTTGGCGGGAAAGGAGAATAAAAACGTGGTGGCCCTCTGCGCGGACCTTGTGGAGTCAACGCGAGTGGAGGCTTTCGCCAAAATGTTTCCGGATAGATTCTTCGAGGTAGGAGTGGCCGAGCAGAATATGGCGACGATTGCCGCTGGCTTGGGGATCTCGGGGAAGATCCCATTCATCTCTTCCTACGCCACTTTTTCCCCCGGCCGGAACTGGGAACAGATAAGAACGACCATCGCCTATAATGATTCTAATGTTAAGATAGCTGGCCACCACGCTGGCATATCCGTCGGACCGGATGGCGCGACGCATCAGGCGACGGAGGACATCGCGATCATGCGGGCAATGCCCAATATGAAGGTATTCGTTCCCTGTGACGCGATTGAGGCAAGGAAGGCCACGGTTGCCGCGGCTCATATATGGGGGCCGGTTTATATCCGTTTCGCAAGGGAGAAGACGCCGGTTGTGACGACCGAAGACACGCCTTATTTGCCGGGCAAAGCTCAGGTTTTCTGGCAGTCCAAAAAGCCCCAGGTTTTGATAGTGGCCTGCGGGACTCTTATGTATAACGCCCTTCTTGCGGCAAGAGACCTCGGAAAAGAGAGAATAGGAACCATAGTTTTGAATAACCACAGCATAAAACCGATGGACGAAAGAAAGATCTTGGAACTTGCCGGAAAAACCGATGCCGTGGTTACGGTTGAAGAGCACCAGATAATCGGCGGCTTGGGCGGAGCCGTAGCCGAGCTTTTGGCGAAGAACCATCCCGTTCCGATGGAGTTCGTGGGGCTTGAGGATATGTTCGGGGAATCGGGTCCTCCTTCGGCGTTGCTCGAAAAGTACGGTATGGGAGTCAAGGACATCAAGTCGGCTGTTAAGAGAGTTTTAAAAAGAGTTAGATGAAAGATGTCGTCGCAATCGGGTCGGCAACGCGCGATGCTTTCTATAGCGCCTCGATAAAAGTAATTCCCTGGCCGAACACTCCGTCCGGAAAAGCCTACGTCATGCCTCTCGGGGAAAAACTTGAGGTAGACGATATTTTTTTCACCATCGGAGGCAATTCAGCCAATGCCTCGGTTACATTCGCGAGACAGGGTTTTAAAACGGCCTGCGTGGCCAAAGTTGGTTGCGATGTTTCGGGAGAAGAAGTGAGGAGGCGCCTTGCGCTCGAAAAAGTTGACGTTAGTCTTATTGCCCGTAACCCGGACGTTCCCACGGCGTATTCCGTGCTCCTCATGCGTGGAGGGGAGCGGACGATCCTCGGTTACCACGGCTCATCCGATTCATTCACGATGAAAGATCTGGATTTGAAGAGAATGAAAAGCAAATGGTGGTACCTGTCTCTCGCCGGGGAATCGGACAGGATGCTTATGCCACTCCTTAATTTCGCGAGAAAAAATAAAATCGCGGTTGCTTTCAATCCGAGCGGTCATCATTTGCGCCACAGAAAAGGAGACGTCATCAGGTCACTTAAAGACATTTCCTTTCTTGTCATGAACGAGGAGGAGGCGTCTCTTGTGACAGGTATTCCCTGGAGAAAAGAAAGGGAGGTTTTCAGGAAACTCGACAAGCTTACGCCCGGCATACTTGCGGTTACCGGCGGGAGGGGCGGCGTGACCGTTTCCGACGGAAAATTCGTTTATAAATCGGGAATTTTCAAAGAGAAAAAACTTGTTGATCGTACCGGCGCAGGAGACGCTTTCGGAGCGGGTTTTGTGGCCGGACTCATGCGCAAAGGAGTGAAACTGGGGAACATAGGCAAGGTTAAACCTGAACATATACGTTATGCGATAAGGCTTGCTACGGCCAATTCCACCTCCGTCGTGGAGAATGTCGGGGCGACCGAGGGCGCGCTTACAAGACATTCGTTCGAGAGCGCGGGGAGGTTCAGAACGCTTCCTATTAACGTGGAATCTTTAACGCGATGAGCTCCTGTGATTCTTTGGGTAAAATTTTAGGTGTGGACGCAATGGTCTTGGAGCGTCTCGATAAGGAAATGGCGCGAAGGACCGGAAAAACGGGGATCCTTGACAAGGTTTTTGAGGAAAACTGCAATACTATAGAAAATACGCTTCGGACGCTCAACTCGAGCGAGCATTCACCCTCCCATATCCGCGGAATGCTTCGCAAAGAGATTCTCGCCGACGAAAGGGAGCTCCTCGCGCTCCTAGGAAGCGTTGAAGGGAAAAACGAGTTTGAAAGAGCCGCCAAACTTGCGCGGCGCATCGCCACTATTGGCAAGGGATTTTTTCTGAAAAAAGATTTTATTGAGGATATTTTGCGCAGAAAAAAACCGGAGAATCTTCTGCGCTACCTTGGCGCCGCGAGCATCGAGGAAGCGCTGTCCAAACACGATGCCACGGAATGTTTTTCCGCCCTCCGCTTCGTGGAATCAGATGAATGGATGCACAAGATGTTCGATGAGATCTACAGCGGTTTTACGCCGGAGTCTTTTGAAGAAAGGGAAACGGAAATTCGTGTGCTGGGCCCGGAGTGGCAGGAGGTGGCGAAGAAGTTCGTGGCCAAGAAACACCACAACGTGAGCCACCTTAAGGAATTCGGCGTGATCTTCATAAATCCCATTTATGAGAACGTTCCCGGGAAATTCCTCAGGGATTTTGCCCTTATCCTTCACTACGTTCACGAAGTCGAATTTTACTCGAAACTGTTTCGTAGGTACGCCGGTGAAAAATCCTTTGCGGAAAAATTAAAGATGCTCCTCCGGGGCGACGTAAAGGAGGTATATAAAGTAGAGGACGGCGAGTGGCTCATTGTGCAGAGATATCTGGCGAAGGAGAACCCGGGCGACCCTCGCCTTTTTATGCCGAGAGTAAATCCCGAATCTCTTCATTGGTTGCGCGGAGAAAGGGATCTCACGTCTTTTTCCGACCCGGCGGCCGGGATAGACCTCCGTATATGGCACGACCTTGACTGGGTAGGCGAAGTTCTCAAGGACGGAAAAGAGGAGGTCGTCAGCTTTGACCTGGAAGACAACGCGATGTCCCTCGTTTCCTTCATGGAAGGCAAGGAGGAATTCTTCAGTTATCACCAGAGGGAGGCGATGTGGACAAGAATATTCGCCGAGTATGTCGGCGGAGAGAATGTCATGGAGCGTTTGCTCCAGGAACATTTTGACGAGGGAATTATCCGTATGTAACGATCCATACCATGAAAACGATCCAAGAAGTCATCAGGGAGGCGGAAAGCAGGAAAGTAGCCGTTGGGCATTTCAATATTTCGGACATCGTGGCCCTGAGGGCCATATCGGAAGCCGCCGGAGAGATAGGGGTGCCGGTCATAATAGGAACCTCGGAGGGAGAGGGCGATTTTATGGGTAGGGAACAGGTCGTGGCGCTCATAAGGAGCCTGCGGGAAGACGGCCTGGATATTTTTCTTAATTCCGACCACACACATTCCCTGGAAAAAGCCGAAGAGGCGGCAAGGGACGGCTATGACGCGGTTCTTTTTGACGGGGGCAAGCTTCCTTTCGAGGAAAACAAGGCTCGGACCAGAGAGGCGGTTTCGAGGATAAAGTCCATAAATCCGGAAATTATTGTCGAGGGCGAGATAGGCTATATTGGTTCCTCGTCGGAATTGTTAAAGTCCCTTCCCGAAGGCGCCGCCGTGCGCAAAGAGGATTTCACTACTCCGGAGCAGGCGAGAGAATTTATTAAAGCGACCGGCGTGGATCTTTTGGCTCCCGCAGTCGGAAATATTCACGGTATGCTTATGGGCGCGAAAGAGCCCGCTCTTGATATTGAAAGGATAAGAGAAATAAGGAAGGCTGCCGGAGTGCCGCTCGTGCTCCACGGAGGCTCGGGTTTGAGCGATGAAGATTTTTTGGCCGCGATCGATGCCGGAGTGAGCGTGATCCATATAAATACTGAAATTCGCGTCGCTTGGAGACATGGGCTCGAAAAAGGATTGGAAAAGAAATTGGGAGAAGTCGCGCCTTATAAGATCTTGCCGGAGGCGCTTCAGGAGATTAAGGAAATAGTGCGGAAAAGACTGCGATTGTTTAACAAAATCTCTTCCTGAACGTATTTCTTAGGGAGGTTGTCCAAATCTCTTACCTCTGCTATTCTAAATGGCGATGGAATTAAAGGTTTTAAACCGCGAAAAATTTAAAAAAGCCGTTCATTCTCTGCGGCGCGAGGGATTGATTCCGGCCGAACTTTACGGCCACGGAATAGAGAACAAGCATCTCTCCGTTCCGTCCAAGGAATTCAGGAAGCTTTTCAGGGAAGCCGGAACCAACACGGTTGTGGATCTTGTTTTGGACGGCAAGAAATCAAATGTTTTGATCCATGACGTCGGGATGGATTACCTAAGCGGAGAGTTTACTCATATCGATTTTTACGAGGTTAGGATGGACCAGAAGCTAAAAGCGAGAATCCCGATAGAATTTTCGGGTGAGGCTCCGGCGGTAAAAGAAAAGGGGTACATACTTAATGCGGTCATATCCGACGTCGAAGTCGAAGCTCTGCCCGGTGATCTGCCTCACCGTCTCGTTGCCGAATTGGGGTCACTGGACGATGCGGGCAAAAGCATATACATAAAAGATATAAAAGTGTCTAAGGGAGTGAGAATCGTAACTGACCCGGAAATGGCCGTGGCTACAATTACTCTCCCGATCGTGGAAGAAAAAGTAGAGGAGCCCGTAGAGGCCAGTGAGGTCAAAGTTGAGACCGAGGAGAAGAAAGCCGAAAGAGAATCGGAGAAAGAGACCAAAAAAACCGAAGGCGAAGCAAAATAGCACGGCGCCCGATTCGGCGCAAATCACATTTTAATAATGAAGAATATCCAAAAACCCAAGGTTTTACGGGACATTGAGCCCGTGAGAGGGGGAAGAGGAAAGGATTTGTTTTCCGGGGCGGGAGAGAGGGTCAACTTGAGTTACCGTAAAAGAGTGAGAATTCCCGTTTCGGGAATTTTAAAATATCTGATTGTCTTTGTGGCGGCGTTTTCTCTCGTCTTCGGGTCGGTTACGGCGCCGACGGAATTCATAAAGGCGTCCGGTTCTTCAAGTGACGAGGAACGGCAGGCGCTTGAGGCCCAGCTCAAGGAATTGGAACAGCAGATAGACGCATACGAGAGCCAGGTAATAAGCTACCAGAAACAGGGAACTACCCTGAAGAGCGAAATCGGCAGACTGAACAGCAATATATCCAAGCTCAACCTTCAAATTCAGGCGGTGAATCTGACCCTTAAGGACTTGAAGGGCAAGATAGGGGACACAGAGGAGCAGATTACGTCAACCGAGCGTGATATATACTCCCACAAGTCCGCCCTAAGCGATCTTCTCCAGAATATTTACGAGCGAGACCGTCTTACTCTCGTGGAAGTATTTCTTAAAAATCCGAAATTGTCCGATTTCTTCACGGATGTCAATAGCCTCGCGCTTATGCAGGACAACCTGAGAGTTGCCATAAATGACATAACCGATCTCCGTGACCAGCTTAAAGACAAGAAGGAGCAGTTGGTTTTGGCGAGGGCCGATGCAGAAAGCGTCCGTGTCTACCAGGATTCCCAGAAAGCCGAAATAAACAGCGTAAAAAGCGAGAAGAACAAGATCCTCGAAGCCACGAAGGGCCAGGAATCCAAGTATCAGTCTCTTCTTAAACAAACCAAGGCAACCGCCGCCCAGATACGAAGCAGGATCTTCCAGCTCTTGGGGGGAGGGGAATTAAGTTTTGAAGAAGCTTACAAATACGCCCAACTTGCCGGTTCGGCTACCGGCATAAGGCCAGCCTTGATACTCGCTGTTTTGGACCGTGAATCCGCCCTGGGACAGAATGTAGGAAGATGCAACTACAAAACGGCTATGAGTCCCTCGAACCAGACCCTTTTCCTTGGGATCACAAAGGATCTCAACATTGACCCCGACATTGTCACGGTTTCCTGTCCCAATCGCGACGGGGTGTATGGCGGGGCTATGGGCCCGGCTCAGTTCATACCGTCAACCTGGAATCTTTATAAGTCGTCCATATCGTCGGTTACCGGGAATTCCCCTCCTTCACCGTGGAATAATTCCGACGCATTCGTTGCTACCGCTCTTTATTTTAAGGATGCGATGGTCGGTTGCAGGAGCGTTTATACGAACCAGACAAGCATTGAAAGGTGCGCTGCGGCGAAGTATTACGCGGGCGGACGGTGGCAAAGGTATCTCTGGACGTACGGCGAGGCAGTGGTGAGCAGGGCCCGGAGTTTCCAGTCCGACATAGACGTCATCTCGAGTTAGGTATTGAAATGCGGGCGCAGAAGAATTAGAATTTTCTTAATTGTATCCATCCCTTAAACCCCAATGGAGTTCAGGAAAATAACACTTAAGAACGGACTAAGACTTCTTCTTGTTCCGCGGCGTCAAAGTCTGGCGGCGAGTGTTTTGATTCTGGTTGAGGCCGGTTCGGAATATGAAACCAAGAAGATAAACGGCCTCTCCCACTTCCTTGAGCACATGATGTTCAAGGGGACCTCGAACAGGCCGAAAGTCGGGCAAATCTCGGAGGAACTCGATTCCTTGGGTGCCCAATATAACGCCTTCACGTCTCAGGAGTATACCGGATACTGGGCCAAGGCGGAGAAGCATAAGGTGGGCAAGATACTCGATATAGCCTCGGATCTTTATCTGAATCCTCTCTTCAATCCCGAGGAGATAGAGAAAGAGAGAGGGGTGATCATAGAGGAAATCAATATGTACGAGGATACCCCCATGAGGAAGATTCATGACCTTTTTGGCTCGCTTCTTTACGGAGATCAGCAGGCTGGCTGGGAAGTTTCAGGCAAGAAGGAAATAATAAGGAAACTGAAAAAAGAAGATTTTTTGGGATACAGGTTTTCCCATTATATTCCCGCCAAAACCGTTGTTGTGATTGCGGGCAGTTTCGATGAAAAAAGCACGGTGCGCCAGGTTAACGCTTACTTCTCGCGCCTTTCGCGCGGCAAAAAGATCAAGAAAGCAAAAACAAAAGAGAGGCAATCAAAGCCGAATATTTTTCTTAAGTTCAAAGACTCGGATCAAAGCCATCTTGTTTTGGGCGTAAGGGCTTTCAATATTTTTGACCGCCGACGCTACTCGGTACAGGTTCTCGGGGACATTATTGGCGGAGGGATGAGCTCCCGGCTTTTTAAACGGGTCAGGGACGAGCTTGGCGCCGCTTACTACGTTAATGCCGGAGCCGATCTTTGTCTTGATCACGGGCACTTTGCGGTCTCGGCCGGGGTTGACCACGCAAAAATCGAGAAAGTCATAGGCGTCGTCCTGGAGGAATTTACACGGGCCGGAAAGGAGCTGGTGCCGGAAAAGGAACTACAGAGATCGAAAGATCACATTGTGGGCAATCTTACGTTAAATCTCGAGACCGCGGACGAGCTTGCTGGCTTTTACGGGGAACAGGAAATTTTAACCAAAAAGATAAACGCTCCGAACGACTTGATAAGCAAAATACGGAAGGTAACCGCCGAAGAAGTGAGAGGGGTCGCAAGGTCCATATTCAGGAACCAGAGACTGAATCTGGCTGTCATAGGCCCCTATAAAAAATCAGAAACCTTTAAGCGCATTTTGAAGTTATAAGATGTATAAGGCGCAATTTAATTTCACTCCCGAATCATGGACAAAAAGGTTTTAGACATTTCCTGGCTTAGTCTCTGGCGGATATTGCTTTTCTTATCCCTGGTTTCTGTTTTGTTCATGGGCAGGAAAATCCTCCTCGGTCTTTTCCTCGCGATTATTATTTCCTCCGGACTCGAGGTAGTCGTCGACTTCCTGGAAAGGCGCGGGCTGCCGAGGGCGCTTGGGGTTATAACGATATTCCTGCTGTTTTTGTTCTTATTGATACTAGTCGTCTATACCATCGTCCCGCTCATAATAGTCGACCTCGGTTCGGTTTTCTCGGGATTCAGCCGGTCAACGGCAGGGAGTATTTTCGGTTCGCTCGTGAATATAGATTCCTATAGATCCGTCGAAGAATTGGTGGACAAGATAACCAAGGGACTTTTTTCGGGAGACATTTCTCCGCTGGGTATTTTTTCGAAAACACTGGGAAACTTCGGCCTGGCGATAGCGGTCCTTATAAGCTCCTTCTATTTGAGCTTGAGCCGCGATGGAGTTGAGCGGTTCATAACAGCCGTTTTCCCGGACAATTACGAAAAGGCTGCCCTAAGGGTTTATGAACGTTCACGCAGAAAAATAGGTTTTTGGTTCAGGACGCAGATCTTACTTAGCGTCATCATTGGTCTCTCGGTATGGGGAACCCTCGCCATACTCGGCGTCAAACACCCGTTTCTCCTGGGTGTCGTAGCAGGCATCTTTGAAATAGTTCCTTTTGTCGGCCCGATTCTTTCCGGCGCGGCAGCGGTGCTTGTGGCGATGTCCGTTTCGCTGACGCTTGCTGTCTACACACTCATCGCGTTTTTGGCCATTCAGCAGCTCGAGTCCCACATCCTTGTCCCGATTCTCTTGGGGAGAACGATCGGGCTCCATCCCGTCATAGTTATCATCTCCCTGCTTATAGGCGCGGAAATAAGCGGACTTCTCGGCGTTCTCATTGCGGTGCCGGCCGCCGCCGTTTTTGTTGAGGTCATAGAGGAATGGTCAGGAAAGAAGAAGGCCGCCGCAAGTTCCCCTTGATGAACGGAAGCAGGTTTTATATAACAACCTCGATCACTTACGCTAATGCTCCTCCGCATATAGGGTTTGCGCTGGAAGAAGTCCAGGCAGACGTTATTGCGCGCTCGCATCGCCTCAAGGGCGACGAGGTTTTGTTTTTAACGGGTACGGATGAGCATGGGATGAAAATTGTCCGGGCCGCTTCGTCTGCCGGCAGGACACCGGAGGAATTCGTCGACGAGAACGCCAAAAGACTCATGTCCCTTAAGGCCCCCCTAAATCTCTCCTGGGATGATTTTATAAGAACAACCGACCGTTCCCGCCACTGGCCCGGCGCAAAGCTCATGTGGGAAAAACACACAGCCGCCGGCGATATTTATAAGAAAAGCTATCGCGGTCTCTACTGCGTCGGCCACGAAGCTTTCGTCACGCAAAAAGACCTGGTTGACGGTAAATGCTCCGACCACGGCACCGAACCGGAAACCGTAGAGGAGGAAAATTATTTTTTCCGCCTATCCCGTTATTCCGAAGAAATAAAGAAAAAAATAGAGAACGGCGAACTTGAAATTGTCCCCCACACGAGAAAGAACGAAATATTGTCCCTAATAGGCAAAAATGGTCTGGAAGACGTAAGTTTTTCGAGGCCGGCCAAGGATTTATCCTGGGGTATTCCCGTGCCCGGGGATAGTTCGCAGACCATGTATGTTTGGTGCGATGCCCTGGCTAATTATCTGTCCGCCATAGGTTACGGCAGGAACGAGGAGTACAAGGAATGGTGGCCGGCGAACGTGCAGGTTATAGGCAAAGATATCCTGCGCTTCCACGCGGCTATTTGGCCGGGAATGCTTCTTTCGGCCGGACTTCCTCTGCCGAAAAAGATATTCGTTCACGGGTTTATAACCGTTAACGGGGAGAAGATGTCTAAAACCAAGGGTAATGTGGTTGACCCGGCTGAACTTGCCGGAAAGTACGGCGCCGATGCCGTGAGATATTATCTGTTGCGCGAAATATCTCCTACCGAAGACGGCGATTTCAGTGCCGCAAAGTTCGTGGAGCGCTATAACGCAGACCTGGCTAACGGTTTGGGTAATTTCGTTTCCCGAGTACTTACGCTTGGGGCAGGTTTGGGAAAAATACGCGGTGGATTGAACCCGGATAGCAGTATTGTCGAAGAAGTAGAGATGGTCAAAAAAACAGTGCAGAAAAAGGTAAGCGAACTAAAATTCAACGAGGCGCTCTCCGCCGCATGGAGCCTTATTTCGTTCGGAGACGGATACATTAACGAATCGGCGCCCTGGAATATAGAGAACTACGAAAAAAGGGAAGAGGTCATATTCAACCTGGTCGTTATGGTGGATAATTTGGCCGCGATGCTCAGGCCGTTTCTGCCGCAAACATCCGAGAAGATCGCCGGTTTTATTAATTGGGAAGCCGGGGATCTGAAAGTGAAAAAACCGGATGTTCTTTTTCCGAGAGTAAAGTAGTCGATAATGGAGGGATTACCGGAAATCAAGATTATCGACGCCCATACGCACGTTCATTTTGCGGCTTACGACGGCGACAGGGACGATGTCATAAAAAGAGCCTCCGACCTGGGAATCGGAATGGTTACGGTGGGCACGCAGACTTCGAGTTCTAAACGTGCGGTGGAGGCTGCAAAAGACAACGCCAACATTTGGGCGGCAGTCGGATTTCATCCGTCCCACTTCGCGCGTGAGTGGTATCACGACAAGAACGAGCAGGTTTCGGCCGAACGGGAGGAATTCAATGTCTCCGAACTTGAAAAATTGGCCGACAACGAAAAGGTGGTGGCGATAGGGGAATGCGGACTGGATTATTCCAGGGTTGAAGCCGGCGACGAAGATACCAGAAAAAGGCAAAAGGAAGGATTTGTGGAGCAGGTTGAGTTGGCCGCGAGAGTCGGAAAACCGCTTATGATACATTGCCGCAACGCCCATTCGACGGGCTCAGGGCAGGCTTTCGGGGACTTGATAGATATTCTGGGCGCCAACCGAAAAAAATTGACGAAGCAGCCGATCATCCATTTTTTCAGCGGCAATAAAGAAGAAGCGGGTAAACTTTTAGAGTTCGGAGCGTATTTCACTTTTGGCGGAGTTATAACCTTTTCGCGGGACTACGACGAGGTTATAAAAATTCTGCCGATGGATAGAATTCTCTCCGAAACCGATGCCCCATATGTCGCTCCTCTTCCTCATCGAGGCAAGCGGAACGAATCGGCGTATGTGATCGAAACAGTTAAAAAACTGGCAGAGATTAAATTGGTTTCGACAGAGAGTATTGCGCATCAGATTCTGAATAATGCAGAGGATATTTTCAATATTGTATTGTAATTAAATTATTCTTTGTTAATATATTGATAGAAGTATCAACACGAAGGAGACTGAATATGTCCCGCAAATCTAGGTTTTCTAAGAGCGATAGAGTGAAACTTGCTCGGAGAATCGCAAGAGAGACTTACAAGCGGTGCATTGAATGGGGCTTTACCAGGAAAGACGCCAGATTGTGGCAGAAAATCAGTTTCGAGGCGTTTTCATAGCCGACTCCGAGGTTTTCACTTGGCCCAACAGGTTAGTCGCTGGGCCATTCGTTTTATTAATTAGGACCGAGTTAGTCGTTGATGAAAATAATGTAACTCTGTAAATGAAACGGGCCTTTTGTTTGCCCCGACCGGTTTTTGGAGATAAGATTATTTTATTGGTAAATGAGCAAATACGATCATCAGAAAACCGAGAAACACTGGCAGAAGGTTTGGAGGAAAGAAAAAGTCTACGAGCCTAATTTAGATAAGGCAAAAAGGCCGTTCTATAACCTGATGATGTTTCCGTATCCGTCGGCGGAGGGCCTTCATGTCGGCAATATGTATGCTTTTACCGGATCCGACATCTACGGACGATTCAAGCGTATGCAAGGATACGACGTTTTTGAGCCAATCGGCCTTGACGGATTCGGGATCCACTCCGAAAACTATGCCTTGAAGATAAAGGCGCATCCTATGAAGCAGGCGAAGGTTTCGGAAAAAAGATTTTATAAGCAACTGGAGGACATAGGAAACGGATTTGCCTGGGATGAGCGGCTCCAAACCTACGACCCCGAGTATTACAAGTGGACCCAGTGGATATTCACGCAGATGTTCAAAAAGGGTTTGGCTTACCGCAAGAAACAGGCGGTCAACTGGTGTCCATCGTGCAAGACCGTTCTTGCCGATGAGCAGGTTATAACGGGGAAATGCGAACGCTGCGGGAGCGAGGTTCATAAAAAGGAGCTTGAACAGTGGTTTTTCGGGATCACCGCGTATGCCGAAAAATTATTGAAAAATCTTGAAGATATCGACTGGTCGGAGAAGATAAAAATTGCACAGACCAATTGGCTCGGGCTTTCTGAGGGAGCCGAAGTGACCTTTAAAGTCAAGGATTCTGAATTTGCCGTATCCACTTTTACAACGCGGCCGGATACTCTTTTTGGAGCAACTTACGTGGTTTTAGCTCCCGAGCATCCACTTATACACGACCTGGAATCAAAAATACAGAATTTAAAAGAAGTTAAAAAATATATCGAGGTTACCAAGAAGAAAACTGAACGGATGCGCCAGGAAGACGTGATGGAAAAGACCGGTGTGGAGCTGAAGGGCATCTCCGCTATCAATCCAGTAAATCAAAAAGAGATACCGGTTTGGATTGCCGACTATGTCCTGGCTGGCTACGGCACGGGCGCGATTATGGCAGTGCCGGCGCACGACGAACGGGACTTTGAATTTGCGAAGAAGTACAAGCTGCCGATTCGAGAG
>ERZ1292629.3271-Hain-H43-01um-R1-3271-length-12663-cov-4_pt1 | contig 12663 bp, 14 predicted proteins | sample MGYA00564399_ERZ1292629 | MGnify/ENA primary metagenome ERZ1292629 (study PRJEB36523, sample SAMEA6512636) | groundwater metagenome | collected 2019-01-08 | study: AquaDiva: Metagenomics assemblies of 32 groundwater samples | reverse complement strand
AAAATAATGGAGGTGAAACTTGAAGGCAAACTAATCGCCGACGAAATTCTTAAAAACCTCAAACAAGGAGTGGAAAAACTCAGGCAAAAAGGAATCATCCCAACTCTTCTTGTGGTTTTGGTAGGCGATAACGAACAGTCTTTAATCTATATTAAACAAAAAGAGCTAAAGGCCAAAGAAATCGGAGCTCGAACAGAAGTCCTTACATTATCAGACCAAACAAGTTTTGAAGAAGCAAAGGATTTGGTAGCAAAACTTAATAGCGATCCGAGGACTCATGCAATTATAATTCAAAGACCAACTCCCGCGAGTTTGGAAGTCGAAAAATTAGCAAACATAATAGATCCTGAAAAAGAAATAGATGGCTTTGGAGACCACGATTTATATAAAGTTCCCGTAGCAGAAGCTACGGAAATTTTAATTAGAAATGCTTTTGAACAATTGAATAAAAAGCAAACTTTTGAAGATTGGATTAAAAAGCAAAAAGTCGTAGTAATAGGGAAGGGAGAAACAGCTGGATTGCCAATTGTTAATCATCTTAGATTGCTTGGAATAGATCCGACTGTTATTGATAGTAAAACTAAAAATCCGAAAGAAATTACCAAAAAAGCAGATGTTTTAATTTCCGCAGTCGGCAAGGATAGGGTAGTGACTTCGGATATGCTAAAAAAAGGCGCAATTCTTATCGGAGTAGGACTTCATACAAATGAGGAGGGCAAACTTCGTGGAGATTTTCATCGAGACGAAATAGCTGATACGGTTTCATTCTATTCTTCCACTCCGGGAGGAGTCGGCCCTGTAAACGTCGCCTGCCTCATGAGAAATTTAGTTATCGCCGCGGAAAAACTTTCGTAAACTATTTGCCGGTGTTAAAATAAATGATATGGAAAGTTTTGAGCTTCTTGCGACTCCTTTCTGGGTTAACTTACTAATCTTGGTGCCACTGGTCTTATTTTGGTATTGGAGAAAAAATAAACTTTCAATTTCCCGAAACACACTTTTTAAAACTGTTATGTTCGGCATTGCTTTTGGCTTTATAGAAGCGGCGGTCGTAGTTTATTTACGGGCAGCCTTGGGTTTTTTGCCGGGTTTTGAAGGAACAATAACAGATGTTTGGAGGGAAGCCAAAAGCTTTTACTACAATCAGCAATTGGTCGCAGAAGAGTTGCCCATAAGTCTTTTGACTGTCGAATTTTTTAGAGAAGCTTTTACTATGGTAATGATTTTATCAGTGGCGTTTATTGCAGCAGTCAAGCTTAAAGAAAGGTTTGCGCTCTTTGTCTGGATGTTTGCATTTTGGGATATTTTTTACTATGTCTTTCTATGGGCAACAGTCCGCTGGCCCACGAGTCTTTTTACTCCCGACCTTTTATTTCTAATTCCGGTTCCCTGGATGTCCCAAGTCTGGTTTCCGATTTTAATAAGCGCTCTTACAATTCTTGCAGTTTTCTTAAATAGCAAGCCCGGAAAGTAAAATTTCCGCATCAACTTTAATCCTTGACAATTTTCTTTCGATATAGAATGATTTATATCGATGGAAAATAACAAAGCTTGGAAGGCCCCTTTTTTAACTGTAGTTTTCGTCTTTCTTGGCTTATTTTTATATGCAAAAATTGCAGACCCGATTCCTTTTTCCCTAACAAGTGTTCAGACCACACAGTCAAATCTTTTCCAGGTTCAAGGAACAGGTGAGGCAGCGGGAGTTCCTAAAACAGCTTCATTTCAAGTCGGAGTCACCAAAACCGCGAATACTCCGGATTCGGCGCAGGACCAAACAAATGAGTCTGCAAATCAGATTATTTCAGAGCTTAAAAAGCTTGGAATTTCGGAAAAAAATATAAAAACCACCGATTACTCGGTTAACCCTCAGTATAGATTTCCGCAGGTAGGGGAGTCTCAGCAAATTTCAGGATATACAGTCACCCAAACGCTTGAGGTAAAAGTGGAGGATGTTGATTTGGCGAGCCGGGCAATAGATATTTCCGTAACAAACGGAGCAAATCTTGTAAGTGGTCTGTCTTTTGTTTTAACGGATGAAGAAAAACTGAATCTTGAAAATGAAGCTAGGAAGGAAGCGATTGATAAGGCAAAGTTGAAAGCTGAGTCAATTGCAAAAATATCAGGAATAAGACTTGGCAGAATTATAAATATCGAAGAGAATTTTGGAGGAGTACCCATACCCTTAAGAGCACAAGGCGCAATAGAGGAGCACAAGGTGCAAACCGAGATTCTTCCGGGGGAATCTAAAGTAACAGTTACTGTAACTCTTTTTTACGAAACGAGGTAATAAAGGAGTCCTACCTGTTCCCCGAGTGGAAGGTTTTATGTACTTCCCGAAGCTGGGGATTTGTGATGTGTGTGTATATTTGGGTCGTTGAAATATTTTTGTGTCCCAGCATTTCCTGAACAGACCTTAAATCTGCGCCGTTTGAGAGTAAATCCGTGGCAAACGAATGACGAAGCGTATGAACAGTTGCGTCCACAGGAAGCCTTGCAAGACGTACATATTTCTTAACTAGTCTTTCGACCGATCGGGCAGTGAGCCTCATTTTTTCTCCTCTTTCCGAGGAATCCAAAGCACCCGAATACCTTATAAAAAGGGGTTTGTGTAAATCTTCTCTTTTTTCTAAATACCCCTTAAGCGAATCGGCAGCTCTATCTGATATGAAAACCAGACGGCTTCTTCCTCCTTTTCCTATCACACCAAACTCTCGTCTCTCAATATTTATTTGATCGCGGTTCAACTTTACTAACTCAGACACACGAAGGCCGGTAGAGAAGAGAAGTTCAAGTATGGCACGATCCCTTAAGCCCTGCTCCCTTGAAGTATCACATTGGGTCACCATTCTTCCTATTTGTTCTCTTTCTAAAAATTTCAGTGAGCGGGATTCTGTTTTTGGAAGATCGATTTTCGAGGGCTCCAAAGTTTTGTAATCATTTTTTATAAGAAAGCGGAGAAATGAGCGAAGCGCAATGATGTAATAGTTTTGAGTGACTCTTTTAAGACTTCTTCCCTGGGGATCTACTCTGTTTGATAAAAAAACTCTGTATTTTCTGACTGTAGCTAAATCCAAGTCTTTTATCGATTTGCCGGTGATCGCGTACCACTCGCTGAAGATTCTAAGATAATGCCTGTAGTCGCGTATCGTAAGCTTAGAGCAGTTTTTTTCAATCTCTAAATATTCAAGAAAGTCATTAATTAGCTTTGTTAAACCTTCATTCATAGGGCAGTCTGATACATTTTGCGACGCTTGCGTTATAACAATGTATCAAGATTGTGAGACACAAGTGTCTTATAATCTAATTATGCGACATGGAGTTGGTGGAGTCAAATTGCTTAAACACGTGTAGCTTGATATAATTTCAGGCTAATATGGGCAACGAAGGTTTAAGAGCAAGGATAGCGAAACCTTGGCTAAATTTCGAAGCAGACCCAATATATCGACAGCAAAACCTGAAGGATTCGAAACAAAGCTAATTTCAGACCCTGTTTCAGTGGAACAAATGCGAATTTTTGCATCTCTTGTAGGCGATATAGTAACAGCCAATGTGTTAAGCGTAGGTTATCACAGAAACGGGATAGTTACAGAGGTCAGTAACCTAATTAGAATCGAAGGTGAGTCCATTCGCATGGAATTACCCTTTGACGATCCAGATAAAGATAGGAACCCCAATTATATTGTTAAGATTGGCATTGTAACAAACCGTACTGGGGATTTACTTCAGGGATATTACGAAATTAGAAGATATTCCGACTTTAACCAAACTTATACGACAGTCACGGGAGAAAAAATGGGCATATTTCTAAAAACAGCCAGGAAACTCGCGCGTGCTAGAACTTGAAATTTTTCACAAATTCCTTTAATCTTATACCATGCCTGAGGAAGTCGCCGCGAAAGATAGTACAGTCCACCAGGGAATAAGAGCAAATCCAAACAGACCTAGAGAGGTTCAGGCACCCTTCGCAACAAAACCAAAAGCCTTAGAAGTCTCTCCAGATCAAAGAACAAGTCTAGTTGGGAGAATAAAAAGGCTTGCTATAGCTGCTATAAAAGAAGTTGTGCCTATTGACGAAAAAATCCCGCTCAAAGAGATTACTCCTGAAACTGATGCATATATTATCCGCAGGCACATCCGAGGCGCTATAACAAGACTTCCCAAAGACCATCCATTTGATATTATCTCAGTAATGTCGGAATCAGGATATACGCTTTCCAGTAGGTACAGCGACTATTTCGAACAGTTTCCTCAAGAATACGAGAGGTTTCGTGTAGCACTACAAAGTCTTGCCACAGCAAATGCCATTACTCAACAAGCAAAGCCTCCATCTGATCATAATGAAACCATAAAATATACTTTGACTCCAGAACAGACACCAAGACTACATGAAATAGCTTTACGAGCCCAGGAGATTTCTCCTACAAGATACGATCCTAAATTTCTTTAATACGCCACTCCAAAGCTGGAGAATGTAAATAGTAATAATAAATTAGCCTCATTTAGCCTCAGACTTTGATTTATTTGCTAAACCTATAGTAGGGGAGATAGAAATATAAAATAGCCAAGATAAAATAGTAAATAGATAAGAATCGCGGTGGAGAAAGTTATAGAATTTCTAATATTTGAGATTTAATATTTAATTTAGAAAAGGTCCTCCTCCGGCATCCAGCCTCGAGTGGCGTCGTAAAAGTATTATTGTGCGACATAATCACTTTCTCCTCTCCGGCGCTTAAAAACGAACATTAGGCCCGTCCTGTTTTTTTGGAGACTGTTTAGACCGGGGAGCACCGCACACCTTCTCTACGCTGTACGTAAACACAAACGTCTATCATTATGCCATTGGCTAGCTCATTGATTGGAACATATCCTCTTGAGCCTCTCTTCTCTAAAGCTTACGACAGTCCTTTCATTTAGACTGTCAAATCAATCTAAACATATTATTTTAACCTCAAAAATTAACGAATTGGCATTCGTATTTTTTTCGGCGACTTTAAACATTTTCTTTTCTGGGAGAGCGCATGCGAGCAAGGCTACCCACTTACATGCTGAATATGCTCTGCCAAGTTCTTCCCAAACAATTCCCGAAGGCTATTTGGCTGCGTCGTAAAATGTGAAAAGTCACTCTAAAATCCGTGAAAACTCAGATTCGAGGCTAAGAAATTGTTTCTTATGTCCTATAATATTAATTATTTATATATATCAAACTATATCATGTTTTACATAATCAAACTATATCACCTCTACTTTTCTTCTCCCCTTCCCCTTTCCATCTTCCAAAAATTTAAGACTTGGTGTTTTGTTTGTTAAATAACTAAACTGAGGATAGTTAGTCAAATTAATAATTGGTCAAACTATATGTGAGGCGTTTCACTTCTCCCCTATTTTCTTAAGTCCAAGAGGTAAAAAGAACAAGAACCGTAAAAACAACTACCGCTACCCAGCCATATTCAAGCATAACGCTTTTAAAAAGTCTTTTTTCAAGCCAGATGTGTGATAGCCCCACAATTATATAAAAAAATCCGGTAAGGAAAAGTGCAATTATAGTCGGCGTTGATGGCCAAAACCAAAGAAGAACAGTTACTTCAATGATGCAAAGGCTGAGTAAAAGCCCCCATGACATTGAAAACAAAATGTTTTTTTCAAGAGTATATGTCCATATGGAGTGAAGAATTAAAGACAAAGACATTATAAATAAAAGCAGGAGTGTAAAAATTATATTGAGATGGAGAGAAAATATTACATTCGAAAGGAAAAAATATACCAGAAGAGTAATTACAAAAGAAACTGTCCTTGCGCCCGAAAGAAGCGCAATGGTTCTTATCGAGGATACTGTAAAGATGTTCTGGCTAAGAAATATGGAGTAAAGACCCAAGGCATAAGCTGCCGTCATCAGTCCTCTTATAACTAATCTTCCGGGTACCAGAAGGTAAAAAAGTCCAAATGCCATTGTATAGAAAAAGGGCAGAATAAAATTATGAGAAGCGAAGTTATCCTGTAAATCTTTATAAACGGCCCAAAGTAGAAATATGTCTGCCAGAGCGGATATTGCCAAAACTCCTACTATGGAATAGTCGCCTAAAAGGTTCTCGGTTAAAAATAAAAGAATGGAGCAAGTAATCACCCCTGCCCCAAATCTCTGTCTTTTTGTAATCGCAGGACTGTCAACCCTTTTTACTATTTGTATAAGCCTCCTAAGACTAGGAAATATTCGTATAAACTTTCTGTACATCTTCTAAGCTTTCCAGAGTTTGCAACAAACCCAACACTGCTTCTTCTTTTGAAGGATCGAGTGTTACTTTTGTCATAGCTTTTTTAGAAAGAAATGCTTCTTCAATCTCTATTCCCTGTTTCTCCAAGCTATCTTTTACTTTGGAAAGTTGCGAAGGACCGGTATAGATCGTAAACCCCTCGGAATCTTCCAAAACATCCTCCGCGCCTGCGTCCGCCGCAATCATAAGCATCTCATCAAGTGATTTATTGTTTTTTGCAACCGCAATTTCGCCTACGTTTTCAAATTGATAAGAAACCGCTCCGGGAGTAGCGAGACTTGCTCCATATTTTCCGAATAAACTTTTAATTTCAGACGTTGTTCTATTGGGATTATCTGTTACTGCCTCAACAATTACCGCTATCCCACCGGGAACAAAGCCTTCGTATACAACCTCCTCTACCCCACCCTCTCCTTTATGCCCAGCCCGCTGTATCGCTCTTTCGATATTATCCTTAGGCATATTCACGCGTCTTGCCTCCTCAATTGCAATTCTAAGCCTAGGGTTTGAGTCGGGATCTGTTACTCCCCCACTTTGCTTTACAGCAATCGTTATGGCGTTTGAAATTTTGGTAAAGGCCTGTCCTCTTTTAATGTCTTGACGGCCTTTTTGTCTCTTGATCGTTGACCACTTAGAATGACCTGACATATTTTGAGTCCTTAGATTATATCTTCTCTGCCTTGACTTTTGCAATAAATCCTAGTAAAATTTCTGAATTAAATTTCGCACCCCTAATGTTACATTCTAAAGACGACGCAATAAAAACTGCGCTTAAAGGAAACTGGGAAGAGGCTATAAAAATCAATAAACAGCTTCTCAAAGAGAACCCAGAAGACACCGAGACCCTAAATAGACTCGCTTTGGCTTTTTCTATTATCGGGAGGGCTCCTAAAGCAAAATCTACCTACCAAAAGGTATTGGAGCTTGACCCCCTTAATTCCATCGCCCTTAAAGGACTCAAAAAACTAAAAACTCCATCCTCTCGAAAAAATGGAGACAGTCAAAATCTGCTGGTTAATAACATTTTCCTGGAGGAAACCGGCAAGACTAAAGTTGTGGACCTTATTAATATTGCTCAATCCCAGGTCATTTCAGGCTTAAAAACAGGACAGTCTCTCACTTTACAAGTCAAACGATCAAAAATTTTTGTAACACAGGATGAGCGGCAATACATTGGAGTTTTGCCTGATGATATCGGCAAAAGACTTATCAAATTTATCGGCGGAGGAAACAAATACGAGGCTTACGTCAGATCATCAACTTCAAATTCAGTAACAGTTTTCCTAAAAGAAGTAAAAAAGTCCGGAAGATTTAAGGGCCAACTTTCTTTCGTGTCAACTGAAAAGAAGCTGCCAATAAAAAAACTAAAAGCGAAGGATCGAAACGATGGGGACGAAGAGGAAACAGTCTACGAAGAGGAATGAGACTTAAATACTACCCTTCCCCTTTGAAGCTCTTTTTTTGTATGGCTTAATTCTTTTTTCCCCAACTCGTTCTTAAGCGAGCGGATGGAAAGTAAAACCGAAATCCCTGCAATAATTATTACTACCCAGATAAACATTATTCTTCCTTTTCCTTTCCGACAACAATTATAACATCTGCAATCGAGTCTCCCCTGTGTTTTTTTACCTCAAATCTTAATGCGTTTGATAGACGATTGACCGTGTATCCGACATCTTTTTTGTATTCTACCCGGGAGTCTTCCGTACTGCTTTGAGACGTAGAAACCAAAATTACATTGCCTCCCATGTTCGTAATAATTCTGGCAATATTTGCTCCCTGCCCGTCAATTCCGGAAGCGTTTACTACCTCTATAGAAAGCCCTTCGTCTTGTATTTTTCTGTCGGCTGTTTGCGGACTTACTATCTTATCTATCTCCGAAAAAGATTGATTTTTTGAGACTACCCGCGTCTCCAGATCCTCGCTCTTGAGCCGTTGAACGAATAAAAATAATCTTATTCTGTCAAATATACTTAGGTCGGTTTCGATACCGCTATAGCTTAGAAGAGCTCCTAAAATTTTACCTTTAGGATCATCAGAAAGGTCAAGGGAGTTTGACTTTATCTGGGCATCAAGCGGCAATCCCAAAAAATGTGAGGCATCTTGCCGACTCACTTTCCCATCCAAATAAAACACCGAAAGCTTATTGCCTACCGGCGAAACAGCCAAAACCGAATTTTTTTCTCCCTGTACCAAGATATTGATAGGGACACTACCTTCAAACTTACTTTCCTTATACAAAAAAAGGGCCTTTATAAAAATTGAGAAGATAATAAGGAAAAAAACCGAGGCAATAAATATTCCCGCTAAATTAAGATTGCTTGCGCTTTTAGGGTTGGGCTTTGCCTTCATGTCTAGTAGTTTTTCTTCTTTCTTCCTACCAGCTCCGGCAAAACAAACGGAGAGTATTCCTTTAGGGAAATATTTTTCGCCGATTTATCTTTTTTAGGTTTTTTCCGCTCTCCTTTAAAATATCCGCCATATCCCATAAAATCCTAACACCTCCTACTCCATAGTAACAAACATTTTTAGCTTCTTTCAAGCTTTGTGTTTAGAAAGTCTTTTAAATCCTCGGGAAGCTCTGTCTCAAAGGAGATTTTCTTATTGCTTCTGGGATGGCGGATTGTGATTTTTTCGGCATGCAGAAAAATTCTTGGAAGAAATTTTCTGTCATCCCTAGCCACTTTCCTTCCTGCGTACAATTCGTCCGAGAAAATGGGATGATTTATTGACTTTAAATGAACCCTTATTTGATGGGTTCTCCCGGTCTTTGGCCGGGCCTCAATGAGGGAAAGAGCTTCTCTTCCTTTCCCAGATTTCAGATACCTAATCTCCAAAACCTTATACTCGGTTACCGCTTCCCTTCCTCCTGCCAAAACTCCAAATCTTTTTCTGTTCCACGGAAGCCTACCTAACGGAGTTGAAATTTCTCCTTCCGGAGGTTTTGGAACACCATGAACCAACGCAAGATAGGACTTTTGGACTTTTCTTTCCTTAAATTGTCCCTGAAGATTCTCGAAAGACTTTCTGTTTTTTGCAACAAGAAGAATTCCCGATGTTTCTTTATCAATTCTATGAATAATTCCACAACGCTTGTAAAAATCCGATTCCTTATCTTCAATTTCTAGATTAATTAGGCCGTCCACATAATCCTGGACCGTTGTTCCATGCATTGTGGTATCCGATCGGTTAACTGTAATGCCTGACGGCTTATCCAAAACTAATAAATCTTCGTCTTCAAAAATAACCTTCACTTTAAGTCTTTAATTTTTGGGGAAAATTCTTTAAGGATAAAGATAAGCCCAGAGAAAAAAATAATTATCAGAAGGGTTGTCTCGGATAGTTTCTCGGGAGAAAATTGCTTTAACATAAGAAGGTTTACAAATTTTATTAGAGAGTAACCTACACAAAATATTCCGGTCAGTAAACCATCCTTTATCTTAGCTCCTAAATACTTAGGAACTAACAAAAGAGAAAATATTGCCAGTAGAATTGCAAAAAGAACGCCTTCAATTAGGAATTGCGGGGTAAATTTTCTAAAAACGACTAGATAAACTACAGAATAAATTCCGATAGCCCATACTGCTGCAACCGAAAAAAAATCCAAAAGTCTTTTCCCCGGAAATTTGTTTTTCCTAACATACCAAACAAGAAAGAGGCCTCCTCCTATGATTCCTCCCGTTAGAGAAAGTCCTTTATGATAGAAGACCGCCAAAAAGACAAGCGGATTAAGATAAATGGGGTTTGGATTTTCTAAGACGTAAAAAAATCTGGAGGACAAAAAGACAAAGATAAATGATATAAATGCCATGTTAAACACGTCCTCCAAAGAAACATTTTTTCTAAAAATCACAAAATCATCTCTTACGTAATAGTGTAAGACGAACAAAAATATAAAGATGGAAATTATTATCAAAACTATCTCCATAAAATCATTTAATCCCCCATCTTATTAGGGAAATACTAAGAAGCGTAAATCCCATAAAGAATAGCACCTTTTCCACTCCGAAGACATCAGATACCCCTCCTACAGCCAAAACCGGTATCGCAGATACTCCCCCTACTAATGTATTTAAAACTCCGTAAACTTTACCTCGCATCTGGTCGGAGGTTTGCTCTTGAACAACCGTATTTGCCGGAATAAATATTAAAGCAAAAGCTATTCCCATAAAAAACGCCAACGTTATAGCGGCATAAATTATATTTTTCCCAGCTAAGGAAAGAACGTACGGAGAAAAAAGGAGAGACGCGCCGATAATAAACATGCCCAGTCGGACCATAAATCTTTTTGAAGCTTCATGAAAAAAATTACCCAAAAGCAAAGCTCCTATACCCATTCCTATGACTGAGGGAGTTATAAAAAGTACCGGAAATTCCTCCACTCTAATTTTTAGAATATTTTCCGCAAATCCCGGGCCCACCACGGCAATTGATAAAACTACTGTCTGGAGTAACGTTAAGATAAAAAGCGATGCGGTAACTTTTTTTATCCTTCCAAGAAGTCTTAGGGTTTTTCTAAAATCTAGCCTCACTCTCCTAGCGCCGATTGACTCAGTTATATGGTTTTTTTTCATTCTTATGAAATAGGCGAAAAATGACGAAAATAGGAAAAGAGCTGTAATCATAATAAATCCGTTTGAATCGCCAAAAAATAAAAGAAACGGGCCCGAGACTGCGTAAGCTATAAGAATAGATGCGAAAATTCCCATGCTAAAAAGCGCGTTTGCAGAAAAAAGAAGTTTTCTCTCAACTATCAGAGGTATTATTGGTGCCTCCGCCGGGATAAAAAACTGCGTTACTAAAGAGACTAAAAAGATTATCGCATAAATTGAGAAAATGCTAGTGTTAAGAAAGAAAAGCGGAAAAACTAAAATCGCTCGAAGTAAGTTTGTGTAAAATAACACATGCTTTTTATTCCAACGATCAACGTATATTCCTGCCAAAATTCCAAAAAAAAGAGCCGGAATTGTGAAGGCAAGTATAACACCCGAGACTGCTATTGACGATCTAACTAAATTAAAAACCAAAATAAGCAAAACGAAATTTAAAAGATTCATCGCAATCTGAGAGAAAAGTTCGGAAAGCATAAGATAGGAGAATGATCTTATGGACAAGGCCCGAAGTATTGGATGCTTCATAAATTATTTCTTTGCCGTATATTCTCCGGTTCTCGTATCAATAACTACTTCCGCGCCCACATCTATAAAGAGCGGTACTTTTGTTTTTACTCCATTTTCCAAGATAGCATCCTTAAAAATATTAGTAGCTGAATTTCCTTTTACGCCGGCTCCTGCCTCCAATACTTTAAAAGTCATCTTTGGAGGCAAATTCATAGAAAGCGGTTCGTTTTCTAAGAAACTTAGATTGTAGTTTTCGCCTTCTTTAAGATAATTTTGATCGTTTCCCAAAATCCCAAGAGAAACGGGTATTTGCTCAAAACTTTTCGGATCCATAAAATAAGCATATGTTTCATCTTTGTAGAGATACTGAAGATCTTTTTTATTAACAAAAATCTCAGAAACCCTTGCTCCCGAGATAAAACTTTTTTCCGTAGTCGCTCCCGACCGAAGATTCTTAACTTTAACTTTTATATTTGCAGAGCCCCTTCCCATTTTTATGTGCTCGTATGAAAGGACCTGAAAAATATTTCCGCTATCCTCAAAAATTGTTCCCGAACGAAGTTCTGTAACGCCAATCATTTTAGAAGATTTAAAATGGTTCGGACTCCGAACCCGGTTCCTCCTTTTTCAGAGATATCCGAGCCCTTTTGGGAAAACGCCGGACCAGCGATATCAAGATGTGCCCATGGTATTTTTCCGACAAATTCCGAAAGAAAAAGCGCAGCTGTAATTGCTCCTCCATACCTGGTGTTAGGAATATTTGCTATGTCTGCGACAGAACTTTTGTTAAGCTCTTTATAATCTTTTTCCAAAGGCAATTCCCAAACTTTTTCTCCGGCTTCTTGTGAAGCTTGTTTGATTTGCTCCGTAAGCTTTTGATTATTGGCAAACAAACCTGCGACATTCTCTCCAAGTGCCACCATAACCGCTCCCGTTAGCGTCGCAAGGTCAATGATTTTCGAAGCTTTCTTGCGGACAGCAAAAGAAAGGCTGTCAGCCATAGTAACACGCCCTTCTGCATCGGTGTTTAAAATTTCTATTGTTTTTCCATTAAGAGCCTTGACAACATCGCCGGGAACGATTGACTTTGCGGAAATAAGATTAGGCGTGGCTGCAATAATCCCAAGCACAGAAAGGTTTGGCTTGATATCTGAAATAACCGAGAAAACCGAAAGAACAACCGCCGCTCCAGACATATCCATTTTCATATCAGTCATATGTTCCCCTGTTTTAACATTTATTCCTCCTGAATCAAAAGTTATTCCTTTACCAAC
>ERZ1292629.3270-Hain-H43-01um-R1-3270-length-12663-cov-7_pt1 | contig 12663 bp, 15 predicted proteins | sample MGYA00564399_ERZ1292629 | MGnify/ENA primary metagenome ERZ1292629 (study PRJEB36523, sample SAMEA6512636) | groundwater metagenome | collected 2019-01-08 | study: AquaDiva: Metagenomics assemblies of 32 groundwater samples | reverse complement strand
TGGAAAATTATTGGCGCTTCGGGTATGGGATACCTAAGCTGGGGAATTTATTACAGTCAGCAGCCTCAGAGATTGATTATGGATAATGCCTCCCGGGTGGCGTTTCCGGCCCTCTCCAGAATGCAGGATAACCCCGAAGAATTCAAAAAATCGGCAGAGAGGTTATTACAGTTTATAAGTCTCGTCATTTTTCCACTGGTAATAATAATCGGTCTGTCCTGGTCCCATCTGGCTTTTTTGGTGCCAAAGTGGTTTAAATGGCAACCAGCTCTAATTCCTCTGTATATAGCCTGTTTTGGGGCTATCATGTCGTGCCTGTCCACTCCGGTCACGGGCATTCTCTATGCTCTGGGTAAAGCCAGAATTAACACATATTTGATGATTATGTGGCTTGCCTTGGAATGGTCACTAAAGCCGGTTTTGGCTATCAAATTTGGTTTTATGGGGGTAGCCTACGCCGTAGGGATAATATCTATTTTTTCTTTGGTTCCTCTATTTATCGCCAAAAAGATTATTGGTTTCAGTTTGGTCAAAAGTTTACTTACATCGGTCGCCTCTAGTGGGTTAATGCTGGTAATTGGATTACTGGTTCATAGCTTTGGAATTATAGTTACGCTTATTATGTCATCATTGGGCTATGTAATTGGTGTCATGGCCTTTGGGGGAAAAAGTTTATTATCGGACATCAAGCCGTTTTATGAATATTTTAAAAAGAAGCTATAAGGTTTGGTTATTGATTTTGATGGGATCCGTCATGTGGTCGCTGACCATGGTCAAGAGTGGCTTGGTTTATGACTACGGCATGGGGTTTTGGGGACCAAATGGCCATGACGGTGTCTGGCATGTGGCCTTGGCCAGTAGTTTGGCACGCGGAAGTTTAGATATGCCGATTTTTGCAGGCGAAAAGATAAAAAATTATCATTTGGGATTTGATTTGATGCTAGCTAGTTTACACACAATTACCCGTATTCCTATTGTTAATTTATATTTTCAAATATTACCTCCTTTGCTTGCTATAGCCATTGGCTGGTTGGTTTATAGACTGACAAATAATCTCTGGAGTGTATTTTTCGTTTATTTTGGCGGTAGCTTAGGATGGGTCTTTCGAGGAGGGGAATCTATGTTTTGGGCCCAACAATCAATGTCCACCCTTATCAACCCTCCCTTTGCCTTATCACTTATCTTAATGCTTACAGGTTTAATATTAATTCAGAAGAAAAAATATTTGTGGGCCGGTCTGGTATTTGCCATACTCCCACATATCAAAATATATGCGGGATTATTGGCCTTCGGGGGTTTATTGGTAGCGGGTCTAAAAGATAGAAATTTATATAAGACTTTGATTTTGAGTTTAATAATTTATATTGCGACAAACTACCAGCTCCTAACAACTAGCTCCTCTCTGGTGGTTTGGCAACCTGGCTGGTTTCTCGAGACCATGATGGCTCTTTCAGACCGCTTCAATTGGCCAAAGTTTTACGAGGCCATGATCAATTATCGTGCGGCTGGTAATTATCCCAAAGCAATATTGGCATATAGCGTGGCTTTGGGGATATTTGTTGTTGGTAATATGGGAACGAGAATTATTGGATTGTTTCAGACTAAAAACCTGTTTTATACTAGTATTATCACTGCAGGACTTGTCTTGCCAATGCTTTTTGTCCAATCGGGGACTGCCTGGAATACAATACAGTTTTTTTATTATTCTTTATTCTTCGCAGGGATTTTGGCGGGAGAAAGCCTCAAAAAACTACCTAAGTTACTTAAGATACTTATCGTCATGGTAACTATTCCTACAGCGATTCAGACTCTACCTCATTATTTACCAGACCGTCCGCCGGCAAAAATATCTACTGAAGAGCTGGAAGCCCTAAAGTTTTTGAGTAGACAACCCGCCGGTACAGTACTGACTTATCCGGCAGTAGTCAAAGACACCCAAGCTCCCAGACCGCTGTATGAATATGAATCAACGGCTTATGTTAGTGCAATGAGTAATAAATCATCCTTTCTCGCGGATGAAGTAAACCTAAATATCATGGGCTATGCCTGGCAAACACGGCGTAAATCGGTAGACGAATTTTGGAAAAACCCATCTGTTAACTTCTTGGTAGATAATAATATAAAGTATGTTTATTTAATCAAAAATGCCGGAAGGATTTCGTTTGATATGTCAAATATCTTTGAAAACTTTGCCATAGCGATTTATAGAGTCAAATAGTATAAAATAGACAGTGATATGCTATCAGTAGTAATTGTAGTCTGGAATGAGGAGAAAAATCTGCCACGGGTGGTGGCATCGGTTAAGGATATTACTTCAGAAATAGTTGTGATCGTGGATAAAGCTACCACAGACAAAACAGCCGAAATAGCCAAGAAACTCGGTTGTAAGATCTTTTATCATGAACACACAGGAATAGTAGAACCGATTAGGAGTTTTGCTATCTCAAAAGCCAAACACGAATGGATCTTACTTCTGGACGCAGATGAGGAAGTAACTGAAAATTTGGCAGCGAAAATTAGAGAGATAACAAAGGAGTCGTTGGTTGACTTCGTCCGGATTCCCCGCAAAAATATAATTTTCGGTAAGTGGAGCAAGAGTGATCATTGGTGGCCGGATTATGTCTATAGACTGTTCAAAAAAAATGCGTTGACTTGGGATAATGCAATTCATAGTGTACCTTTTACTCGGGGGAAAGGGATAGATTTACCGGCAGAAGAAAAATACTGTCTCATTCATCATCACTATACTACTGTTTTTGAATATGTAGACAAAATAAACCGCTATACCGATCATCAGAAAGGTGTAGTTTTGGAAAAGGGTTATAGATTCATAGTGTCAGATTTAATTACCAAACCGATAGACGAATTTATCAGGCAATTTTTTGCCAGGCATGGATATAGAGAAGGAATTCATGGGTTGGCCATAGGGCTTCTGCAAGCTTTTTCAGAATTAATTTTGTATTTAAAATTATGGCAAGATGGAGGGTTTGTATCAAACTCGCTTGATCCGAATTCCGTAAAACAATTTGTGATAAATAAATCACATGAATATACTTGGTGGGAATACCAGGCAAAAATTGACGAAGCAAATATAATTGGCAAACTTTGGTACAAATTAGCTAGAAAACTCGGGATATGAAAGTAATGACTGTTGTCTTATGCTTTAACAGTAAGAAATATATTGGGGAATGTTTGCAGAGTTTGTCAAAAAATAATTCTGATATATTGATTGTTGATAGTGGGTCCACTGACGGATCTCAAGATTATCTGAAAACGAATTACAACGAATTGAAACTAATTTCAACTAAAAAAAATCTGGGATACGCAGGGGGAAACAATGTAGGTCTGAGATACGCGCTCGAGCATAATTATGATTTTGTTTGGGTGGTGAACCCAGATATTGTTGTTGATTCCAGAGCCCTGGAAGAGGCGATGAAAGTAATGACAAAGAGCGAAACGACAGCAGTTGTCGCTTCCAAGGTTTATTTTGCACCGGGCTTCGAATTTCACAAAAACCGCTATTCCAAAAAGGAATCAGGAAAAGTCATTTGGTACGCAGGTGGTGACAATGACTGGAAAAATGTTTTTGCAATTCATTACGGAATGAATGAAGTTGATAAAGGCCAATATGACAAAGAAAAGGAAGTAGGGTTTGCCACCGGGTCATCAATGCTGATTAGGTGTGAAGCACTAAGAATATCCGGCGTTATAGATGAAAAATACTTTTTGTATTATGAAGAAAATGATCTCCTCCAGAGGATTAGGAAAGCTGGTTGGAATTTTATGTACGCACCCAAAAGTCTTGTTTGGCATAAAGTTGGTCAAGCAGCAGGTATTGGCTCACCTCTGGCAGATTATTATATAGCCCGTAACCGGATGCTCTTTGGTATGCGCTGGGCACCATTTCGCACCAAGCTATTCTTGGTACGTGAATCCTTAAAGCTTCTGTTTTTTGGCCGCCGGTGGCAGAAAACCGGTATCAGAGATTTTTATTTGAGAAAATTGGGTAAAGGATCATATGCTTAGCGCAATAATAATTACTTTAAATGAAGAAACGATGATTGGTGATTGCTTGTTGTCTGTCAAATTTGCTGATGAAATAATTGTGGTTGACTCGGGGAATACCGACCAGACTAATAAAATCGCTCAGGAGTGTGGTGCCAGGATAATAAAGTCTGTTCCCGGATCCGGATACGATCAATACCGGAATGCCGGACTTAAATCCGCTAAGAGTGATTGGATTTTGTATGTCGATGCCGATGAACGGGTAACTCCATTACTCAAACAGGAAATCGAACAAATAATTAGCTCGAATTTGGAATTTTCGGCTTTTGAAATTCCCAGACGGAATATTTATTTAGGGAAAGAAATGTTTTATGGTGGCTGGGGTAACGACCGCGTCATCCGTTTATTTCAAAAAGACAAGTTGCTCCAATATAAAAATGCTCTACATGAACAACCGGAAGTTGAAGGCAAAATAGGATTACTGAAGAACTCCATGGTTCACTTTTCTCATCGTGATCTCGAGATAATGCTTAACAAAACCCTATTGTTTACTGAATATGAAGCGGACCTCAGAATTAAAAAGGGGCATCCACCGATAGTTGTATGGAGATTATTTAGAGTAATGCTGACTGAGTTTTGGCACAGATTTATAAAGCTTCAGGCCTGGCGTGACGGAGTAGAAGGCGTAATTGATGGCATGTTTCAGGTATTTAATATGTTTGTTATTTATACCAGATTATGGGAAACACAAATCACAAAGCATTAATATATGATCCCTATTGGGATTCGTTGGGTGGAGGGGAAAAATATACCGCTACGGCAGCCAAAGCTTTACTTGATCAAAATTGGCAGGTAGACATCTATTGGCCGAAAAATATTTCTGCTCAAATTCTCGACCGTTTTGGAATAGATCTGTCACGCGCTAATTCTGTCTATGAACTAATAACTAATAACTATGAACTTGTCTTTTGGGTTCCCGATGGTAGTCTTCCCGTTTCATGGGCCAAAAAGACCCTTATTCATTTCCAATATCCGTTTCACGACGTTGGCGGACACAACATAAAGAATCTTGTCAAATCCAGATTTTACACATTTATATCAAATTCACAATTTACCAAGCAAGTCGTTGATCACGAATATTGGATAAATAGCCATGTGATTTATCCGCCGATTAAGACTAACGATTTTACGCCCGGACCTAAATTTAAACACATATTGTATGTAGGTAGATTTTCCAACCTAGCCCAAGCCAAAGGCCATGCAACCCTGATCCAAAGCTTCAGAAATATTTATAGCCGGATACCTGACTGGAAACTAATATTGGCCGGTAATACCAATGTGGGTACAACAGATGAATATTTCGATAATTTACAGAATACAGCCAAAGGATTGCCTGTTGAATTTGTGATAAATCCGGATTTAGCTGATCTAAAAAAGATATATTCCCGGGCCAGTATCCTCTGGTCGGCCAGTGGCTATGGAATAGTTGAATCTGATCAACCGGAACGGATGGAACACTTTGGCATGACGGTGGTCGAGGCCATGTCTGCAGGAGCAGTCCCGATTATTGTCAATTCTGGTGGCCACCCGGAAATAGTAACTCACGGTGAAGATGGTTTTTTGTGGGAAAGTCCAGACCAAATGGAAAAAATTACCTTAAATCTGGTCCCGGACAAGAAAAGATTAATTTATGTTTCCAAATTTGCTCAAAATAAAGCCAAAATTTTCAGTGAAGAGAAATTTAAGGTAAAATTATCTGAATTGCTATGACAAAAAAAATAATTGTACTATTGATGTTTGGCCTGATATTACGGTTGGTACTAATGTTTACCACCTTTCATTTAGACATTCGCGGACACAATTTAGCTGCCTATCTTATTTCTCAAAAAGGTGAAGTGTTAACCTTTTACGACTACATAAGTCGCTTACCTAGGACACATCGTTGGGTTGAGGTTTATAGAGACAACTTATTTATTTATCCACCCCTGTCTTATTTAACATTATCTGCTTTCATGAAAGTTTTGGGACCAATCTATCCCTGGAATACCTTTTTTGCTTTGATTCATGAAGTGGATTCAATTCCCAAGGACTATACCTGGCTCCTACTCAAATTTCTACTCAAGTTTCCATATTTAGTTATAGAAGGTTTGGGAATATGCTGGTTAATAAAGAAAGTAGATTTAAAAGCCAGAGATAAATTTATTCTGGGACTTGCCCTAAATGTACCCGTTTTGTTTTCGGCCTATATGATGGGTCAATTCGATGTCATTATTGCCATTTTGATTGCGGTCTCTGCAATAGCGTCACTGAAAAAGCCAACTATTTGGTCAGCTGTTCTTTTGGGAGTAGCGGCTGGTTTTAAGCCTTTTCCCTTATTATTGTTACCGCTTTTGGGTGAAGGTATCAAAGATAAATTAAAATATGTTCTAATCGGTGTAGCTACATATATTCTAATAATTTTTCCCTATTTAGGATCTGCCGGTTTCAGACGGTATGCCCTATTAGCCAGCCAAACAGATAAGATTGAATTTGCCAAGATTTTGGTTTCGGGATCTCAATATCTAGCTTTGTTCTGGGTTTTGTCGATTCTGTTGTGGTGGTGGAACTGGTATGACCACAAGAGGCTGACCTTGGTGGAATGGTATTTGGCCGGACTGCTAGTCTTTTATTCTGTAACCCATTTTCACCCCCAATGGTTTACTTGGGGCAGTTTACTCATCGTTTGGATTGGAGCTCACAAAAAAGAACTTCGTTTGCCACTACTTGTCTTGGTCTTGAGTTTTGTGGCTCTTTTAATGTTGTTTGAGCCATCTTTGAATTTCGGTCTTTTTGGGATCAAGTTTGATTTATTTGCGGCTATAAATAAACATTTTCCAGCTGATCAATTGGCCTCGATTTTACGGTCCTTGTTTGCCGCTACCGGCATTGTTACTATATTGAGATTACGGAAATCATGATTACCTCTGTCGTTATTCCGGTTTATAACGGTAGAAAATATTTAGAGGATAATCTGCTATTTGTAAATAAACTCGGTGTCAATGAGATTGTGATAGTGGACGATGCGTCCACTGACGGATCCGCAGAATTTATCGCAAAAAACTATCCAAATATTAAATTAATAAAACACGATGCAAATAAGCGTTTTCCCATTTCAGTCAATGACGGATTCAAAAATGCCACAGGTGATATTGTGTTTTTGTTAAATCAGGACCTGAAGCCCCATAGAGATTTGGTAAAGAATGCTCTGAGACATTTTAAAGACGATTGTATATTTGCTGTCACATTCAATGAGGGTGATCATTCATGGGCGGATGGCAAATGGATAAGCGGAATGCTCGAATTTACAAACGGAAAGCTGGATGATAAGTTACACGAATCTCTTTGGCCTTCGGGGGGGGGGAGTGCTATCCGCCGTGATGTCTGGAATAAACTTGGAGGCTTTGACCCGATATTTACCCCAGGTTATTTCGAAGATTTGGATTTGGGACTTAGAGCATCAAAGGCGGGGTATAAAAATATCTGGGATCCAAGATGCACGGTAACACATTTGGTCTCGGGAACTTTTCCAAAAGTGTTCACTCCGAAGAAACTTCAATATATCAAAGAGCGGAATTATCTGATAGCTGTCTGGAAGAATATTGATTTAAAACTCTGGCCAGCACATATATTTAGTTTAATTAAACGAATTATCCGTGGACCTGGTTATTTAGTTCCTGTAGTATGGGCTTTATGGAAAAGATTAGCGTCATAATAATAAATTGGAATGTGGGGGAGTCTTTTGCGCGCTGTATTAAATCTGTCTTGGACACCAAGTATCCAAACCTAGAATTAATTTTGATCGATAATAATTCCAATAAGCCTCCCAAGATACCTAAGGATCCGAGAGTTACATATATCCAAAATGAATCTAATCTTGGCTTTCCGGCAGCGGTAAACCAAGGATTAAAGTTATTTGTAGGGGATTATGTGTTGCTACTTAATCCAGACACCCGGATACAAAATGATTTTTTTACCAAAGCAATTGAATCTATACAATTTAATAAAAAGATCGGCATCATGGGACCCAAGTTTGTAGATCCCGATGGCACAACCCAAGGATCGGTCTACCGTGAACCTTCAATTATTCGTACTATCCAGGAATATTGGTTTGGAAAAACAAATCTGACTGAAAAATACACACTCAATACAAATAATTTGACGGAAGTAGACGTTGTCATTGGCGCATGTATGTTTATGTCAAAGAAAATAGTGAAGAAAGTCGGATTATTCACTGACAAAGTTTTTATTTTTTATGAAGATTTTGATTATTGCAGACGAATCCGCAAAGCCGGATATAAAGTAATCTTTAATCCGAATATCACTATTATTCATGAACATGGCCAAAGTACCAAACAAAATCCCCTGGCAAATGAACTTTTAATGAAAGCCTCTTTGTGGTACAACGGAATGTTAAAGCACTATATTTTGTGGTTTGTTATATGGACTTCCCAGAAAGTAAATAAAATTCTACTCAAGTCGTGACATTTTGTCACAACTTGAATTGTATACAATTTGTAAACAACTCAATTCAAAACTTTAAATGATTTTCCACCTTAAGGGCGAAAAACATGAGTCATCGACAAAGTGTCGACAACTGAGATCTGACAGATAATATCAAAACAGATCAAAAGGTTTGGCCGTTGAGTGATTTTTATAAGACATAATCTGATTTTACCTCGTAACTAAGATAGGGAGTTGAATCTTTCTTCAAAATACAAATATCAATTTCTGGCCATCGGTTTGGTAATTTTTGAATTTCCCCAACCGACTTCCAGCTAATCTGCTTATGTAATTTCATTCTCTCTTTTTGTTCATGACTAACATCTACTCTGTAAATTGTGAACGCGTCATCAAATAATACTTCTCCATGTGATGTTTTAACGGTTTTTAAATGTAAGGATTGAAACTTAAAATCTTTTTCGTCAAGAATGATACCAGTATTGGATTCAAAAATACGAATTAAAGCACTTTCAATTGATTCTCCAAACCTAGGTTTTCCACTGGGCAAATTATAAAAATTGGTTGTTTCTGTGGGATGTTCTTTTATTAAAAATTCATCACCGTAGTTACATAGAAATCCGATGAAAAACGTTTTATATCCAGTGTCCTCTATGGTCGGCAAGTCATAATCAGTAATTACTTTAATCCCCGCAGCGGTTATTAGATATTTATCAGCCTCTTTTTTCATCAGACCTTTGCTAATTAACTGTTTAAGATGAAACACAACGTTATCATCAAAATCATAGTCGACTGTTAAAACAGAGTATTTTTGCCTGTTCTGTATAAGCAATCTTTTTAGTAATACTTTTTGAATTTCGTGCATATAAAAGTACTCTGATTATAGATGATTCTTGGTGTAGTTAACTACTCTAGAGAATACGACACTTAACTGATAACCTTCCTATAAATACTGAGGGGAGGTGATTTAATATATGTTCAATAAACTATTTGCAGTTTGCCTATTAGTAGCAGATTTCGAGCGTTCTCTGACTTTTTACAGGGATGCTGTTGGTTTGGAGGTAAATTCCACTGATGGCGAATTCGCAGATTTCAAATTGGAAGGAACCTCTCTGGCTATATTCAGCCGAAAAACAGCCATTGCAATGTTCCCAGCAAAGAATATGGGGAAAACTGGTGGCGCTGTATATGGATTTCAAGTTTCTAATGTAGCCAAAACTTGCGAAGCATTAAAAGTTAAGAATGTTGAAATCTTTGAAGGCCCAAAAACAACCACGTGGGGACAAACTGTGGCATACTTTAAGGACCCAGATGGTAATATATGGGAGGTCTCAGGAAAATAATATGAATTATAAAGGTGTGATAATCGAAGAGAGTCTTGTAAGCAAGAAGTTGCTTAAATTATGCCAAATAATTTCGACTCGAGTTGCCAACGATGACGATCCAAAAACCAATGCGGGTGAACCTAAATGGACTTTACATCAAGTGGAAGTAACAGAGCAAAATATCGGTGAAGTTGTTAGTCAATTAGGTAAAAATCTTAAACTTCCTAATTGGTGGGCAGATTTATCTTTAGAGGACGAAGTTTTTATAGTTTTCCACAACAAAATATTTAAAGGTGGAAATTCTGATCTAGATTTTCGAAAGCATGTAATAAATTACGCCCGTTCCTTAAACCTACCAGATGGACAGATACCATTAGGTGGTTCTTATGAAGTTAACTAAGATAAAAATTATTGAGTTGGTGCCATCGGCATCGTTTAATTTTGATGCTACTTTTCATAAACCAGATCACTTTACGTCTGGTGATAATCTGTGGGAATCTGGAACGCGTTGGCAGACATGGATATGGAAAGAAAAGTGTCTTGGTATTCGGTTTAAAAATATCGGATCTACTTTAAATCCAAAAATTGAAATTAGTATTTATTCAGAAGAAAAACTGGACAATGCATTTATTAATGATTTTTTTGATGAAGTCAAATATAGATACAACCTGGAGCTAGATTTAACATCGTTTTATAAAGAATTTGAAAGCGATAAAATCCTTGGACCCATTATTAAAAAGTGGCAAGGGATGAAACCTGGACACCCCAGTTCCTTATACGAATATCTCCTTATCGGAATCGTCCTACAAAATGCAACTGTTAGAAGATCTGTTCAAATGTTTAAGGCACTTCTTGAAAATTATGGAACCGAACTAGAATTTGATGGTAAAAAACTTTGGTGTTTCTTTAAGCCAGGTAGATTGCAAAAAATAACGGAGGAAGAATTAAGAGTATTAAAGCTTGGATACCGTGCCAAATCAATAAAGAGGATAGACGATTATTTCGCTCAAGGTTTAATGGATGAAATGGAACTTAGAAAAAAAGATAGAGAAACTCAAATGAATGAGTTATTAAAACTATATGGCGTTGGACCAGCAACTGTGTGGTATCTGCTTTTTGATGTATTTCATCATTGGGATTTTTTTAACCATGTTTCTCCTTGGGAACAAAAGATTTATTCTAAAGTATTTTTTGATGTTGATCCCGAAAATCCTGTACCTGTTGCAAAAATTCTCAAACATTTTGATAGATTCGGGAAATATAAACAGCTTGCTGTGCACTATATCTGGGAAGATCTGTGGTGGAAAAGACAAAACGAGAGTATCCCTTGGTTGGAAAAACAAATCAGAATATAGATGTTTTCACCTCAGAAGTGGAAAGTATGAACCGTCGACAAGATGTCGACAGTCCAGATCTAGTGAATACTATCAAAGTAGATCAAAAAGGTGTGGCCTTTGAATTTACGCTTCACCTGAAAGGTGGAAACTGTTGAATTGTTCCATCCCCGAGGTGGAACTTTGGTTTACAAATTAGACTATTAACTAAGTTAAGAATAAAATGGGTCACACATGGAAATAAGGAGATTACCGTCTTCACTTTTAGAAGGAAAGTTCTTACATTGCCAGCCGGTCGAAGATGGTCCGATTATAGAGGCGCCGATTGTTTCGTCTGAAGAAGGATCAACGCCGGTATTTAATGTTGTAATCGTTTGCCCAGTGAGACGGCCTTCAAGTAATTGCGCATTGAGGATGGTAGCAGGGAGTCAAGACGTTAAATGTCAATATTGGGAAGGTGATTCTTGTGGTCAATATCAAATAGTTGGACCAAAAATGGATAGAAAGTCAGAATATTGAATGGTATCAAAACAGATCAAAAGGGCGTGGCCTTTTGAGCCGGGACTAAAATTCTCTGATCAGCTGGGGTAAGACTTGGATATAGGATTTGACCAGGTCCCATTTGCCCCAGACAGACCAGGCTGGGATGCGGATGGCACAGCCAAAGAGCAAGACGAGTTTTAACAAAAATTGTTCAAGAGGGGACTTATATTTTTTGAATAGATATAGATAACCTTTCATTTCACCGATAAACATTCCCGCTTTAGTGCCAATGCTTTTGCCCTGGAGGTGAACACATTTTGCATCGGGATAATAGAAAATTCCGAAATTGTTTTTTGACATTCTATACATCCACTCGGTTTCCTCACCGTACATATAGAAATTCTCATCAAAACCACCAGTTTTTTCGTACACTATGCGCTTGAGCATTGTAAATGCCCCCATTACCCAATCTACCTTCTGGGTTTTTTGAAATCTGGATAAATCGCGGACATGGATAGAATCTATATACTTGCGAATGATTGGGAAGTTGTCCACAAAGACTTGAAACTGAAAAATTCTCCGCAGAGTCGGGAAATAACCCCAAGATGGTTGAATAGACAGGTCTTCATTGAGCAACTGACAACCCAGGACATCATAGTCCTGGGCATAACACTTGGCTAGAGTATCGGGATAGACATAGGCATCACTATTTAATAACAAAATCTTGTCACCTTTGGCAATTTTCATACCTTGATTGTTGTTGGCACCAAAACCCAATGGTTTTTTGTTATTGACGATTTTTACACCCGAAAAATTAAATTTGTCTTTTGGTGTGTTGTTCACCAGTATTATTTCCAGATTGATATCTCGGGACTTGAGCACACACTCCACACATTTCTTGGTAATTTCAGGGGTATTGTGGTTTATAATGATTACAGATAGCATATGTTAAGGAAACTTGGTTTTATTTTAGCACTTGGGTTGGTCTTGAGGATAGGACTTTTGACCAAAGTTCCGTC
>ERZ1292629.3269-Hain-H43-01um-R1-3269-length-12665-cov-5_pt1 | contig 12665 bp, 16 predicted proteins | sample MGYA00564399_ERZ1292629 | MGnify/ENA primary metagenome ERZ1292629 (study PRJEB36523, sample SAMEA6512636) | groundwater metagenome | collected 2019-01-08 | study: AquaDiva: Metagenomics assemblies of 32 groundwater samples | reverse complement strand
CGCGCATTTTATCTGCTTCACGAGAGGGGTCCATTGCGAGCCGCATCCACGCAAGCGCGTCTTTTATTTCCTTGCGCGCAAAGAATCGCGTACCGAGAATCCTATAAGGCACTCCTGCGCGCAATAATCCTTCTTCAAGCGCTCGCGACTGAAAGTTTGTGCGATAAAGAATTGCAATTCCCTCTGGCTTCTGTCCTTCCGACATCTGTTGCTTTATCCGGTGTGCTATCCATCGCGCCTCATCTTCCGCATTTATTGCAAAGTGTACGATAATCGGTTCGCCAGCTGGTTTTTCGGTCGTTGAATATTTTTCTTTCCTGTTTTTATTTTTTTCAATGACCGTATTCGCCGCGTCAACAAGATTTTTCGTAGAACGATAATTGCGTTTAAGAATAATCGTCTGCGCTTTCGGATATCTTTTTTCAAAATTCAAAATATTTTCCATTTTTGCGCCTCGCCACCCATAAATCGCCTGATCTCCATCTCCTACAACAAAAAGATTCTTATGTTTTTCCGCTAGTATTCCAGCTAATTGCTCCTGCAAATTATTTGTATCCTGATATTCATCTATATGTATGTATTTCCAGCGATTTTGCGCAAGAGCGCGTACGTCTTCATGTTCCTTAAGCAATCGCACCGGCAAAGCGATAAGGTCATCGAAGTCCAATGCCTTTTCTTCCGCAAGAGTTTTCTCATATTTTTGCCATACTTCTGCTGTGATTCTATTGCTGAACCCTGAACGTCCGTGTTTCTCATAAAATTCGCGCATTCGAACTCCCTCACCTTTTAAGCGCGATATACGACTCAAGATTGCGCGCGGAGAAAATTCTTTTGCCGAAACATCCAATACTTTGAGCGCCGTGGTAATTGCTTTTTCAGAATCGTCTCTGTCATAGACGCTGAAGAATCGCGGAATATTCATGACCTTCCCATAACTTTCAAGCAACTCTCGCCCAAGTCCGTGAAATGTGGAAATGAATGGCGTGTCAAATGTTTTTTCATCGCCAAGCATTGTACGAACACGTTCACGCATTTCTCTTGCGGCTTTGTTAGTGAATGTAACTGCCAAAATTTTGTTCGCCGGAACTCCTTCGCGGATAAGGTGATACACACGCGTCGTAAGTACGCGCGTTTTCCCGCTTCCAGCGCCGGCTAAAACCAAGATTGGTCCGTCTAACGCAACCACGGCGCGCCTCTGTACGTCATTTAATCCTTCAAGGTATTTCACTGTTTGAATATAGCGCACAAATCGCTCTCCACAGGTATTTTTGAGTCTCATTGACTACATCTCTCACTTCGCTATACTCACTGTATTGCTGATATCCAGTTATTCAAGAAATGGCTTATGTAAGCCATTTTTGTATTAGAAAGACGAACTGATTTCCCAAGTTTAACTATCAAATCCTACCTACAATTTCTCATATTACTCTGTCTTGCATTCACTGTGATAGTTCTACCTAGGCAGGCAGATGCATTTTGGCCGTTTCCTACAAACGCAGATGCGGCAGTAAATACATTAGTTGCTATGCCGAATTCGGAAACGTCGGCGCTCCGCGCGGCGACGAACTTGGACCCGAATCCTAATAAGGGACTTGTGGACAATATTCAAACTAGCGGAGGGAAAGCACTTATTGCCTATTCTGGTCCGTCTGGAACAATTGCTGATGTTGTTGACTCTCCGCCACCCGGACGTATTTCCGTATACGTCGTACGAAATGGAGATACCCTTTCTGAAATCGCAGATATGTTTAATGTTTCTGTAAATACGATTATTTGGGCGAATAATCTTCGTGGCGTAAATAATGTTCACGCCGGAGATACTCTTATCATACTTCCTGTTTCAGGTATTGAAAAAAAGGTTGTTAAGGGCGACACACTTAAATCTTTAGCTAAAAAATATGGCGCGGATGCTGATGAAATAGCTCAATATAACGGACTTGACCCTTCCGAACCACTAGCAATTGGTTCAACCGTTATTATCCCCGGCGGTGATATTTCCGAACCGGCACCGACTATAACTAGCCGTCCGACCGTCAGCCCAATTATAGTGGGAGGAGGTTCTTTCTTGGCTGGATATTTCAGTAATCCATTGCCAGGCGGAATAATTACACAAAGAATACATGGCTGGAATGGTGTTGATATAGGTGCCGCTCGCGGAACTCCTGTTTATTCTTCCGCAAATGGAGTTGTCATAATCGCACGTAATAACGGCGCTTGGAACGGGGGTTATGGAAATTATATAGTTATCACTCATGAAAACGGCACACAGACGCTTTATTCGCATTTAAAATCTGCAATTGTTTCTCCGGGACAGCCTGTTGTGAGCGGACAGACAATCGGTTATGTCGGCGCGACTGGTCGAGCAACAGGTCCGCATCTCCACTTTGAAGTTCGCGGTGCCACTAATCCGTTTATCTCGTGCCGCCTCCGCTCAATCTGCTCCCCGCAATAAAGATATTTAAAGTTTAAATATCACTGTTAAAACGTTCTTTCTTAACATTCCAACTTATTTTTAAGGTCCGATAAGTTTCTCCTTCATACACTCCAACCATAAAATGCAAATGCGGACCGAGATTCGCTATCCATCCTGTTGCTCCACTGTAACCGATAACCTGCCCTTGCGTGACACTGTCCCCGATTTTTACCAATGCTCCGCCCTTTCTCAAATGCTCGTACTCCGAATATTCTCCATATACATGTTTTATCTCAATAAAATTGCCCTCGCTTTCGAAGCTTCTGTCAAAACCACCTACATTTGAATCGGATTTTACTTCTACGACGACTCCGTCGGCAGCTGCCTTAACTGGGGTATTTTCCTTAACAATAAAATCTACTGAATTGGCAAGGCTTCCGACATGTGCAGGTGACTCCTTATGGCTAAGGCGAATAATGTTAGTCTCATCGATTGGATAATTGTATGTATTCTCAGTTTCTTCCATTTTGAAATTTTTACATATTTAAACGTTTAAATGTATTATTCAAACCCGAAGAGGCCGCGAGGGCGGTACTGGAGCGCTTCGTGGACGAAAGCCGGCGTGACCGAGTCGGCACCCGCGAGATCTGCAATAGTGCGCGCTACGCGCATGGTGCGATGGAAACTTCTTGGCGAGAGATTTAGGCGTGACGCGGCGCTCATCAAAGATTCTTTTGCGGTGGCGCTGAAGCCGCTTTTTTCATCCAGTTGACGACTCGTGAGCGCGGCATTTGTCGCGCCTTTTTTGCCAGTACGCTTCTCGGCTCGCTCTCGGGCGGATACGACGCGCTCGCGGACTCGCGCGCTCGGCTCCCCTGTTGAAAGTTTGGCGAGCGTATCATGCGGAACGAGCGGAACTTCAATCCAAAGATCTAATCTATCAACAATCGGTCGTGAAATTCGTCTAGCTTGTTTTGCAGCAGCTCTCTGCGACTCGCGTGCATTGGTTGAGAGAGTATCTGCCGGATTCATCGCAGCAACAATCATGCAGTCTGCCGGAAAAGTTATGGTCGCCCTAGCACGCGAAACAGTAACAATTCTGTCTTCAAGCGGCTGCCGCAAGGCTTCTAGAGCGCGCGATTCAAATTCCGGAAATTCATCCAGAAATAAAACTCCTTTGTGTGCGAGCGTCACCTCGCCTGCTTTTGGAAACGCTCCGCCTCCCACCATCGCCACGTGAGACAGGGAGTGGTGCGGCGCGCGGAACGGAGGCCAATAAACTGCTTCTCCGCCAGAGAGTAGTCCGGCTGTAGAATATATCGCCGTTACTTCAAGCATGTCGTCATCTGTCAGAGGAGGAAGAATTCCTGCAAGCGCTCGCGCGAGCATTGTCTTACCTGTACCGGGAGGACCGTAAAAAACTATGTTGTGCCGTCCTGCCGCCGCTATCTCTAGGGCGCGCTTCGCGCTCTCCTGCCCTTTTACATCTGCGAGGTCCAGTGCCGGAGGCGGAGCTGTCATCTGTCTGTCGCGCACGAGCCGCGACAACGATTTTTCTCCTTTCAGATGTTGTAAAAGTTCTGAAAGCGATTCGGGAGAATAAATCGCGACATTTCCCGCGAGAAGCGCTTCGCGAGCGTTCCCTGGCGGTACAAAAATCGTTTTAACTCCTCGCCGCTTCGCGGCGAGCACCTGCGGGAGAACTCCCTTCACAGCGCGAAGAGTCCCGTCAAGCGCCAATTCTCCAATCAATAATGTTTCTTCCATCAACTGCGTTATGTCCCCTGCCGCAATAAGGTACGCGAGCGCGAGCGCCAGATCATAGTGCGAACCTTCTTTTTTTAAATCTGCCGGAGAGAGCGATATGACGATGCGTTTGTTCTGCTGCTTCGGCGATTTGTATCCGGAGTGGCGTATCGCGGCGCTAACTCTGTCACGAGCCTCGTCTACTGCCTTGTCTGCAAGACCGACTACAGAGAAGTTATGCAATCCGCGCGTTAGGTCAGCTTCAACGCTTACTAGTTCGGCGCTAGACCCTATCGGCTGTGCGGCAAGCGTTTTTGCATATCCATGCTTTGGAAGCGGAGCTTTGGCGGAGTTTCCTTTAGGAAGTTTCGCGGGTACCGATGGCATGGACTCTATAAATGTTCAGTACAAGTCGTTGCAGACGGGTCCGCCTCAAGACGTTTCTCTGTTATCTCTTTATTACATACCTCGCATTTTCCATATTTCCCTTTTTCAATTCTCGCCAGTGCGGCAATGACAGTATCATACCGCGCTTCTAGGTCGGCGAGTATTGCAGCATTCCCCTCGCGACTCATCACGACATCTGCTTGGTCGGCGAGATCTGACTCCATTCCGTTTTCTGGCGAAACAGATTCCCAGTCATTAGGAACTGACGGATTTTTTCTACCAATACTTCCCATCTCCGACTCCAATTTTATTTTTTCGGCTTCCAATCTCTTTCTAAAATGTTCTTTTTTCATTGCAAGGATAATAGCAGAGAATTACTGTTTTGTTCGCGAAGTTGCAAGGCGCCCGACTATTTCAGTAAATGCGGCTGGGTCGCGGGCGATAACCAGAGTCGTTTGATTCCAATATCCATAAAGAATAATTGCGCGGTTATTGGCATCGCGATAAACGCGTACATCGTGATTCGCCACCACTTCATCTTAGAATGCGGGTTGAGTTTTTGTCGATGTTGTCGCAGTTTGTGGTGAATCTTTCGTAGTAGTAGAACTAACAGAGGCGGCCGGTGCCTCCGGATACGGCGGAAAGAATGCCGCTAAGTCTCGTAACATTTTAGGTTCCCATGAGAGCATTCCGGAAAATGTGTCGCCGTATGAATCAACTGAAAGTATGAAAAAGGGATACTGCTTACCCCCAGTCCCTATGACGCTTGTCGGAGCAGGATTCACGATTCCTGCCATACTGTTTTCTGTATTTATATTGCGTAACAGAACGCTCGGTGCAGGCAGATTCAGTTCATAGAAAATACTTTTCCCAGTAGTAGTAGTCGCCGGGTCAATATAAAGATGTCTTATTGTACCTGCAGTAAGCATACGAGTGGTCGATTGTTCAATGGCTCGCAGTAGTGTTTTATCATTGCCAGAAATTTGTTCACGTTCATCAACAAATATCGGCGCCTGTACGCTCGGCTCGACAGTGATTGGAGTGACAGCGGACAGATAGCGCGTGTATGCGATATATGAACCAGTTATGCCGATTATCAGCAGTACAATGCCGGCGATAACATAAAGAATGCTGCTTAATCGGACTTTGTTTGGCTTCTCTGGCGTGAATTGTGGCGCGATATCTTGTTCAACTGCCAGTATTGTGGCTGTAGAGGCATGCGTCTCCTTAACGTGGTCTGCGAAGTCGCCAGCATAAGTTTTAATCGGGGCTAGTTCTACATTATCAATCGGAGCAGGTTTCTCCTCTTCAAGCGGAACAAGGTCTGGGTTTCCTCCCCTTTTTACAGTTCTAATATCGCCAGAAAAAGTGCGAATGTATTTCTTTGGCTGTTCCGTCTTATTTGGTTCCATTAGCTACATATTGTAGCGTATCTTTAGAATTGTCGCGCAGGTTATGCCCGAGAGGAGATAATGTACTTGTGCGGGTCGTCGCTCATGTCGGTGAAAGCGTGCGCCGCTTCTTTTAATTTGCTTGAAGATGATTTGCCGAATGAGATGACTTCAACTTGGCATCCTTCATTTATATCTAGATATTGAATAAGAGGAACGAAGTCGCCGTCGCCGGTAACAAGAACGACCGTGTCCAGTTTTGGGGCGAGTTTCACCGCGTCAATCGCGAGTCCGACGTCCCAGTCGGCTTTCTTCGCGCCATCGGCAAAAACCTGAAGATCTTTCGTCTTCGTTTCTATTCCCATCTTGGTGAGCGCTTCAAAAAAATTCTTTTCTTCTCCGCTCTCCGTCTTGATAACGTATGCGACTGCACGCACGAGAATGCGCCCGCCTACGGCTTCTTCCAGAATTGCACCGAAATTAACGCGAGCTTTATAGAGATGTTTTGCGCTGTGATAGAGGTTCTGCGTGTCTATAAATACGCCCACACGCTGGGCCGGATGTTTGATAACTGCCATAATAAATAGGTTAGTAGGTTGTAGGGAGTAGTTTGTAGCAAAAATCAACTCCCAAAAGTTCTATTAAAATTCAGCGACGTAGTCGCTTCTCACATACTACCATCTACAGACTACTTCTTCAGCCCGAGCTTCTTGATAAGAGCGTTGTAACCGCGCTTGTTGGAATTTTCCAAATAGCGCAGATGCGAACGGCGGTCAGCGACCATCTGTAAAAGCCCTCGACGGGAATGAAAATCCTTCGGGTTCTTCTTAAGGTGCTTGGCGAGCTCGTCAATTTGTTTAGAAAGTAGCGCAACTTGAACATCCGGCGAGCCGGTATCCGTGTCGTGCCTGGCGGTATTTTTAATAATAGCCGCCTTTTTCTTAGTGGTAAGCATATATTCTATCTTACCACGCCTTGCCTAAATACGCAAATGTCGCGAATTATATTGTGCGAAACGAGATGATACAATTTCAGAATGGAAGCAGAGACGGCGAAGCGGCAATTTTTGGAATACATAGAGATAGAGCGCGGGCGCGCGGTGAAGACTGTTGAGAATTACGACCATTATCTGACACGCTACTTCGCCAAAATGAAGATAAAGAACGTGAGCGACATCACCGAGCAGAATATCCGCGAGTTCCGTTTGTGGCTGAATCGACAAACTGGTACTGCAGGTGAATCTATGAAACGCCGCACCCAGAATTACTACATGATTGCGCTCCGCGCGTTCCTGAAGTTCCTGCGTAAGAGAGAGATAGAATGCATCTCGCCGGAGCGCATAGAGCTAGCCAAGCTTCCAGAGCGCCAGATAGACCTCATCACTCACGCCGAATTGAATCGGCTCCTGAAAGCACCAGAAGAGTCTTTATATAAAGAAACCGATGAGTATAAGAAGTTCGCCTGCCTGCGCGACCGCGCTATCCTCGAGCTTCTCTTTTCTACTGGACTCCGCGTTTCTGAACTTTGTGCGCTTAACTCTGATATCGACCTCTCGCGCGACGAGCTCTCGGTGCGAGGCAAGGGCGAGAAGGTGCGCGTCGTATTCATCTCCCCCACTGCAAAAAAAACAGTGCACGAATATTTGAAAGCTAGAAAAGATATGGAAGAAGCTTTATTTGTGGATGGCCGATCTAATTCTCTGCACCGCATCATCCCACGCAATGTTCAGAGACATTTAAAAAAATATGTGGCTCTCGCCGGCATCACTAGCATAGTCACTCCGCACACTCTCCGCCACGCTTTCGCCACCGACCTTCTAAGTAACGGCGCCGATATTCGCTCGGTCCAACAGCTCCTCGGCCACGCATCTATTAACACAACGCAGATTTACACCCACATCACCGACAGCCATCTTAAAGAAATCCATAAGAAATACCACGGAAAATCTCGTATTTAAATATTCTTATCTTTGTCGACCGTCAGAAATAAGAACATTTTATTCGCCAAAGAGTTCTTGGTGGGAGCCGATGTTTGCGATAGTTATAACCCGCAAGACTTCGTCTTTTTCATATTGCAATAACAAGTTAAATCCGAGATGGCATTCACGTGCAGAGGCCATGTCTCCATGGAGCGCATGATCTTTGAAGCGCGTCGGCAACTGACCGCCACTGATAAAGCATGACAGTAGTTCTTTTAGAGTCATCCAAGGGAAAGAGCCGCTACGCTTAAATCGTTTTATTGCCCTGCGCGCCTTTTGCGAGTATGCGATGTCGTACATGCGTTTATGATACAGCCCTTAGTGCATCTTCAACTGTGCTGTAACGTTTGCCGTATTTCTTTGTTGCAGCAATTTCGCGCAGTAGTTCTGCTTCAAACTCCGGAGTGAAGCCATTCACGGTTCGCGGAGTAAAGGGCATTGATTTATCTTGAGCAACTCTCCAGAGGTACATGTTAACGCCAGTAGAGAGGTCGAGCCCCATACGCTTAAACACGGCCTGCGCCGCGCGCTTCGTCTTCAACTCTGTTCGCACATTGATTGTTGTTTTGGTAGCCATGTTATTAGTATACACGTTGTGTATACAAGTGCAATTTCACTATCTGGATTGGTTCCACATGAATTCAAAGAGGGAACGAAGCATTGTTGCGATTTCTTGCGAACGAATGATGATTCCTACCGGCTCGCTATCGGTCCGGTAGAGCGCGAAAGAGACGTTATCACCGTAAATATAACAGTCGAGTGGTACTGGAAACTTTTTTTCATCAATCGTTCGCACTTCGCGGAACGCCCAGTCTGCAGTTTTTAAATTCAAAAGTTCAGTTGTTGTATCGCCGCTTACAATTATTTTAATGGGAATGCTTCTGTTGATTCTCTGCGGAATATAATAATTTTTTGAGTACTCTTCTATCTCCGGATGTATCTTCGCGACACTCACAAACTCAAGAATTGGTTTCTTCTCGCGCAAGTTGTCCATGTAAAGCTTCTTCAGCCCTCCTACACCTTCATAAAAAACTATTTTTGGCCTAACAGTAGCTGTTTGTAATAAAAGCCGAAGACCGGGGATGCTTTGTTCAGCGAGAACGATCTCGGCACGTTTCTTATCCAAGTACACTTCCGGATCTTCAGCGACGAGATATCGCCGTTTCCCTTTTCTCGTTTCAGATAAGAGCCCTTTCTCGACCAGTTCTGGCAGGAGTTTATAGAGCATCGGCCGTTTAACTCCAGCTCGTTCGGCCAAGTGTTTCGGCAGAGACTCTCCTGCGGCGAGAGCCGCCAGATAGATTCTCGCTTCAGAATCAGACAATCCAAGTCCTTTTAGCGCATCATTCTCCATAAGTGTTGTCCTCTGTGACACTTTTACTATAGCATTATGTACTTGATATTAAAAGCTCGTACTGTTCCATCAGTATCAAATGTTCTTAAAGGAGAAATATATGAAAGTTAAGATTTACCCTGTCAACGGTGATGCAACCATGAAGGAATTTTCGGGCAATACACTTGGAGAACTGGTAACCTTCTGTGGAAAAGAATTGCATGCAGTGCCCGGGGACATAGTGCTGATCTGGGTCAACAATAGGCAAATAGGTCCCGACGACTCTGTCACACCCAAAGACGACGATGAGATTGTGTTTGTGCAACACCATATTCATCAGAAATCATGGCTCGATGGCCTATGGACGATGCGGTGAAAATTAAATTTAGCTGGTGAGAAATCAAAAGTTTTACTCGCGCCAGAGTAAATTCTCAAGCCGCCTCGGGGACGAGGCGGCTTTTTGTTATACTGCACGCATGAAGATTGTGTCGTGGAACGTGAATGGGTTAAGGTCGCTCGCGCCCTCCAAAGGAGGGTCCGCCTCCGGCGGAAAAGATAACTACTGGGAGACATTCTTGAAGACTGCTAAGCCCGATATTTTCTGCCTGCAAGAGACGAAGGCAAATCCAGACCAGCTATCAGAAGATTTTTTGCATCCCGCAAATTATTCCGCTTTTTTTTCTTCGTGCCAAATAAAAAAAGGCTACAGCGGAGTCGCGCTTTATTCAAAAATTGAGCCGCTCTCTGTTATATATGGCATGGGGATTAAAGAATTTGACCAGGAAGGCAGATTTATCGCCGCAGAATACGAAGATTTTTGGCTCCTTAACGCCTACTTTCCTAATGCCGGCCAAGGCCCGGAACGGCTGGACTATAAACTGCGTTTCTATGATGCGTTCCTCGCTTTCGCAGAAAAATTGCGCAAGCAGAAGCCGGTAATTTTCTGCGGGGATATCAACACCGCACACGAAGAGATAGATCTAGCGAGACCTAAAGAGAACGAGGAGAATACGGGCTTCCTACCCGAAGAGCGCGCGTGGATAGACGAAGTCGTCGCATCCGGATACATAGATTCATTCAGGCATTTCCACCCGAATACTAAAGACGCGTACTCATATTGGGACGTCATCACGCGCGCACGCGATCGTAACGTCGGCTGGCGCTTTGACTACTTCTTCGTCGCAAGCGAATTCATAAAACATATTAAAAAAGCCGAAATCCTCCCCTCCGTCTACGGCTCCGATCATTGTCCGGTGTCAATTACTATTGGCACATAGGACCACTGCCCTGTTTCCATAACTCTTTAAACAAACGGATTACTTGATTATTCATTTCCGCACTGGTTTACAATGTCGATTAAATGACTTTACAATAGATTTTAAACTGGTTGACAATCAATAAACGAGAGAGTAATGTGATGGTCATGAAACGTACAGACGAGGTCTTGAAAATAGCCCAGCTTAAAAAAAGACTGAGAACAAGGGACATCATTGAGGCCTTTGGTGTTTCCAGACAGTATGCCGTCATCTTGGTCAATAATCTCGTAACAAATGGAAAATTGGTCAAAGTTGGCTCCACCAACAAGTCGTACTACCTGCTTCCCGAATTTGCAGGAGAGGAAGGATCTTTCCCGGAGAAAGTAGGAAAGCGTCTAAAAAATTCCGGACTCCAAGAACATGAAGTTTACGCGGATATTCAGAATCAATATCCGCCCGTAAAACAATTGCCTGAAAACGTAAGGAGCATTTTGAATTACGCATTTTCAGAAATGCTTAACAATGCGATCGAACACTCGAGGTCAAAGTACATTGAAATCGAAGTTTCGGTTCGAAATCGCAAACTGCATTTCGTGGTGAACGACTTCGGAATTGGAGTCTTCCGAAACATTATGCGGCAGAAGAAATTGAAATCGGAAGTTGAAGCAATGCAGGATTTGCTAAAGGGAAAGACGACCACTATGCCTAAATCTCACTCCGGCCAGGGTATTTTCTTTACCTCTAAGGCCGCAGACGTGTTCACTCTGGAAAGCTATGGCTACGACCTCATAATCAACAACAAGACTCACGAAGTATCATATCGAACTCTCCCCGCATTGAAGAAAGGCACGAGAGTTAAATTCTCAATTGATGTGAATTCAACTCGGCACCTCAGCGCGATCTTCAGAAAGTTTAGCGTGGGGACGGAATTCGCTTTCAATAAAACCGAAATAAAAGTCAAACTCTACGGGTCTGGAGATGGTGTGCATATTTCGCGTTCTCAAGCGAGGCGTATTCTAGAAGGGCTAGACAAGTTTGAGTCAATCATCATGGACTTCGATAAAGTTTCGACAATCGGTCAGGCATTTGCCGATGAAGTGTTTAGGGTGTTCAAAGAAAAGCATCCGAATATAGCCATCCAACCGATAAACATGGACGAAGCTGTGAGATTTATGGTGGAGAGAGTTGATAAATAACATCCACCCCGGCATCTACGGCTCCGACTATTATACGGTCGCGATTACCATCGGGACATAAGACATTACAATATGAGTATGAAAAACAAAGAATTGTTTCGTGGCGTTAAATTTGGCGGCTGGTGTTTCGCCATAGTGAATAATAAACTCGCTGAAATTTATTTTGCAAACGACCATAAGAAAAAGAAAACGACTGTATGGGGACATTGCTACGTAAAAAGAAGCGAGTTCACAACCAAAAAAGAGCAGAAACAAATTGACCAAGATATCAAGAAGTGTCGGTTCACGTACCGAAACAAAAAATACATACAGAAAAAGACATGATTCGTCCGGATTCCAAATCTCCCTATCTTTGACGACCGTCTGTTGATAAGGATATTCTTCAGAATCAGAATGGTTGGGGTATCCACAACTTGTCGCTATAGCGACAAGTCTTTGATAGCACGTCCGACCATTTGTCCGGTCGTTATTACCATCGCGACGTAGGACCACTGCCCTGTTTCTATAACCCTATAAAGCAAAGAGACCGCGCAAACAGCGGTCTCTTGTGAACAAGCGGCAGGTCTCTTGCATTACCGACCTATCTCGGGGGGAACTATGTTCGAAAACGCTTCGAGTAAGGCTTCGTCTGAATCTCGTTCCGATGCTGGACCTCCAGAGAGTGATCGGTACCCATGTACCCCCAAGAGATGGTCTACCTTCACGATGACAAGGTAATTCCTTCCTGTTGAACGTTCGTATTGTGATAGCGCGTCGAGCAAACGGACGATCGCCGTCTGAATTTCTTCAGATGAATGCTGTAGCAAGTTCTTCATGTTCCTGCTCCTCACAAAGTTTATCGGCTTACCTCTGTTCCGTAGGCATACTACAACAATGTGGCTAGATCAACAAATCTTATTCAATAAAAGACATTATCCACAGGGTGTCCTTTACAATGTCCTTTAATCTAATATGATGTCTGAAGA
>ERZ1292629.3267-Hain-H43-01um-R1-3267-length-12668-cov-14_pt1 | contig 12668 bp, 13 predicted proteins | sample MGYA00564399_ERZ1292629 | MGnify/ENA primary metagenome ERZ1292629 (study PRJEB36523, sample SAMEA6512636) | groundwater metagenome | collected 2019-01-08 | study: AquaDiva: Metagenomics assemblies of 32 groundwater samples | reverse complement strand
AAGAAAAATCCGCGGGTACAAATTACGGTAACACTTAATTATGAACTATAGCGCACTATCCTTCAAGGTCACAAATTGTGACCTTGAAACGAGGAGAAAATATCAAGTATTCACCTCGTGTTTTCACCGAACAAGGAGTCGCAATGCTTTCAAGTGTACTAAAAAGCAAACAAGCTGTTCTGGTTAATATTCAGATAATCAGAACTTTCTCAAAATTGCGGGAGATTTTATCTGAAAATAAAAAGCTAGCGGAAAGACTTGAACAATTGGAAGGAAAATATGATAAGAAAATCGTGGAAATATTTACTATTTTGAAATATCTGACCGCGGAAAAAGTAAAGCCAAAAGAACCTATTGGGTTTAGGATAACCAATTAGTTTTCTTCAAAAAGAAACGAATAATACTCTTAATATGTCGCCATAAATCAATATTAAAACCTTTTGAACTTATTCTGGTGTATTCGTGATAGATACACGCGTCTGGCCAATAAACGGTTAAATAATCGGCTTTTCTGGCGCGATAACAATAATCAACATCATCATATACAAGAGAGAATCTTTTATCAAAGTGACCAATGGAATCAATGAGTTCTCTGCGAATAATTAAACAAGCTCCGATTGCCCAATCAACAGAATGAATATTTGAGGTGTTGTTATTAATATATCTTCTATACCAAGAAACATTTGGAAATAATTTATATAATCCAGTCCCACGCCAAAGGAGAGCTGATAATGTCGGAAAAGAACGAATGGATTCCTGGAGGTCTCCGTTTGGATATAAAATCCTTGGAGCAATTATACCGACATCAGGATGTGATATAAAATATTCACGAACTTTTGTAAAATCAAGATTCTCAATCCACGCGTCATCATCAATAAACACGGTAAAACTACTTGAGCATCGCTCCAATCCGGCATTCCTTCCGCCAGCCACGCCAATATTGGAATCAAGCGCGATTAGTTTGATACCATGATTATTCTTAAAATATTTAACAGTGCCATCATTCGAGCCGTTATCTACCACGATTATTTCCGCTTCAGATAATTTCATCTTCAATGAATCAATACATCGCTTGAGTTTTTCCAAGCGGTTGCGGGTGATGATAATAACGGATAAATCATTCATGGCTTTATAAAAAGATTATATCATGTACAATATGACAATAATGGAAATTGACAGAAAACCAATGAGAACGATAGAACCCAGAAGCCATTTGAGTATTCTTTCAACTATTTATGAAATATGGCAATTTCGAGAATTACTGATACTTTTGGCTTGGCGGGATTATAAAGTGCGATATCGCCAAACTGTTATAGGCATTTCATGGGCGATATTACAGCCGCTTCTCGCTATGGTCGTTTTTGTCTTTATTTTTGGCAGGTTTCCGGGAATCAAAGAAGCCGGTATTCCCTATGCCCTTTTCGTTTATTCCGGAATCATTATTTGGCAATTTTTCTCCAATGCCATCAGTGAATCGAGTATTTCTCTGGTGGTAAACAGTCAAATGATAACGAAAATATATTTTCCTAGAATTATCATTCCTTTTGCCAAGATTATCACTCAATTTATAAACCTGTTTTTCTCCGGAATCGTTCTCGCGGGACTTATGTTGTATTTCCATGTTCTTCCCTCTCTCGCGATAATCCTCTATTCGATACCAATCTTATTGCTTTTACTTTTATCTTCTTCGAGTATTGGCATCATCTTATCAGCTATCAATGTCAAATATCGCGATGTTCAGCATGTTCTGCCATACTTCATCCAGCTCGGACTTTTTGCCAGCCCCGTCATCTATTCCGCGACCAGTCTGGGGCAATATCATTGGCTTATTTACTTAAATCCGGTTACGGGAATTATCGATACTTTTCGAGCGGCATTATTTTCACTTCCATTTCCAACAGCATCATTCATCGTTTCTTCGACCATCACTTTGATTTTGCTTATTTTCGGGCTATATTACTTTTCGAAAGCCGAAGGCGATTTTTCGGATGTGATATAAGATAAAAATGATAAAATATGGCTAATATTATTGCTTTTCATAGTTAACCCTGCTAAAATTACAAATATCACAGGATTAACCCTGCTAAAATTACACACCCAGAATAATGAAACCACATGACATCAAATTCATTGATTGGAATACCATATGAAAGAGTTGTAAACCGCATTTTCTTTGTATGTGGCAAAAAAGTTATGTTCGATAGAGATTTAGCAGAATTGTACGAAGTTGAGACAAAAGTCTTGAATCAAGCCGTAAAGAGAAACTTATATAGATTTCCTCAGGATTTCATGTTTAGACTCAATCCTAACGAGACTAAAATTTTGCAACACAATATTTTAAGGTCACAAATTGTGACCTTAAAACAAGGACAACATATAAAATATGCCCCTCTGGCTTTCACTGAGCAAGGAGTAGCGATGCTCTCAAGCGTTTTGAAAAGTAAAAAAGCTGTACAAGTTAATATACAGATCATAAGAACATTTACAAAACTCAGAGAGATTATTTCTGAAAATAAGAAACTAGCAGAGAAATTGGAGATTATAGAACAAAAGTATGACAAACAGATTACGAAAATATTTACCGTTATTAAATATTTGACCACCGAAAAAGAAAAACCGAAAATACCAATGGGCTTCACAAGATGAAAAAGTATCCTATGTCCCCCATCATCGAAATCAGCAATCTCGGTAAGAAATACACCCTCGTCCACGACAAGGTTTCATATCGCACCCTCCGCGACACCCTCGCCAATTTCGCCAAGAATCCTTTCGCGCTAAGGCAACAGCACGAAACTTTTTGGGCTTTGAAGAATATCAATTTAAATATCAATAAAGGCGATATTGTGGGTATTATCGGCAAGAATGGCGCGGGCAAAAGCACTCTCCTCAAGATTCTCTCCGGCATAACAAAGCCGACTGAAGGCAAAGTCAAACTATACGGTCGCGTCTCTTCCCTCCTCGAAGTTGGCACCGGCTTCCATCCCGAGCTCACCGGCCGCGAAAATATATTCATGAACGGTGTCATTCTAGGCATGACCCGCGCGGAAGTCGCCAAGAAATTCGACGAAATAGTCGCCTTCGCCGGCATCGAGAAATTCCTTGATACTCCTGTCAAGCACTATTCGAGTGGCATGTATGTCCGCCTGGCCTTCGCCGTCGCCGCGCATCTCGAGCCTGATATTCTCATAGTTGACGAAGTGCTGGCAGTCGGCGATATGGAGTTTCAGAAGAAATGTTTGGGAAAGATGGGAGAGATTTCGAAGGAGGAAGGGAGGACAGTGATGTTTGTAAGTCATAATATGCAAGCGATTTCTTCTCTAACCAAACAATGCCTGTATTTAAAGAATGGAAAAATAGAATCTCTTGGAGATACTTCAAATGTGATTTCACTTTATCTGAGAACAATGTCGGAAAATAGTAGTCATTATAGAAATGAAGACAATAATATAGAACCAAGCATAATAGAAGTTGAAGTAATAACCTCTCTATCAAATGGAATTCATGAATTCGGAAAACTGATTTCATTTCATATTAAAGTAAACACAAAACAGCCTCTTCACGGTGCCGCCGTTTCATTTCAAATAGTAAATAGTCTAGGTATAGCAGTCACACATATTCTCACTCTTGATAGTGAAATGCCGATGTGCAGAACGATGGGCTCTTACGACCTGTTGTGCGTAATCGAAAAACCTAGACTGTATCCCGATAATTATTCCCTGACTATATATTTTGCGGAAAAATCAACGAACAGGCATTTCGAGACCTTGAACAATGTCTGCGCATTCGAAATTATCAAAGTCGGTGAAATGCGAGACTATTATTGGTCAATGCATAATGCGACATATGTGGAAGATTGCACTTGGTCTGTAAAAACACTATGAATAATCAAAAAGTAATCAGCCCCATTACCGGTAGTCAGAATGTCATTTTGGAAAGAACTATTGACTGCCAGATTATTATTGACAAGTACAAAAAAGAACCATGGGGTATTGAAACTGAGCGTTTCTTTCACGGTTTGAATAAGATAGAAGTCTATAGATGTCAGGATTCCGGATACCGTTTCCATTATCCGTCCGAAATTGCCGGTGATAATGATTTTTATAAAGAACTTGGGAAGATACCATGGTATTATTCTGATTGGAAATGGGAACATGAGACGACGGTAAAATACATAAATAAAGGTGACAAGATTCTAGAAATAGGTTGTGGAAAAGGGAGTTTTTTGAAGAAATTAAAAGAAAATAATCATTTTGTAGAAGGTCTTGAGATGAATACAGACGCAGTCAAAAAGTGCGTTGACAATAATCTTATGGTTTATTCAGATTCAATAGAAGATTTTTCAAATAAAAGAGCCTCCTTTTACGACGTCGTCTGTTCATTTCAAGTCTTAGAACATGTCGTGAATGTGCGAGATTTCATTAAATCTTCAATAACCGTCTTAAAGCCTGGAGGTTTTATGATAGTCAGTGTGCCCAATAATGATTCCTCTATATTCGATTTCGATAATATGGCCTTGAATATGCCGCCACATCATATAGGAATGTGGAATACGAATTCTTTCATCAAACTACAGGATTTTTTCGACTTCAAAATAGAGGCTGTGCATCTGGAACCATTCGGAAAACAACATTCGTATGTTATCGAAGCGCTGGCACTAAGACTAAATGAAAAATTGCGAAAAAAGTTCGGGCCATTTTCTCCATTAGCAAGGAAGATCGTGTCCCGACCATTTTTATTCGGGGTACAAATGGTTACAAAACATTTAGCCGGTCACACTATTTTAGCAATATTTAGAAAAAATAAATCATAGTGTTAATCATGAATGCCCAAATCAAAGATGAATTTGTGAATATCTCTCTAACCACGGAATCCCTGACTTCATATGTAATGCGCCGAGCAATACTCGAATTCGTAAAGAAGTCTGCTCCGTCATTGAATGGAACTCTCCTAGACATCGGTTGTGGCACTATGCCTTATAAAGAACTCATTTTGTCATTTGGAAAAGTTACAAAATATATCGGGTTGGATTTAAACTACAGTACCATTCACGATACTTCTGTGGCAGATTTACATTGGGATGGAGAGAAGATCCCCATGGCTGATGCAAGTGTGGATTCTATTCTGGCCATCGAGTTCTTGGAACATTATGCGGATACTCAGGACATAATTGATGAGATGTATCGCGTCCTTAAACCCAAGGGGATAATCGTTATAACAGTCCCCTTCATCTGGCCGCTTCACGAAACTCCAAATGACGAAAATCGTTTTACGCCATATTCGCTTAACAGATTCTTTGAAAAGGCCGGCTTCAATCAAATTGAATTCACCGCGACCGGCGGTTGGCATGCCAGTCTAGCTATGATATTGGGATTATGGATCCACGATGCACCCATGAGTTTCAGAAAGAGAAACGTCTTAACGATAATAATTAAACCAATCATGAAATTCCTCATGAAAAAAGACCGAATCCCGGTATTAACCGAAGGCTGTATGATGACGGGTATAGGTTGTGTCATAAGAAAGTAATATATGAAAACCTATTTAATAAGTTATTCAACAAAAGAATTCAGAGAAAGCCAGGGTATCTTGCGTGAATCTGCCATAAAATACGGTGTTGATGAAGTCATATCGTATACGGAAGATGATCTACTCAAAACAGAATTCTATCTCAAACACAAGCAAATCTTAGACCGGAAAAGGGGTGCGGGATATTGGTTGTGGAAACCGTATTTTATTCTTAAGACTTTAGAACGAATTGAGGATGGTGACATTTTAATTTATGCCGATTCTGGTATAAAGATAGTAAGTGATCTAAAACCCCTTATTGATATTTGCAAAAATAAAAAAGATATAGTTTCTTTCAATGATATCGATTATATAAATAAAGTCTGGACGAAAAGAGATTGCTTCGTACTAATGGATTGTGATTCGGAGAGGTATTGGAATGCCAGACATAGAACAGCGGCATTTCATCTGCATATGAAAAGTAAAGGAAATATTTATTTCATCAAAGAATGGCTACGTTATTGCTCTTATGAAGATGTACTCACTGACAAGTCAAATTCAAGAGGAGACAACCTTGACGGTTTTATTGAGCATCGTCATGATCAATCTATCTTCTCTTTACTAACCGTTAAATACGATAAGGAAATGTTTCGTAATCCTTCTCAATATGGTAACTACCTTAAATTACCTGAATTTAGAAGAAAGGACGAATTTCTTCAACAAGATTATGTGAATGATATAGACAAATGTTTTATCAACTCTAAATATGACACTATTATAGACCATCACCGGAATAAGAGCCGAGTAAGCAATCGATTTTATAGCCAATGTAATCAGGACAAGTTCATTTTTACAAATTTCTTCCGTCACAAAAGTCACGGCTTCTTCGTTGACATCGGCGCGGCTGACGGTATTGAGATCAGTAATACTTATTTCTTTGAAAAAAATCTTGAGTGGAAAGGAATTTGCGTGGAACCTAGAAAATCGACCTACAATAAGCTCGTTGAGAATCGGAAATCATTCTGCGAAAATGTTTGTATCTCTGATCATGCTAGAGAACAAATTTTCTATGAATTTAATGGCGATGGAATTGAAGGATTATTTAGTGGTCTGAAGGATAAATATGACAGAAAGCACGCTGATTTTATACGATCATCCGGTCAGGTGGACTTCCATAACATGAATAAATTGTCTATCAAAACTATAACGTTTAACGAACTCTGTAAAAAATACAATGTAAAACACATAGATTATTGTAGTATTGATACCGAGGGTGGAGAATTGGATATACTTAAATCACTGGGTAATGATGTTTCCATAGACTGCATAAGTATAGAGAATAATTATTTCAATAAACAAATCAGACATTATTTAATATCGAAGGATTTCATCTTCGTTACGCGGCTTGGATATGACGAAATATATGTCTCAAAAAGATTTAAGTTACAAACATATAAATTCATTTTAATACAAAGGCTCCGTCAGATTTATCACACACTAATTCCTACAATAGTTAGAAAAAGTATCGGTATATGGAAGATAACTGGTGGACAATTCTAGACGACATGTATAACATATCAATAATATGAAATTCTCCATAATAACTTGCACGAAAAATAGCGCTAGGTTTATAAATGAAAATATTAGTTCCATCAGATATCAAATCTTTAAAGATTATGAGCATGTATTTATTGACGGTTTTTCGACTGACGGAACAAAAGAAATGATTCTTGAGTATCAAAAGAGTAATCCAACAAAAATAAAGTTCCTTCAACTTGAACCAAAAGGTATCGCCAACGCTATGAATGAAGGAATATGTGAAGCGCAAGGTGAATACATTATTCACCTACATTCGGATGATTATTTATATGATAAAAATGTTTTAAGAGATGTAGCGAATTTTCTAGAAAAGAATAACTGTGACTGGATTTACGGTAAAGAGATGCGTAGGAACACTATGGATGACACTTTGGTTGTAACAAACTGTACTAAATATTCGCGATATTCTTCAAATACTTTTCTGGGTAAATATATATTGAAATTCTATTTCTTCATAAGACATCAAACGGTGTTTATTAAAAAGAATGTATTCGATAGATATGGTCTCTTTGATGAATCATTAAAATGTCCAATGGATTATGAATTCTTCTTGAGAATACGAGAACACACTCGTTGGGTATTCTTTAATCGAATAATTGATAATTTCGTGATACATGATCACAATCAGTCAATAACACAGAAGAATCATCTTGAAAATATCATAGAAATAGCGATTGTCCAACTAAGATATATGAATAGGTTTGAATACAAACTTAAATATATATTTGATTTTCTGATTAATTTCAAATATTTTATTGTCGATATTACTCGAGCATTAACTAGTGTAAAAAAAGAAGTATATATGCGCCAAAATACAATCAAAGTCGTAAAGGAATGATGACAACATCAATTAATATTATATCAGCGACAGATGATAATTATGCACAACATTATGGTGTTATGTTATGTTCATTATTTGAGAATAAAGAACCGACAACAAACATAGAGGTTTATCTCATTGATGGTGGATTATCTTTGGAAAATAAAGAAAAGCTTATTGTGATTGCCAGAAAATATAAATTCACTATTAAGTTTTTAACAGTAAATCGAAATCTGTTCAATAGATGCAGAGTTGATGGTCATATAAATGAATCTACATATTATCGTATATTCATTCCAGATATTGTGCCGACATCAATAGATAAAATCATATATTTAGATTGCGATACAATAGTATTGGAAGATTTGAGCAATTTATGGAGCATTGACATTTCAGATTTTGCCATAGGTGCTGTTCCTGATATCCAAAATCCTTCTCACAAAATAAATCTAGGTATGTCTGAAGATTCAACTTATTTCAACGCGGGATTACTTTTGATAAACATCAATATGTGGAGAAGGTTGAACATAAGTCATAAAGTCATGGATTTTATAAATAATAGTAAGGAGAAAATCAATAATTGGGATCAAGACGGGCTTAATGCTACTTTATTTGATAAATGCTTTATATTACATAGGAAGTATAACACTATGATATTTCTTCTATCCAACAATATTAACAATCCTTCCGTTAGACCAAATATTTACCATTATATAGGGTCTCTAAAACCATGGCACATGTCTCCCAAAAATACATTGAGCAAATTCTACTACACATATCTTTCTAAGAGTCCCTGGAAAGGATTCACACCACATAAAAGGATAATAAAGAATATCACGGAGAAACTTAAGTACAGAATGTACAATCTTAAAATCAGAGATTAAAGGGACTTTAAACCAAACATATAATGACACATAACTTCTCCGTTGACATAATCATACCTACTTATAATCGAGAATATCTTTTATGGGAGACTTTAAATTCTGTTCTACTTCAAACTCTTCATCCTAAAAGATTAATCATTGTTGACAGTTCGTCTAATAATTCTGTGAAGGCTCTGATTGATTCATATAGGTCAAAATTCAAGGAGGTGGAAATAATAATAGATTTCTATTATCAAAAGAAAAATGGCGTTAGCGCCGCTCGTAATTTTGGAATAAACAAAGCAACATCAGATTATATACTTTTCCTCGATTCAGACGACTTGATCAGGCCATCATATTTTGCTGAGTTCTTTTCTTACTATTCCCACGTACATACACAAAATACAGTCGCATATACATCACTTGAATTAATTGATGAGCAAGGAAATAGTCTTGAGGACCTACTCGCCCCACTATTTTCTTATCATACAGGGAATATCTATAATGAATTACTTACAAGTAATTTCTTTATGAGAAATCTGGCGCAGGTATTATTTCCACGACATGTTCTCGCTAAAGATATAAGATTCGATGAATCACTCTTATCCGGTGAAGATTGGGATTTTATTCTCCGTGTTGCCAACTCAAATGAGTTTAACATCATTGATAAAAGGCTTTTCCTCTTTAGAAGACATCAATTAAATACTGGTAATGACAAATCTTATGTATTTATACATAATTTCAGTTTTTTTAGAAAATGGATTAATTTAAAGACCCCTGTGAGAATTACAGATGTGTGGGGAAGAAGTATTATATTTCAAATTATGATAAGGTTACCGCAATTGGATTTTTATAGAATAACACAAAAAGTGATTTCAGAGAAAATACTGTATAGAAAAATGTTATTTCCGAAATTCCTTGGAAATCTATTTCTTAATGTGTTATACACATTAATCATTTATGGTATCCGCTCAGTTTGTACGGGTAGATTACTTAAATATTTAAAAGTATTCTATTTCCAAAGGAGAAAATATAAATAAATTGTACTTAATAGACTTCTATTAAATTATTGAAGACCATGATTCTCATCTTCGACTCTATCTCCTTCACCCTCGCTTTTTCGGCTTCAATATTTCTCCGCCAATCCCCTTTTTTGACCTATCATTTCGGCAATATCGCCTACAGCACGGCATCATATCTAATATCATTATAAATCTTCTGAAAGCCGAGATTTTGGCAATATGCATGCTTCGGGTTCCATGCCGAATTCATAGTAAAATAGCCATATATTGTACTTATCCACTTTTCTGTATTTACAAATACAAATAAAGGCATATAATTGGAGTTATGATTATAAAAAGGAGCATTAAATCGCAAATTGAAAGGTTACTATTCACGGGAAAGATCATAATCCTCTACGGCGCGCGACAAGTCGGTAAGACGACATTAGTCAAAGAAATAATTTCCACTATTCCAAATAGCCTGTATTTATCATGCGATGAACCTGATGTCCGTGATGCTTTGACTGACAAAACCTCATCAAGCATGAAAACATTCATAGGCGATCCGAAAGTAGTCGTACTCGACGAAGCACGGCGCGTACCAAACATTGGTTTATCCTTGAAACTTTTGCATGACGCATATCCAAGCTTGCAGATAATCGCCACGGGTTCATCATCATTTGAATTATCCAATAAAATCAGTGAACCGCTGACTGGAAGAAATCTATCATTTACATTGTATCCTATTTCCTACAAAGAATATGCCGACGCATTAGGTCATATAGAAGCACGGCGCGGACTTGAATACCGTATGATATTCGGAATGTATCCGGATATTGTTACGGCACAAGGAAATCCAGAAGAACAAGTGAAGAAACTGGCGGAAGATTATTTATTCAAAGATGTCCTGAAGGTTGATTCCATACGCAAACCGATGGTCATAGAGAAGTTGGCAAAATTATTGGCAATGCAAAGTGGCGCTGAAGTTTCATACAACGAAATCGCGGAAAAACTAGAAATAAGTCGCCCAACAGTGCTTAGTTATATTCGTCTTCTAGAACAATCCTTTATCCTTTTCCGCCTGCCGCCATTTGGTAAGAATAAACGCAATGAGATAACGCAATTTGAAAAAATATTCTTTTATGACATGGGTATGCGCAATGCGATAGTAGGAGATTTCTCCCTTCTCGATAATAGACAGGATAAGGGACAACTTTTTGAAAACTTCTTTGTCATTGAACGAATTAAACAATATGAAAGTCTAGAACGTCATGTCAATAATTATTTCTGGAGGACAAAAAATGGTAGCGAAGTCGATCTTGTGGAAGAGGAGGGAAACACTCTGCGTGCTTTTGAATGTAAATGGTCTGATAAATCTCCAAAGACTCGCGCGTGGCGCAACTATTTTCCTAGTACACCAGTATCGTTGGTTGATTCAAGTTCAATACACGATATTCTCGTGTCTTCCAAATTATAGATTCTCATTGGTATGAAAATACCCAAAAACATCTTCCTCACCCTCGACCTCACCTCCCTGACCTTCGCTTTTTCGACTTCCATATTTCTCCGTCAGTCCCCCCTCTTGACTTCCCACTTCGACCAAATTACCTATAGCACAATATCATATATAATATCGTTCATAGTCGCCGTGTTGCTGTTATTGGCTATTTTCTCCGCTTACAAACTCTATCAAATCCGCGAGATTGAACTTTCCGCTAGAATATTCACGACATTGAAAGGGCTTGTCGTTTGGGTACTTCTGATTACCGCCATCACTTATATACTTAAATATCAATTTTCCCGCGGAGTATTCGGTATGACTATTATCATAACGACAATATTAATCTGCGCCGGACGATATTTCTTCTATATTTATAGAAGAAATAAAAAGCGACACAATGATGAAATTGATAATGGTAATGAAAATAATAATCACAAAAATACAGAAGCCATTATTCTGGGAACCGGCTTTCGCGCGAAAAGCGTGGAAAAACAAATAATCGACACTTATCCCAATGCGAATATAAGAAAACTGGAATGTAATGATTCGAGAACATTGAATTATTTGAAGAATCATATGCCTGCCGATATTTTTCTCGCCGATGAAAAATTATCTCGCGAAAAAGTGCTTTCACTTATCACTGACAAAAGCATAAGTCATCACAGTTTCCGCGTGATATCCGATACATTCAAGCTCGTAACCGGAGAAGTGCGCTTGAATGATATTGACGAAATACCTTCTATAACCATATATAATAGGCCACACAAGTTCTATATGGGCTTGAAACGACTTCTAGATATCATCATGGCTGGAATAGGCATAGTTATCGCTTCCCCATTGTGGCTTATTGCAACAATTCTAATAAAATTGGAATCGAAAGGACCCGCGCTCATCCGCCAAATAAGGATTGGCTATAATTCAAAGCCCTTTACTTTATACAAGTTTCGAACAATGCGTTTCGAAACATTGCTCTATGAGAAAGCACCTATGCGGGATGATGATGAAAGAATTACGAAAATAGGCAGAATATTGCGAAGATTGAGCATAGATGAATTACCCCAACTCTGGAATATTCTCATGGGAAATATGACCTTGGTTGGTCCTAGGCCGGAAATGGAATTCATCGTCCGAGATTATTGTCCATGGCAAAAATTTCGTCTGTTGGCCAAGCCGGGACTTACGGGCTTGTGGCAAATATTAGGCAGGAAAGATATTCCGCTACACGAGAACCTTGAATATGACTTTTACTATGTTTGCAATCGAAGTATTATTCTGGATTTGATGATAATATTGAAGACAATTCCGGCAGTTTTATTTGGAAGAGGAGCTTATTAGTTCGACATTCCCGCGAATAGGAGAACATTCCATTCCGAGGAATG
>ERZ1292629.3266-Hain-H43-01um-R1-3266-length-12669-cov-4_pt1 | contig 12669 bp, 20 predicted proteins | sample MGYA00564399_ERZ1292629 | MGnify/ENA primary metagenome ERZ1292629 (study PRJEB36523, sample SAMEA6512636) | groundwater metagenome | collected 2019-01-08 | study: AquaDiva: Metagenomics assemblies of 32 groundwater samples | reverse complement strand
AAACACGGGAGACCTGTCATACGGCTCGCGCACCGCAGACAGTTCCTGGTATATGGCTCGCTGTTGCGGCCACAGTTCGACTTCCGCAACGCCACCATTTTCGTGCACAATCTGGTACTTCATGACTGATCCTGTATTCGGCTTCGGACATCGACCAGTATACCTGGCCGTTGCCGGAGTGTCAACGTGAAACCGCGACCGCAGGTTGATACGGTCGCAGAATCAGGTGCGAGGTCCAGCCCGTTCCGTCCACGGTGTTGCTTGCGTGGAGGCACATCCACAGCACCTTCGCGGTCATCAACACGTCATCACGGATATCGGCCGCAGTCTCGACACAGATCATGTAGTCGCGTGTGTCTACCGAGACCTGCGCCGTGTCGAGACCCAAGCTCTGTCTGAGCCACCACGCTGCGAGCCGTTTCGACCATCCAGCGGAACGAACTTGTCCCAGTTCAAGCCAGACTGCGACGAATGGGACGCTGAGGTTCATCGTCAGCAGATGATCGTGTGCTATGCTGATGCTGATACCAGCGCCGAGCCAGTTACCGTGATTGAACTTGAGCATGAACATGAATCACCTCTTTGTAGTGCGAGCGCTTCGCGTGTTTCTCGCCCACGCTTCGACAGTGACGCCGCCTGCGGTCGTCCACCACGCCGCACAGTCATAGCCCGGCCACATGTCGGCGTATATCACTGCATGTCTCACGCCACGACTGCGATCGATGAACTGCTGCGCGAACGAATACGCCAGTTGCGTCGCCGCTGTTGCCACGTCTGGCCCGCTACCGACCGGGAGCCGTAGATTGATTCGTTCGAGACTCACGACTGCGTCCTCCGCATCAACATCTGGTGCCATGCCGGTCCTGCGATGACACGACCCGGGCCGCGAGCCTCAATGATCCGCAGCAACGGTACGACGTCTGTGTCGACCGGCCGACATGGTTGGAGGGCCGCGAACAGTTCATCTTGTTCGCCGCAGTTGAACTCACCTACGTCGTAGTGCCATCCGATCGTCGGAGCCCCGGCAAGTTTTCGATACTGCAGCGTCATCCGGCAGCCTTTGAAGTCGGTGTGCCGGATCGACTTTCCGCAGAACGCACAGAGAGGAAGCTGCCGGGTCATGCCGGGCTCCTTTCCGGTTCGTCCGAAGACGCAAGTTCCGCTTTGCCTGTCGGCACGTCTCCGGCCAACCACGCGTCGACCTGTTGTTCGAGGTCGGCGAGACGCATCGGTTCGACCGCCGCAGTCGACCAGATAGTCTTCCGGTCTCCCGTCGTGGGATTGAAAAACTCCAGCTCGGTTCGGAACGAGCCGGTCGTGTGCCGGCTCAGGTTCCAGCCTGCGCGGCGCAACTTGTTCACGAACCGTTCGAAGCGAGCGCGTTCTGCGTAGGTCATGACGTTTTCGGGTCCTCCCAGTTTGTATATTCCCACGCGGCGGCTGCCAACATCATAGTGACATCGCCGGCCGGATCGAACCACCACTCCATACCGCCGTTACTGTGCGGTTCGTCGTGACCTTTCGACAGGACGCAGATGAGATTGTCGAGCCGAAACCTGCACTGACCGGGATTTTCCGGTCCGAAATCGTGAAATACGACATCACGCGTCATGTCGACCGCAGGTAGCCGGACATATGCTGGTACGAGATCAAGCAGTTCATCATGCCAAGGCAGTCCAGTGCTATCGAGCAGCAACCGAATGCCAAGATGTTCTTCGGCCCAGGTCCATCCAGCGATGTCCAGACAAACCGTGTCGGTCGGTTCGAGCACCGGAATCGGCGGCTTTCGTTGAAGCAGCCCGGCGCGGCCCGAACGAATCGGTACCGGCCAGGGCGGACATGCGAATCCGAGCCCGTCCTCTGTTTCGAACTTCAGCAGGCCGTTGTAGCTCATCAGACTCGTGCTCCTTTCTTCGCTCTACGAAGTTGTCGCTGTCGGCGACGCTCGCGGTCCTTCCGCCGTTTCTTGCCGGCCTGAATCCAGTGTTGAACATAGAGCGTGAAAATCTGCCCCGGCGCAGCCAGCCGCGATGCTTCTTCCACCACGCGGCTGTAGTCGCGCCGACCGTTGATCTTCTCGATCATCGCGTACAGGTAGGACAACCACTGCAACGGAGACGTGATCATCGTGTTCGGCGTCGGTACGTGTCTTCGGCCGTATTCGGACATTTGCTGTATGACCGCCTCGAAACAGCACGGTTCCGAAAACGTGCTGATGTTTATGTACCGACCCGGCCAGAAACCAATGTCGACCCGCCGGTTTTTCAGCGGCTCGACCGTGTTTGACTGTGACGCGAACGCCTCGAACTCCAGAAGTCCAGCCGCATTGTTCTTATCGCCGCTCATGGCGTTTCCAGGTCTTTCGCCGTCGGACAGCCTGTACCATGCAGTTCGCATGCCAGTTCGCCGTACAAGTCAGTTCGTCCGGGCGCAGGCATGAACGGACCCGCGCAGACGTGCGACGGACGACCGTAATGGTCCTCGCGTGCATCGACTGCGATGTTGAACGCGTCGAGGCACCCGAGCAGGTATTTCGCCAGAATGAAGTCCGGCGTATTGCTGCGGTTCTCCGCGCCGAACCGGTTGAGGACATAGGCTATTTCTTGCTCCAATGTCGGCGGCGGTGTCTTCCGGTATGACTCCATCCGGTCGGCCCACGCCCGAAGCCACAACATGTTCTCCGGCGTCGTCGGATCACCGTTCATCGCGCGTGCGACGAGGCCGAAGACCTTCTCGCGTTCGACCGAGATTTCGGTCGCGGTTCGAACACCGTCGACACGACCGGAAGCGGCAGGAGACATTTCGGCGTCGGACAGCTCGGACTCATCCGCAGATTCATCCGGCTTGTGGCGCCTGTCTTCATACACCTGTTCGTGTCCGACCGGCGGCCCGAACACGATAAAGTCGAAATGATCCTGAATCACGGCTTCTGACACGGCATCAACGTCGACCGGCCCTTGTGCGAACTGGATTTCGCACACCGGCCGGCCTTCCTTCCAGACGTGCCAGATGTCCTCGGCTTCGTCGGCCGGGTAGACCTGGGTATCCGGGGTAATAATGACGATCTTCGCGGACTTCACGGTTTCACCTCTTCTGTTTCTTCTTCCGTTACGACTTCCGGAGCTTCGACCGGCCTCCAACCGTATCCGCCGTTCTTGTACCGGTCCCGGAGGCACAAAGCGACGGCGGCTCCGACCGCATCATGCAAGAAGACGGTATCTGTGCCGAACGACATGCCCGATGTTGCAGCTTCACCGCAGTCCCATGAATTTTCGCCCTTTCCCGGGTGCCGAAGACCGGGAGCGTCGAATTCGGCGGTCCATCGGTCCCATGACGGCGGTGCGAAGATGAAATCGCAGGCAGACATGGCGATTCGGCGGAAGAAACCGACCGGATGCGTCGTCTGGAGCTTCAACCGCTTCTTCCACGTGCTGAATGGGTCGATTTCGAGCCATTCGGACGGTACAAATGCGGCAGAATGCCTGATTCGCTGGAAAGTACCCATGACCGGCCCTTCCAGTAGCGGCACCTCGACTCGGCGCTCGAAAACCGGTACCCAACCGGCGTTGTCATCATGTATTGCGCCGAGTTTCAGCCGTTTTTCGGGCCCGAACTCAGCCAGGTCAAACTTTCGGGTCAAGAACTTCCGCAGCCAGAACCATTCGGCCGGTTTTAGATGAATAGTGACTGATTTTCCGAACCGAGAGTCCATCGGGTCGAGATGAAACGACAACCAGAGGGCCCAAGCGAAGATCCGGACACCGTATTCACGGCTGTTCACGTGATTGAAGGTCTTTCCGGGATAGTTCGCGGACTCGAACGTCGTTTCGCTCTGATCGAGGCCCCAACTTTGGCGGTTCCACCACGCCGCGAGCCGGTGAAGCAGTCCGGAATACGAATCTGAGCCGATTCCGAGGTGAAATGAGGCGTACGGAACGCCGAAATGCAGTACGATTGGACATCCTTCGTCGGAACATGTCGTTATCGTCACGCCGACACAGGCGTCTTGTTTGAAATGCCACGAGAAATACGCGATTTTCGTCGTTTCATCGGCGTCGCCGCGGACGTAGAGCCGGCCAGAGCACCAGATCGGGCCCTTTTCGTCTGTTGCGACGTTGTGATTGTCGTTGAAGGTCGTGTATTTCATGATTTCAGGGCCTCGACACCGGGTTTAACCGATGCAGATATACCGATTACAGCCACCGAAGCGCCGCCGCGTTGATGCAAAGATGCGCCGTATTGTCGATCAAAATGATGAGCCAGCCAGTCAACCATTCAGGGGCCGACCCGAAGGGTTCTGTGCTGCCCCAAAGCTGTTCGTACCAGAGCTTGAAGCGCCGCGCGAGCCTGTAGCGATCGATGACGAAATGCGTACTGCCGATGACAGCCAAAGCTGTGACATTCTGTGTCAGGAACAAGAACGGCAGACAGTACATCAGCGCGTGAAGAAAAGCATACCGGCTCGACATGACCTTTCGAACGGCCGTTGTGTGATTTTGTAGGACGTAATCGCCTATGAGATGCGCCAGAAGTTGTTCCACGATCAGTACCTCCGTACTTCCCATATAACTGCATTGCGCCATGGGATCACGCCGACGTTGCAGGAATAGGCTCCCAGTTCGATGACGTGGTCAGGATACAATTCGACGATTGCTTCGAGGTCTGCAAGACTGGACAGACAAAGGTGACGTCGTAGCAGGCGGAGAAGCTCGATTTCTACCACGGACTTTCCTACGCCCGTCGCGGCCGCCACGATGCCTCTTTCCCGCCGCCGCAGGGCGTCCACGGTCACCGACAACGCCTCCGCCTGCCACCGTCGAGGCGGCCGGGGAGCGCCTTCCCAGGCGATCGTGGACGCGGCAGACATCTATTTCGACCGCGGCCACGACCCCGACCGCGACCCCGACCACGCGGTATGCAGGATAGCGGCGTTCACTTCACAGCCCGCGGCAACGGATGGGGCCAGCCACCCACGCCAAGCAGCGCCCCGCGACCGAGGATTCGGGGGCCATCGGGGTACGGCTCGATCTCGGCCAGCGCGCCGGTAGCCAGTGCCTCGTGGAATCGGCCGTCATCGGCGATCCACGCCGCTTCCTCGATGACCAGCGCGTCCGGGTAAACTCCAACGAGCCGCCCCGTGTAGTGATGGGTGACGGACCGGATAAACACCGGTTGATCGAGGAACATCCGATAGGGGTCCTCGACAGGCGTGATCGACGCGACTCCGGCGACACCAGGATGGGGAGCAAGCAGGGCCCGCAGTTCGCGGATCTGGCCAAGAGTGAGATCATCAAGATTGATCGACATATGTACCCTCGTTTGGCGAGACAGAAAGCCCGGTCGCCTGCGGGCGTATGAGTTGGTACCGGCTGCCGCTTCGGGTTGGCGGCGCCCCGAGACAAGCCCTTTCGAACGCAGGATCTTGTAGGCGCGCGTTCGGACAGAACGAATGTCGTCGCTTGTTGGTTTCACGGCAGGACTCCAGATCGGCTAAGACTTACGAAGTGTAGCCGACCGTTGCCGTAATGTCAACGAAGATCGTAAACCTTGGCGGTGAACGGCGCGAGGTGCTTCTGAACGAGAGGTTCAACTTCTTCCCAGGTGCCTCCGGCAAGACCGCAACCGATTCGAGGCATGACGATTTCCATGTCCAAACAGACTTGCATGAATTCAGCAACGCGTTCCAGCGCGGTACCGAGTGCCGTCAGGTTCAGCGGATGCGGATTCAACCGAGACTTGTAGCCGTTCTGCGCGAACAGGTGTCCGACGAACACGTCCCGATCGACTACCGCGAAGACACACCGGCCGAAGTTAGTGCGGTACCAAGTTGTTCTGTATGATGATTCGGCTTTCGGCCATCGAGCCGAAAGTGATGCCGTAAAGCCGGCGCCCCAGCCACCCTTGTTGTTGACGATGTGCAGAATGAGTACCGGCCGTTCTTCCGGATCTGCGGCGTCGCCTGTGACATATGTGATTGGCATGACTATGGTTCTCCGAAAAGACGTGGAGCCTCGACCGGATCGGTTTTGACCCATGTATATGCTTGATTACCGGACTTCCAGACATGGCCCGGCACAGGTTCTCGGCACCAGCCCGCAGCTTCCATGTGCACAGCTGCGGCTCCACGGTCACACGCCCAATGTTCCCATCGCTGAATGACTGTCGTACCGCTACGTGTTAGTTTCCGTGTACCGTGTCTTCCATTACTGTAGGACGACGCTCTATTTCCGGCCTCATCCGTGAAATACGGGCGAATAGAACTCACGGTTTTTTCCCAGCCCGAGCACTTATAAACATGACCTGTGTGCCCTTGTCCTTCATCCGAATAGGTTAGTAAAACCGGCCAACGTCCGCGATCTATTTCCTGCCGCATCTGTGCCCGCAGCGGAACCGATACATGTCGAAGCTGTCTCGCGTCTCGCGGCACCGCGGCCATCCGGGACAGCGCCAGTACGCCCGCAGGACATTCAGGACACACAGCACGTGCAGCGCCCGGCGGCGGCGGTTGCCATGCATAAACAGCAACAGGTCGACCAGATTCGTATACGGCAAAGGCGTAGGTAATGCTGCGGCCCATCGATCCGTAACCATGAAACGCCGTCACAAGTTCGGCAACGGTCGCAAGATCACACCGCCGCATGTCGTATGATCGCGGCTTCACGACTATGACCTCTCGACCGGTCGACGCCGCAGAACTTCGGCGATGACTTCGGCGAGAGACCCGTAATGTCGGACCTCAGAGTTCCCGACCTGCCCGAAACCGTTCGGCTCGAACACTTCGTCCGACAGCGAGTCTGCGATGGCCGGCGCCGGAATGCCGTACTTCAGTCCAAGTGACACGAGCTTCGCGACAATGCACAGTAGACCGTGCAGCGTACCGCCTTCTTTGCCGACATGGAGGAAAAGTTCGGACGGAGCCCCGTCATCGTATGTGTTCAGAACGGCATAGCCCTTGAAGGACTGAATGTTGAACTTGATAATCATGCCGTCACGTGTCGGCGGAAGCGAGACACGTGTCGCTACAGGTCGGGCCGCGAGAGGTTGAACAGTCAACGGATTCGCGGTCACTGCGTCGTTCAGTTCATTGGTGATCATCTGTGTCCTCTGCCGGTCTGACTGAAGACGGCACGACTGAAGACGGCACGACTGAAGACACTTCTATCGGTCCGACTGCCGCGCTACGCGCCAAACGGAACGGAAACTTCATCGGCGGTTGATTCACCGGCAAGATTTCATTGCCTTTGACGATGTTCACGTTGTTCACCCAGCGACAGTAATGATGTGACGTCGCGCTTGACAGCTTCACACCGGCCGGCATGAGTCCGATGGCGACGTACTGCCATAAGCTATTTTGCAACTGCGGATGATCGGCACAACGATTTACAAAGTCGACCACCTCCCACGGCGGCGGACCGGCATGTTCGACGAACGACGCCAGCGTCACCGGGTCCAGGTCTTCGGTCGGTTCTACGAGGTCTCCGGTGATGATGATTGGAATGTCTGTAATCATGGATAGCTCCTATCTTGGTGGAAATTCTGGCTTCGGCTTTCGACCAAATAACTGCTGCCGTCGGGAGCCCGTAACACCACGCCGATGAACTTATTATCTGCGTTGTAAAGCCGGATCGTGCCGGCCGTCATGTCGAAAACAAGAAGGTCGATCTGCACGGGCTGGAACAGATCCGGAGTACTATCTGGACGGAACAACTGCTTCGCGAGTTCATACTCGGACGGATTTGCTTCGACGCGGCGAACCTTCAGTAGCAGTGCTTCCAATGAGTTCGTAGGAGGCTGCTTCATCGCGCCGATTAGTCTGCAGAGTTCGTCGAAAGAGGTCATGATTCCGTTTCTCCTGTGAGATGCAACTAAACCCCATCATAAACATGGCGATGTCCTGCTGCATCCGTCGAGCCCATCCACGCCCTCGATAACCGTCGGGCCCGCCGCCGCGTAACCATCCTGAGCGCAGATATGCACCGTCCTTGTCGCGGGCAACGAAGGTAATGGTTCGCGGCTTCCTTTGCATTTGCGGTTCGGCTATCGTGTCGAGCCACATCCGTCCGATTCGAAACTCGACTGAAGGCTCTCCGCTGCGCTTGTTGCAGACGAGTACGACCAGCGCACCGTCGGTCGAATACGAACCTATGGTACCGAGCGTGCGGTATAGAGCCTTATGGCCGGTCGCGGTCATGTCTGTTCTTTCTCCGTCGTCACTTCGATCGCTTCGATCGCTTCGATCGCCGCGAGGATCTGATGTGTCTTCGCACGGTCCATCAGTCCTCGAAGCCGCTCACGAGCCTGTACGTCCGCTTCAATGGCTTCGTCTTCTTCTGTTGCATGTGAAATGGTGAGATGCGCCGCGTGTCGCGAAACATTCGTTCCGTCCGGCTTGAACCGCTCGCTCCAAGTATGTACATGACCAGATATCGGATCCTCTGCGTTGATCGTAGAAACTCCGATTCGGACTCCGCTGCTGCGAATCAGAACGCGGTCACCGAATTCGAACTTACGGTCTTTCATGTCTGTTCCGATTCTGCCAGTTCTGCCGCCGCGCTACGCGCCAGCAGTTCTTCCATCCTGGATTCCTGCCGGAACAAAACGGCTTTCATCGGCGTCATCGGATCATCTCCACCGGCCCATCCGGCATATGCCGCCTCGTGGAAGATGTCGTGCAAGTCTTCGACTGCGCATGCCAGTAGTTGCCGACCTTCTTCGCCTGTTGAATAGTCAGGACCGGCATACGAAACACCGTACGGCCACGCAGCCATACAGTATTTCAACAAGACGCCGTAGACCCTGTCTCGCAAGTCGGCCGGGAATGCCATTGAGCCGCCTATGTCGGACACACCGCGGTCGAACTCGCACACGAGAGCCATATCGCGCAGCAGTCTTTCCTCGAACAAGCGGTGAGCTTCGAATTCGTCGAAATGCGGGTCCGAAGCTGCCGACCGGAACAGGTCTCGGACGTCGGCGGCAAGTCTGTCGAAATATACAGTCATGGGTTTCTCCGTCTTCGGCCATCGAGGACGCTTGAAGTCTATCCGGTCATTGTCTATAAGTCAACGACTATTTTCGACTGATGCGAAAAACTTCGGACATCGTTGACATATACGCAATGGCCTTTTCGGAGCGACGCGCGTACGCGGAAGCTGTTGCGGGTTTAAGGGTCGTTTCGTCGGGCGGGATGGGCGGGGGGTGCCGAGCTGACCAGGAACCGGCGGGCCTGCCCTGACCCGCGCCGAACGGGGTACCCTTGGGGGGATACCGTCGTATATGGCAGGGGGGAAGCGGGTTTTCGCCTGTTACGGGTCGGCAAGAATCAGGTATACGAGACCATGTTGACCGCGCGGATACGTGATATATTGATCCCTGGCCCGGGAACCGCCGCGTCTATGGTGGGCGACGACGGAACCCCGGAAGACGCGAAGGAAGGGAACAGACATGGCAAAGACGAATCAGGTACAGAACGGCGAACCGAAGGCCCGCAAGGGCGACGTGGCGGTCAACAACGCGCGGGCCGGAAAGTACAAGGCGGGCGCAACCCGCGAAATCGCGTACGTCGTCCTGGCCATCGGGGAAGGCCAGACCGATCCGGTCGTCCTCGAGGCGATCGTCAGACTTGCGTCCGACATTCTGTCGGCCGCGGGTGGGTACCCGGCGACGGACGCGGCCGATTGCACGGCGCTCCCGGTCGATGTCTCCAACTACATGAACACGCCGACCGTCGCCCGGGGCAAGCTCATTGCAGCAGCCGCCCGTATCGGCGACCCGGACGGAGCAATCGAAGCGTGTCGACCGGTCATTCTGGCCGCGATGGAGCACAATGCTGACATCGAAGGGGCCCGTAAGCACCTTGCGTCCCGCCTGATCAAGTAGTCAAGGCTCGACAATCGGAGCCGGGCCTATGTCCGGCTCCCTTCGTCGATCCTTGACGTATCAGGCATATGCTGGCGCTACCTGGGATAATCCCTGATAGCGCCAGCTATGCCCGTTCTGCCCGGGCGCCGAAAGGTAGTCCGGGCGGTCCCTGCGCCGGCCCCCATACCGTGCATGCGACCGTGACAACCTACTGACAGGCAATGGATAGGTAATATGACCTATCCGGCATAGGCCAACGTATGACACGGACCGAAGGGCACCGATCATAGACATGTGGCACCGGCGCCGAGAGAAACCCTCGGGACAATGCGGTAACCTGTCGAGCGCATAGACACAGGAACCGATAGGACCTATCCAGGACCCGTTCAGTGTCTCGTGTTAGCCCGTTATCGACCATTGCGGCCGATGTTAGGCAAGCGACCGGCATAAGCCTATACATGTATAGGACATCCGACCGGAAGCAGCCCGACTAACCCGCGATCATTCGATGACATATCAGCTAACGCATGATGATACCTGATACGACGTGTGTCGGAAACGTCCGGACATACCTGATAGGTTGGCTTCTATCGGTTTCCTATGTTTATGTGCTGCATCAGGCACCTGTTCGGGCTCGTCTGATACAGCACATAAACACGGGGAGAGACCATGAAGCGCGTAATACGGGACACACGAGGCATATCGGCTATTCGAGCTGCTACGGTGATCGGCGGCATACCGGATGACCTCGTGACGTTCGGTCGCAATGTCGGGTTCAAACCGACGTCCGCACCGTATCAGGCATGGAAACACGACGTATCAGGTATAACGGACCGTGACATCGCACGATCGATGTCCGAAGACTGTCATAAGCCCGCTAGGACCGGCGGGTTTGTCGGCGCGGGACGCCGATATGCAACCGACCCCGCCAATAGGGTATCGGGGAAGGATCATGGTCCGACCCCGCATGCGGAAACTGTCACGTATTCGGCCGGATCGGACCATACCGGCGCTGCTCCAATGCGGCCGTGTGTAGTCGTTCAAAGCAGGAAAACGGAAGACGCGGTCCTAACACCGGCGAAACGCGTGTCCGTAGGGTCAGGACATTCAGCCCGTACCGTGTCCGCACGAGCTGCGCTTCCTCCGCGCGAAACGGTTCGACTTCCGGCGGCGGAAAGGGAACAATATCGTGTTCGGGAGCCAGAACGGTTCGTGGTCCGACCAGAACCGGCCGGAACCGTGCATCCCCGAGAGACACTGGATCACTGGCTATCGCGTATGCCGTGGGCCGATATCGTGATCCCGAAGGAGGACGGCCGGTAGCTGCTGCTGGCCGGCTGGAATACCGTATGCCCGACTTTCCGACCGATCAGAACGGAAAGACCGTGTCGACGTCAATCTAAGGGCATACCAGGGGGGGTGCACTTTTTGACGCGTCAATGGTAGAACCGAAAGAACGATATCCGGCCGTCGTTCGCGGTTCAGAGAGGCCGAATGCCTTAGACATCCGGACATCGGCCGGACATCTTGTATCTGTCCGTTCGGAAATCTCAAACTAACATGGCCTGACTTGGACGCCGAAAGTCGGTGTTGGTCCGGCCTTTTTCTTTTTCTGTTCTTAGATTGCGCAGAGACGATCCTTTCTATAGGATTCGTAATCTGAAGAACGGAGAATAACTGACTTTGTTCTTATCTACTACATAATCGTGTCTGGTGGGTTGTACATACGGCTGTATCAAGAGGTTCAACCTGGGTCTCCCCGGTCATGTGTAAGACATTGTTCTTACACACATCCGATAGACGGTCCGGAAGACGATACAGAAGGGCTAACCGGCAGAATCCGAAAGTCTATACGGCTTCAAGGGTCCTCAGACACAGTTATTGGAATACGAGATTCTCCGTTCAAAAACGGGGCGGAAAAAAGTATCTTGTATTCCGCAACGGTGCCACAGCATGACGTTTATACAAGTCATGTATGCACACAGCACTGTGTAATACTTTGTAGATGCATTCCGTCAAGAGCTACCGTTCGAGGTCGGTTTTCCGGTTTTGTTCTGCCCCGGCAGACACGAATATGTAGTAGATAAGAAGTATATACGTTTTTCGGGCTCTCTCCTGTGGGGGGTCCGGGAAATCGTGTATGAATCTTAAGAACAAAAGTGTTGGCAGTGCCAACAGCAGGCCGTGAGTATACATGAATGTGGACCCGACGGCTGAAATACGCAGGATACCGTATTTCATGCTGACTCGTAAGAAGTGTCGACCCGTCAAGGGTACACACGTTTCGGTCTTTCCGGTCTTCGGTGCCGGATAGACTTTCAGGTCTCCCTTCGAGGCCCGACCAGGACTCTCGACCCGTTCGAGGCTCCTGGTCGAATCCCGAACCCAAGCCGGACGATTCGCCCCGATCGTTCGGCGTAACTCCACGGGGCAACAATCGGAGAACCCATGGAAGCCAACGACATTTATGCGCAATGGATGAGCCTCACCGCGGAGAGACGGGACGCGGCCGCGGTGCTCCAACCCGCGATGACGCAGGTGCAGGACATCCTCGCGGGCCGCGGCGCCCGCCCCGCACCCTGGCCCGAGCGCTCGATATGGGGCTCGCCCGGCCGCTGGTGCGGCTGGACCGGTCCCCTCCGGGATCGTGGGATTCAGATCCTTCCCGCACAACTTCTGGCAGCGCTTCCCGAGTTGGAGGCCGCCACGGGCCTCCGGTTCCACGCAACACAGACGGTTGAGGGCGACCGGATCCGGACGCGGATCCGGATCGCCGGGGTTCAGTTCGCGTGGGTTCACGCCCCTACGTGG
>ERZ1292629.3265-Hain-H43-01um-R1-3265-length-12669-cov-4_pt1 | contig 12669 bp, 17 predicted proteins | sample MGYA00564399_ERZ1292629 | MGnify/ENA primary metagenome ERZ1292629 (study PRJEB36523, sample SAMEA6512636) | groundwater metagenome | collected 2019-01-08 | study: AquaDiva: Metagenomics assemblies of 32 groundwater samples | reverse complement strand
TCGTGAGCGCCTTGAACAAGGTTGATTTTCCAACGTTTGGTAATCCGACAATTCCGACATTCAGTTTGCTGCTTGACATAGTTAAATGGTGTTATTAGGATTTTGCCGACTACTTCTAGCTGTTTCTGAGTGCCGATGATTTTTTCTACAGTACTCCTTACTATCACTCTTTTTGCCTCAAAATTCAAGTCTTGAAGAGTTTTAGAAGCTAAAGTGGTAAATTCTCTGATTTCATCCCCACTTGGGAAGATTTCCACTCTTGCTTCGTGCTTTTCTTGCTTAGCCTTACCAATACTTTCTTCTAAGACATTGATTCGCTTATCTATAGCGTCTCTCAGCTTTCTCAACTCACTCAAGGAAATGATTTTTGCTCCATACGCCTTCAAATATCGATCCAGGTGTGACTGAAGCTTGTTAATCTCTCTTTGCATCACTTCTACCTCTCCTTCTGCAGGTTCCTTTTTACCCTCCCTCTTATTCGTCCAACGTTCCATATATGCCGTCAGTATCTCTGGTGAGCTCATAAGCTCTAAAATTCTGTTCCATACAAGCTTGTCTGCAATTCTGGCATTAATACCACGCTCTGAACAAGTAGGGGGCAAAGGGAAGTTATAGACCCTATTGCTACAGCGGTAGTAGAGGTGCTTACCCTTTTGAGGACCCTCCCCATTTCTTCTAGTGCCACAAGCGCAGAATATCCTACCGCTCAGGAGGTATTCATTCTTAGTATTACGCTGAGATAAAAGACGATTTTGATCTAATTGCGCTCGTACTTTCTGAAATAAGGCTCTCTCTACAATTACGGGAACAGGAATTTTTGATGCCATCCACTCACTTTCTGGCCTAAGCTTACGACTACTCTTTTTAACCTTGCGATTTTTATCTTTAATAATAGGATTTTCTGGCACTACAGCATATGTGCTCCCATAGTGAGCCTCTCCTATATACGCTTTATTCTGACACATCGTAGCCAGAGTACTCGTATTCCACACTCCTCGCTTACTTTTTCTTGGTTGTATACCAAGTTCCTGTAACTTTCGCACTACTTGACGAAGGGCTAAGCCATCATTTCCAATCCAACCAAAAATCATTCTCACCACTTCAGCCTCTTCCTTGTTGATCTTGTAACGACCGTGTTTTTTCTTCTCTTTATCATTCCGAATGTATGTGTACCCGTACGGCGCTTCCGTTGTAAGAACATGCCCTTCCATTACTTTACGCAGTTTACCAATCCTAAAACGTTCTCTAATTTTTACTCTTTCGTACTTTGCAAATGATCCCCTAACCTCGTACATTAACTGATCATCATCAGTAAGTATTGGCGGCACTGTCACAAAAAGAGTTTCTATTTTCCGCTCCTTGAGCTCATCCATAACTACCTCTTGATGCGTATACCTGCGACTTAAACGATCAGGATCATAAATGAGCACCGCTTCCCATTCTTTCCGTTTTGCATCCATGCGAAGTTGATCCAGACCAGGCCTCTCTAAGTTGTCACCACTCCAGCCATTATCCATATACTGTTGGACAATAATATAACCCCTCTGTTGAGCAAACTCTCTTATTGCTGCAAATTGTGTCTCAATAGTTCCTTCAATTTCTTGATTGGAAGTAGAGACTCTACCGTATATAGCAATGAATTTGATTTCTTTTTGAATTTCCTGACTCATATGCCTTATCTTTTATTTTTCTCTAGAAACCTCTGTATCTCCTCTCTTTCAATTCGCCAGGGTGCCGTTTTCCCCTCACCCAGCTTGTAACCCTTTAGGGCACCCACTTTTAACCAGCGCTCTACGGTACGTGGATCAACTTTTAGAATGTCCGCAACCTCTTTTCGTGTAAGTAAGTCCATATATTTATTATACTAAATTATGCCTAATTGTACATAGCTAAAATTTGCCTTTATTGAGCCTAAATCGCCTCAAAGTTTCCTCAAAAAGAACGTCAAACGCTCGCTCTAATAAATCCTCGTTTTCTGGTTCGTTAACGATACTATAGCGGTAACCAAAGCTGATCCCCTCGACCATAAAGAAACTAGACGATGTTGAATCGAATGTATCAAAGATAGAAATACTATCCTGTACAAATAATTTGATTGTCTGTGCCTCTTTGACCATAAAGTTAGTAGTAATCGTTTTAGGTATTTTCTTTTACCCATTCTGCTATCTCCTGCTGTTCCCTCCGATCTTTTTGTTCTTGTGCTTGAACCACTTGTACCGTCAGAGTTTCTGTTTGATCCCAAAAATCCATACATTCTTCTGCAGTTGTAACAAATTGCACAATCTTTCCCAACTGTGACCCACAGAATTCATAGACCGTTCCTACTTTTGGACGATATACACTCTGCCTACCTTTGTAGTAGCGCCAAATGGTTTCTGCTATCCAATCAGCGCCCTTTGACTTCAAAAGACTCTCCACTGCATTCCTGGTAGGTAATTTCTCTAAAGCAGATTTTCCAGGAACAAAGTCCCCCGGAAGAATTGGCTCGAATAATCTAATCACCCGGTTCAACTCTGCGCCACTCAACTTTTGTGGCGTTACTGAATCAACTTCCGGTTTCGCCGAGCAGGCTTCAAAGATATCTACCAGTTGCCCTTTTTTACCGCTACCATCTTTTGGTAAAACCATAGACTCTTTACCAAAAACGTTACCATTCAGCAAAACGCCCTCGTTTTGCAAAAAAGATGCTGTTTCCTTATGATGTGTTTCATTACCATGTGTTTCCTTAGAGTCTTCCTCACGCACCCCTCCGTGTTCGTTAGGCAGACAAGGATTAGTATCTGACACAGACTCCGGTATTACTACTGGCACGTCTGCCTGGCAGACCGGTTCATCATAATTCCAACTATTTTTATCCATCAAAATGTAAGTGTTGTTTAGCCACTTCCCACCCAAAGTTTTCTTTTTTTCGATTTGAATAATTCCTCTTTTTTTCAACGCTGCGACACCCTTAAAAATCGTTGAGCGACTCACTCGATGCTGTTTAGCCATTCTAAGAATCGATGGAAAACATGATTGGGTCTTCTTATCAATATGGCGACAAATGCTCATGTACACGAGTGTTGCTTGCCAGCCACATTGCTGAGCCATCTTATCCAGATACTCATCATCCATCATGAATCTCCCCTTATCCACACCCTTTCTTCTTTCCATACTCGCCTTTAAAAAAATAAAACCCCTTGGGAGCCCACCCACTGTTTCCAGTGAGGAGGTTTCCAAGAGGTTAATACCTCATCTGGACTCCCGCTAGATTCACTAGCATATAAATTCTACGTTAGTACCACGAATGTTTTCGTTTTCTCTTTTTCCTGACTCCAGATTGGTATTACTGCTCTCTAAACAGAGAAAGTAAATACTCTGACTTCGTACCAAAGTTATCCCTTCACCAGTTCTTTTAGTGCCTTTGCGCCTTTCACGATGTCCTCCAGCCCAGCACGCTCACACTGACCAAGAAATCTTTCGAATTTCTTGGTGTATTGGCCGTTGTAGAAAATTCTCCCCATTGCCATCCGGCTATCCGCCAGTTTCTGAATACGGTTGGCACGATGTATGACTCTGCCAGCTACTGACTTCCGGTTTAAGACCGTGAGCTCGTAGCGCAGATTATGACACTTCCTACATTTGAATTCATTACCACGAGGAAGCAGATAGAGCTTCATAGCCCTGTATCCGCATGAGCAGTAGAAGAAGTCCTTTTCACCGAAGGTAATTTCTACTGTTTCCCAGGCTAGTTTCTGTGGTTCGTGACTATCAATGCTAACAAATAACCATGCCGGATTGGACATGTTATCGAACCAGTAACTGATTTCTGGTCTATGCTTTAAGATATTCATTCCCAGCTTCCGTGGACGATCAATCCGCCATCCCACGTCTCTCGGAGTGAGAGCAAAGCATTCTTCGACTAAGTATTTTGTTTCCATAATTTTAACCTATCTTTAAATGGCTTATTTGAGGCCTTTCTATTTTCTTGGCATATACTGACACCATTTACTCATTCCATCTTCTGTGACAGCGCCATCTGTGGCCCTTTTTCTTCAAATTAGCCTATCTTGGCGTCCGGGTTGCCACCCTTTATTCCTCTATACAACGACTTCTTTCGTAACAGCGTTTCTACAGTAAAGAAGAGGGTTAAATACTTGAGGGTGCCACTTTCTAACCAACGATTCATTTTTGCTTGTCGTTTCTGCCATTTTGTATAGGGTTTCATGCCGCACACGGCTTCACCGGGATACCAAGGCACTGTTTCCTGCCAGTCACTATTGCTTTCGTAAGCCTCTAAGTCTGCGCAAATGGGTGCGGCGCACGCTTCAAAATGCTTCATACGTTTTTTTAGGTGGATAAAAATGAGAGTTAGGATCTGAATCGACAGCTTTCTCCTATTAAAAATGGTATCAAAGTACCTCGCCACTTCTGATTTAGACAGTGGATTTGGTCACCACTTACAAAGCAGCTAGAAACCGCTCTATAGAGGGATTTTCTCCTACATTTGTCACTCGCTTTTAAGGAAGTGGATTTGCTTACTTGACACGAGCTCCCATAAACCCTCAAAAAATTGCGAAAAAAATTATTTTTAGCCTAAAAAAACTTCCTTCAGAAGATAAGGGGGGGTCCGATCTCCAAAAAGTGCCGGCAGGACACGCCAGTCCCCTTCTCCCTCCTTTCTTAGGCTCTACCTCCCCTTTGGCAAACACCCCTATACCCCTCTTCAGACTCTTTTATTTTCCCACGCTCCAGTTCTACCACTTGAGTATTGAAAGGAGCACTAATCTAAGCCAGCACGCTCTCTTAGCACGCTCTCAGCGTGTTCTGGTACTAGATATAAGAGGTATGAAAACAGTTACAGAAGTCCTGAAAGAGCCTCCTTTTTCAGGCTATACGGGATCAGTTACCACCTTTGAATTGGTGGCCAAAGAGATAGAGGATCGTTGGGGTAAGGAAGAAGCAAAGAAGTATGACCCTTACGCCAATGCCCTTACTTTTACCAAGTGGGCAATACTCGGCTACCGAGTCAAAAAGGGAGAGCGAGCTATACGCTCTATTACCTTCGTCGAGAAGAAGGACGAGGAGGGTAATGTCATTAGGCGCTTTAAGAGGGTTGTTTGCTTGTTTTATTATCTGCAGGTTGAAAAAGCCGTATGAAACGCACGCAAACCGTAGGGTATGCTCCAAGTCAAAATACCCTGAAACCTATGATTCGGCTGAAGAATAACTTCCTGCTCAAATATGGCTTTACCATAAGAGCGGAGATAGAAGTTGAATATCAAGAAGGCATTATTATTATCACTCTTAAAAACCAAAAACTATGAACCCTATAGCCCAATGGCCAGATGTTCTTCCTGATCAGAAGCGAGAACTTCTCACCCAGCATATTTATGAGCTGGCTGAGGATGATACCGAGCGAGAGCAAATGTTATCTGCCCTTGAAACGCTAAACGTGTCAGATGCTGATGATTTCGAAAGGGCGCTCCTGTGTCTTAACTCACCTCTGCTTCCTTAAAAATTCAAATGATGAAAATTAAGAGAAATGGTATAGGCTTTACTTATTCTACGGCTCTGGTCTGCCTTCTCTTTAGAAAATAACCTCCTGATAATCCAGCGATAGTTCCTACCAAACCGATACCAAAAAACATCATGAACATTCCTATTATTCTCCCCTCCACTGTTACTGGGTAGACATCTCCATATCCTACGGTGGTGGTGGTTGTTACAGCCCACCAAATAGCATCAAAGAAAGAATCTACATTTTGATTGACACCCTCTTCCATGGAAAAAAATGCTACTGCTCCTGAAAGAATAACTGCTGTTGTAACCGTTACTGCATAAATATATTGGGAGCTTGAGTCCACTAACGTATCGGCTAAGTTTCCAATCCTCCTTATTCGTGCAATTACCCTTAAAACCCTAACGAGCCGTACCAAGCGTAAGACTCTCAAGGAATTAAAGACACCTCCAGAAATAGGAACCGAAGCTAAAAGATCAAGCCAGTGGCTTCTAAAATAGCCTTTTTTACTTTTAGCTATTCTCAGACCTACAAAAAAGTCAGTAAGGAAAACTATGCAAATCAGTAAATCTATATTTTGAATGAGCTTAATCTGTTCAGGTAATAAATCGCTACTCAATTCAAAAATCAAAAGTCCTACACTGAGAAGTGCAAGCAATACTATAAAAATTTCCTTTACGAGAAGCAATATGTCCGATCTTTTCATGTGGTCATTATACAATAAAAAGCCACCTAGGGATTACTATCCTTGGCCACAATCCCCGCAAAGGCTTGATACAGACCCGCCAAACTAGAAAGTCCCTCCTGAGCCTCATCATCGTTGAATTCTATACTATACCGAGTTTTGAAGTAGCTCTGGTAACGCTCAACGAGTTCTTTTGAAAAGCTTGGTTCCATACCGCTATTTCATGGCTTCTATCAATCGATTCATTTGCTGAAAATCTTCTACTGGTACCGCTTCTACCGGCAGGTTCTCTAAGTATTCTTTCAATTTTTCGAGACCACAGATATTATAGACGCCATTTTGCTTACCTCTAAATACTACATCTGGGTTTACGTATAGCACTGCTAAGTGCATTGGAACTGTTTTGGAATAACCATTCTGCTCTAAATACTCTCTGAGTTTTCTTCCGTGTCTCCTTGCCTCATCCCGGGGGTCATAAAAACCTTTTACTCGTATTAAAGGAAGGTAGAGGCGCTTACTGAAATTCTTTATTTCAATCAGAATAAATCCTTTCTGTCCGATAATAATACAATCAATGTCTCCCCCGCTAGGTAATTCCTTATTAAAGAAAACCTTATCATCCAAAGAAACTACTTTAGCTATAGCCTCCCTTGCTAGAGCTTCTCCCTCTATCCCTTTCTTACTATTATCCATCTCTTTATAGAGCTTTTCCTCGTACTGATCCGCATGAGAAAATAATTCTCTCAAAAGAATGATGAACATTGCTAAAAATGTAATTCCTACCGTAAAACCTAATACATCTGGGATTTTTATGGTTTTCCAATGAAAGTATACGTAGGATGTTGAACAAAAAAAGGTAATGAGATAAACCGAGAGAAGCGCCTTGAGGCGTCTATCGCTCTGTCCAAATTTACGTTCGCTGAAAGTTCTTTTCATATATTAAGTATACCAGGATCTACTGTACTGCTTGGATCACAAAAAATATTAAATGTGCTTTAATTTTTCTAATATTTTGAATACTTCTTCTTTGGTGGTATGTAAATCTAGCCCTGTACTATCAACAACATATTTGGCACATGCATAAACAGCGCTACGGTTACCTCCAAATTCTGATTTTCTCCACTTAACAAGATCCATTCTGTTTCCACCCCTTGCCCGGTAGTTACCGTAACAAAATTCTTCTGTATTTTTTATGCATATCATACTTGCACTTCTATCCCTCCAAAACTCAGTTTCCACATGCTTTTGCGCATAGGCTCCTATATCAATAACATAGATCTTCTCATCCTTTATACTTTCAATTTCTTGCACTCTTTCTTTGGTCTTCTGGATTGCTAGTTCATGATTATTCTGCCTCTTCCTATACTCTTCGTAAATTTCATCAAGTTGTATACGCTCAATTTCTGGAATTTCTCTAGCCAATTCACGAGATATCGTACTCTTGCCAACGCCAGAAGCACCAATGAGGTAAAAAGTTTTCATACTCTCCAGCACTAATTACTGACACTGACTATCGCAAGCTACCCCATCATCGTCTGCGTCTCTGGCAGAACAACCACAGGTATTGAGCTGGTACTGCGCCTCAGAACAGCTCATATTCGGACAAGTCTTACCGCAGTTACAAGCATACCCTCCACCACTGCTCTTAGGAGTAGTCTTAGGCGCTACCGCTGGTGCCGGTGTTACGGTAGTAGTCTTTTGCTCTGAGGCTGCTGCTTTTGTAGTGTCACCATTACAAGTATCTCCCCAGAATCCCCTCTTATTCTCTCTAGCACTCGTTTCTGCTTCTTTGAACTCGTTCTGGTATTTATACGGAGTGTTATACGTGTATTCGTGAGCATACCCCTCCTGAATCATCATTTTATTGTAGAAAGTACCATCTTCTAAAAAGATGTAGAGAAGGAGCCTGTTGTACTTATCTCGCTCTCCTTGGGTAGGATCAGCTTCAATTCTCACTTTCTTGCCTGTTAGGGTTTCTTTCGCTTTGCTGGAAGCTTCTTTTCCAAAACACTGTACTGCTTTTCTAGGGTCAACGGTTTCGGGAGTATCCATACCAATGAGTCGGATAGTTTCTGAAGTACCATTTAGATTCAGTACTAACGTATCACCATCTACTGCTCTGACTACATCATAAAATTCTTGGGGCTTTTCCTCTAATACTGCAACTTCTGCAGTTGGTGCAGTTTCAGTTGATACAACATTGTTTGACTCTGCTACCGGTTCATTCTGAGCGGCTTCATTTGTTTCCGCTTCTTTAGCTGGTTCCACTGGATCTACTGTTATTCCAATCAGGATAATAAGGACAAAAGTAGCTGCGCTAAATATAGATACCGCTCTCTTTCTAGTAGCCCAACTCTTTAATACAGGTGCAAAAACTGAAGGCTTAATGAGTGCTACAAAGATACAAACAAAAGTAACGAGTGAGAGCAGGAGGTATACGTATTCCATATGGTTATTTACTAATTTAGGCGCCCCTCCTAATAGCCCATACTACGAGCATTCCTCTCTATATGCAAGGTATTACTCAATTACCCTATTACAAGCACACCCCTCTAGCTGGTGACACTGATCATTCTGAGAAATGCATGAATTTCCACATGCTTGACCCTGCTCGCAGTACACGCAACATCCTGACTCTGGACTATCAGGAGAAAAGATGATGGGCGTATGCGCTTCTTCCCACTTTCTTAACTCATAACATCTGTCACTTTCAAAGAGTTTTGCAGTTGCCCAATCTGCATCCGTAGGACTCGGGCAATGCGTAGTTACTGTATCTACTTGCTGGTGATTATGTGTATACCACCGAAAAAAGACCGCTATGCCGAGGACTATGCAAAAAATGATCCCGAGAGTTGTAGGTAGCTTGAAATTCATTAACGATAAGCAGGTTTCTTACCTTGTCCCCCACTTTACGTTCTTGAGAGTGGCAATGGAGTAAAGGCGAACGGGGATAAGAAGCAGAACATGCATAAAGCCATAGACAATAAACCGGAGAAAACCAAAGTCACCGGTACGGTAGATACCGTATATAGCTCGAAGTAACGCTATCGCCATGAGAACAACCAGATACTTCCACAAGTGGCTCGCATCAATAAATACTGCCTGAATAACAACAGAAGCAAGAGCAATTAAGAGTAGGAATGGTAGCAGGAACTGCATAAGCAGCTCATACGTCATATAAAAATGGTGTTTGTGAATATGCTTCAGAGTCCAAAGCATCTCTCGGTAGAAACTCTTATTCCAGCGTATTTGTTGGCGAACATACTTCCACAGAGTATTGGGGACATACGTGTACGAAACTGCTTTATTATCAAAACGCACTTGGTGCCCCTCTTCTAGTACTAGGTTGGTAAGATGCCTATCGTCTCCATACGTGCACTTCTGACCAAGAAATATCTGCGAGACATACGCTTTCTTTACTTTTTCTAAAACTGACCTCCTATAGGCTGAAAATGGACCTGAACAGCACATGAGAACATTGAAGAGGCTCTGAGCTGCCCGTTCTTGGTGAAAAGCCGTCCAATACCGGTAACTGATAAGCTGAGTTAAGAAATTCTCTTTTTTATTAACTACCCTCACATCCCCTGTGACAGCGCCCACCTTTGGGTCTTTGAACTGTTTGATGATGTGCCGAATACCATGAGGCGCTTCAATGATGGTGTCCGAGTCAATAGTCACGATGATTTCTCCCCGTACCATGTCAAACCCTGCTTTATGGGCCTCTCTTTTTCCTCCATTTTCTTGAAGAATAAAGTGGAACATCTCGTTATTTTTATACTTCTCAAACACAGGTAAGAGTTGCTGTCTGTTCTTTGAACCATCATCTACTACTATGGCCTCTAGTTCTGGATAATCTTGAGAAGCGATACTATTCAGGCACTGATCCAGCCATTCTGGATTCTCATTGAAACATGGCACCACCACACTGACCGTAGCAGTATGGCCATTATGAAAATCATGGAATTTTTTAGATTTCTGTTTCCTGTGTTCGCCATGAGCGAATACCAGCTGCACCAGGATATGAGTAAGGGCTAAAAACCCGTAAACAACAAGAAAAATACCCAATGTATACATACAATTTCTTTAATTAGACGACTATAAGTACCTTACAAACCACAATATCATAAATAGAGTGATACTCATAGTCGGTCGTCTTATAGTCGTCATCAGCTTACCCTTAGGGTATGAAAAAGACTGATGACATTTTAAAGAAGTTTGGGGAGCGAGTTAAGGAGCTCCGAGCCAAAAAAGGAATTACTTCTCAAATGGCTCTTGCTCACAAATCCGGCTTAGACCGTACTTACATCGGCGGTGTTGAACGAGGAGAGAGAAATGTCGCCTTGAAAAACATCGAAAAAATAGCCAAGACTCTTGGTGTCAGCATAAAAGAATTATTTTAAGGCCTGATGAGTCTAGAAAGCAAAGAGAGACTTAGGAAAGTCTCTCTTTGCATACCCAATATCAAAGTTTTACTCCTGTTTACAGTCCTCCAATTTTAATACTTAATCTGTACGTGTTACCGTGTTTCAACATTCCCAAATAGGACTCTCTCGTGGCCTCATATCCCTCACTGTTTAATTTTTTCTTAAGATTCCTGAACATTCTTTTCTTACTAGTAGTACGGAGCACCCGATGCCTTGAAAAATGTACCCAGCCCAAGAAATCCACTCCGCTCCCCAAAGTCTCGATAGAAACTTTGTTGGGATGGAGTTCCAGCTGTAATTTTTCTCTCAAAAAGTTCTCTATATTCCCTAAAACTCCCAAGAGGTACTCCTTATCTTCTCCAAAGATAACAAAGTCATCTGCATAACGAATGTAGTATTTCACTTTCAAGCTCTGCTTCATATACTGATCGAACTCGTGCATATAAATATTGACCAAAAGCTGCGAAGTTAAATTCCCGAGAGGTAATCCTTTCCCTATTTTGGTAGAAGAAAAACTTTTGATTACTCGCTCTAAGAGCCATAGGATATCTCCATCTACCACCCTTTGTTCCAAAATGTCCATTAAAATACCCTGATCAATACTGGCAAAGAACTTCTTGATATCACACTTCAGTACGAAACACTGTTTGGTGTGATTTTTAGAGACTTTGTCTGCAAACTTTTGAAATCTCTTAAGCGCTCTATGAGTGCCCTTCTCATCCTGACAAGAATAGGAATCTGAGATGAAGAGCGGAAAGTAAAAAGGAGTAAGTGCTTGATAGAGGGCATGGTGGAGTACTCTATCCCTCACAGTGGCTTTGTGAATATCACGAGGCTTCGGATCATTCACCTTAAAAGCCTTGTAGCCTCCATGCGTGTAGGTTTTATTTTTAAGATCAGTATGTAAGTTTATGAGATTATCTAGTAAATGATACTCAAACATTTGTACATCTTTTTTCTTTTTCTTGCCTCTTTGAAAACTTTTCCAAGCATCGAGAAGATTTTCGATGGATATGATACTATCATAGTTATCCGCAAATTTTTTATTTTTTCTATAATTCATTCCTTTATGGCTACCCCCCCCCCGCAGTTCTCTCAAACAAACTTGGTGCCGGTGGTATTAAAGTTAAAAGATGTTTACGGTATTTGGCAGAGCTATCTTCCACATTTTAGCAAACAGGCTCGCCATACCCTAGGAAAAAGAATTGATGACACCTGTCTCAATGCCATTGAATACAGTTTTCTAGCCAGTTACTCCAAGAATTCCGAGAAAATTATTTTGATTGATAGGGCGATATCCCGAGTAGATCTTGTAAAGATTCTCTTACTTCTGGCTTGGGAATCTAAATTCCTTGATACGAAGAAATACACCCATATTAGCGGTGTTCTAGAAGAAGTAGGTCGTATGTTAGGGGCATGGAAACGACAGCAGGTACAAAAAACTCCTTCCATTAAGAAAGGAGAAAAGTAAGAGTGACGAACACCGAGGAAACGGTAGTTGGCATTCCAGTCATTGTCGAACCAATTGAGGTTGAGCTTACGCTGACCATTGTCATTCCACAGTTCCGGGACATTACGGTTCAGGTTGACCTTGGCAACCGAGCACCTTGTATCCCCTCCCATCTATTCCACCAGTATTCGAAGCTCCGAAGAACACTCTCGTACTTGCATAGCTTGCACGACCTTTTTCTGTCGTTAGAAGGAGATACCAACTCTGTCTTTTTTGGAGACAATCAAAACCGATACGCTGGCAACAATCGTAACCACTGCCATTCTGATCTGTTTTGTTTGCGACCAACATGTTTCAAGCCGTAGCCATGAAACTTTTTTGTTGATAGGTATATTATAGCAAAAAAAATCCCCCTCCTGCGCTGCAAGAGGGGTACTGTTCAAACCGAAGGGTCAAAGGATCTAAGAACCCAAGACCAGAGAGCCGAGGCTCAAGCGACCGAGCGTCTGCGAACACCGAGGAAACGGCAGTAGGCATCCCAGCCACAGTCGAACCAATTGAGGCCGAGCCTACGCTGACCACGGCCACGCCACAGTACCGGGACACGACG
>ERZ1292629.3263-Hain-H43-01um-R1-3263-length-12676-cov-4_pt1 | contig 12676 bp, 20 predicted proteins | sample MGYA00564399_ERZ1292629 | MGnify/ENA primary metagenome ERZ1292629 (study PRJEB36523, sample SAMEA6512636) | groundwater metagenome | collected 2019-01-08 | study: AquaDiva: Metagenomics assemblies of 32 groundwater samples | reverse complement strand
AAGTGAAATATACGGTACCTCAAAAGAACCGATTGATGAATTACACCCATTAAATCCAACATCCCCATATGGAGCTTCAAAAGCAGCAGCAGACAGATACTGTTTTGCTTATCATATTACATACAATTTACCAGTTTCAATCATAAGACCATTTAACACTTACGTACCAAGACATACATACGATGTTATTCCAAAATTTATTAACTTGGCTTTAAAAAACCAACCACTGACAATTTACGGTTCAGGGGAACAAACACGGGATCTAACTTACGTAGACGATACAATAAACGCTTTTCTATTAATGTGCTCAAAAAAAGAAGCAGTTGGAAAAGCAATAAACTTTGGAACAGGAAAAGATACAACAATAAAAGAATTAGCCCATAAAATAAAACAATTATCAAATTCTGAATCAGAAATAGCTTATGTAGAAAAAAGACTGTCAGAAGTAGATAGACTTTGTTGCAATCCAAAAAAAGCAAAAGAACTCTTTGATTGGGAAGCAAAAATAGACTTAGATGAAGGATTAAGAAGAAATATTGAATGGGTCAGACAAAACCTTTAAATATTTTTACCTTTATTTTTTCTTAGGTGGTTCTAATGAACATAGTAATAATAGGTCCAACTTTATTAACAAAAGCCTGTATCGAGGAAATTGCAAAACAACATAATATACTCGCTTTATTTACTCTAGATGAAATCTCAGGAAGTAAAAAATCTAGATATACTACTTTCTTTGATCAGGCAGAAAAATATAACTTCAAAATTTATCAAGTTAAAAAAGTAAACACACCAGAAATCATTTCTTTAATTAAATCATTAAACCCGAATTTAATAATAGAAGCAGGCTGGTCAGAAATAATACCAAAAGAAATATTAGAAATCCCGGAAAAAGGAATAATTGGTATACACGGAGCAATTCTTCCAGACATAAAAGGGGGAGCTTCAATGAACTGGGCATTAATTCGAGGAGAAGAAGAATGGGGAGTAACTCTTTATTACCTAGTAGAAAAAGTTGATGAAGGCGATATAATATCAACAAAAAAATTTAAAATAACTTTAGAAGATGATATAGAAACAGTGCATTTTAAATCAGATTTAGCTTCAGCAGAATTACTAAAAGAAAATTTACATTTAATAGAACAAAACAAAGAACCAAGGATACAACAAAACCCATTACAAGGAATAAAATTGCCACAAAGAAAACCAGAAGATAGCAGAATTAACTGGAATAAATCAACATTAGAAATATATAATTGGATAAGAGCACAAACACATCCATTCCCAGGAGCTTTCACTTTTTTCAAAGAAAAAAAACTTTATATCTGGAAAGCTCACTATGAAGAATATCCAGAAAGAGAATTTAAACCCGGGCAAATAATAGAAATAAATGAACACGGAATAAAAGTAAAAACACTAAATAATTCAATACTATTAAAAAGGCTAAATTTTGAAAATGAACCAGAACAATTAGCATATGATTTTGCTTTAAGAAATAAACTGAAAATAGGTGATTCGTTTGTTTGAAAAAAATATACAACAAGCAAAAAACTGGTTACTTAGTTCATGTATCCAAAATATAGAAGGAATACAAGACCTAGATGGAACTAACCTAACTGGAAGTTTTAATTGTTGGTTTGATCTAGATAATAATTCCTGTCCATTTGCATATTCAGAAATAACAGGTTACGCAATAACAACTCTGCTTTTTCTACACTCTTTAGAGGAAAATGAAGATCTCTTAAAAAGAGCAAAAGCAGCAGCAGATTGTTTAATCTCATTAAAAAAACAAGAAGTATTCCCATCAATATTCTCTCTAACACACCATAATTTTAAACATAGGGAAGAATTAACTTATACATTTGATATTGGTATGATTTTAAATGGCTTAGTAAATATTTCAAAAACAACGAAAGAGGAAAAATATTTGCAAGAATCTAAAAAAATAGCAGATTTTTTCGTAAGAATTCAAAAAGAAAATGGTTCTTTGCCGGCAATCTATAATTTAATAGAGGATAAGTTTGAAGATACAAATGAAACCTGGTCAACACATTCAGGAAGTTATCACGCAAAAAATTCAATTGGTCTTATACATTTATATGATATAACAAAAGATCAAAAATACAAGAATACAGCAACTAAATTATGCAATTACGCTCTAACTCAACAAAAAGAAAATGGGAGATTTATCTCTCATGTAGAAGGTGGAACTAATTTACACCCGCATTGTTACTCTGCAGAAGGTTTATTATGTACGGGGATATACTTAAACAAACAAGATTACATAGACTCAGCAGTAAAAGCAACAGAATGGATCCTTAAAAATGAAAAAGACAATAAAATCCCAAGAATTTACACAACAACCTTTAACTATAATCAAAGAAACGATGTTCTTGCACAATCCTTAAGATTAACAATTTTTTTGCAAAAAATGGGTTATTTGCAAGAATACAAAAACAAAACAATAAAACTCTTAAAAAGTTTAATAGAATTTCAGCATGAACAAGGTGGTTTTATGTTTGGATTAGATACGAATGGAAATAAATTAAATCATATAAACACATGGACGACAATGTTTGCTCTACAAACTTTAGTGCTCCACAATAATGATATAAAAAAAGAAGATTTTTCAAGGTTTTTGGTATAAAATGATACTAATTTCTTTACCAGCATACAACGAAGAACAATCATTAGAACCATTATTAGAAGATATTGGAAATGTAATGAATGAGTTAAAAGTTAACTATAAAATCTTAATTTTAGATGACGGCAGTACAGACAACACCTTAAAAATTTTAGATTCCTTCTCAAAGAAATTACCTTTAATCATTAAAAAACACAATGTAAATCAGGGTTTAGGAAAAACACTAAATGATTTATTCAAAGAATCAACAAAAATAACAAAAGATGATGATATAATAATAACATTTGACTCAGATAATACCCACAAACCAAAATATATACCATTAATGTTGCCACAATTTAAAGAGGGATATGATTTAGTAATAGCTTCAAGATTTAGAAAAGGAAGCAAAGAAATTGGATTCCCTTTTCATAGAAAATTATTATCACAAATATCCTCTCTAATGTTAAGAATAATCTTTCCAATAAAAGGTGTTAAGGATTATACTTGTGGTTATAGGGCATATAAATCCTCTTTATTAAAAAAAGCAGTAGAAAAATACAATGAAAATCTAATAACTTTCAGGGGTTTTCCCGGAGTCTCAGAAATCTTAATAAAATTAAACGAATTTGATTTAAAAGCTAAGGAAATACCGCTAGTTTTAAGATACGACCTAAAAAAAGGCGGAAGCAAGATGAAATTACTGTCTACAATAAAGGAATATTTTAAATTAATTTATTACTTTAAATTTAAGAAAAACCGATTAAACTAACACCAATTATAATAAAAACAATACCAATTGATTTAATAAAACTAATTTTCTCTTTTAAAAAATAATCTGATATAATACTAACCCAGACATAATTTAAAGCAATAAATGGAAACAAGGTACTTAATTCTTCAAATCTTAAAACATAAACATACAACCCCAACGAAATAATATTAAATAAAACCCCAACAATCAAAAATTTATTCTTCAAAATTTTAAAACTTAATTTAAATTTTTTAGATCCTAATTTTAAATAAAATCCACCAAAAGCGCTTAATAAACTTACAATTAAAATCATCAAAAAAACCCAAATCTCAATCAATTTTACCACCACCAATCAAACCAACTCCAAGTAAAATAAATAAAATCCCAAATACCTTTAGAAAATTAAAACTCTCATGCAAAAAATAAAAAGACAATAAGCTAACCCAGATGTAACTTGTGGCAAGCAATGGAAAAATAAATGATAGTGCACCATTTTTTAAGGCATACATATAAAAAACAAAACCAAAAAAATACAATATAACAGCCAACAACAAGTAATAATTGAAAATATCATTTGAAATTACTTTAAATAAAACTTGTGCAATTGAACTCAATAAAGTACTCAATAAAACCAAACCAATAATCATTTTCTTCATTTTATTTAAAATACCTTTTTAGTAAATATATTTTTCTTAAATAACCAAACAATGAAAGAAGGATGCTTTATCAATCTACCGAATATTCGCATTTCTTGGATAGCATCTAAAACTAAATGAAACAATAAACCCAGACTGATTAAAAAGAAAATTTTGTTAAAAAAACCCAATAAAAACAATAAAACCAAAAATTCAGCAGTATGGAATATGAATAAAACATTTCTATTTTGTATATTCAATTTATGACTTGCAAAATAATCATAAGCCTTTAATAAGTTTAAAGTATACTTCTTAGTTTCTTTCCAATAAACAAACAAATGATCTATATCAAAAGTAAAACCGCCAATAATTATATAAATTACACTTAATCCATAAAATTCATAAAGAAAAGCACCAAGGATAAAACTTAAGATTATATGTGTAATTGGAAACATTGAAAACATCAAACAACAAACCTTTAAATATATTTCTATAATCTACGATAAATAACTTTATAAATTGCCATATAATATAAATAAAAAATGAAAATTGGAATAATAGGCCTAGGTGTTGTTGGAACAGCAGTTAAAGAAGGTTTTAAAGAACATGAACTCCTTACATACGATAAGTTTAAGGATTCTAATACAATAGAAGAAGTTACAAATAATTCTGAACTAATTTTTGTTTCAGTGCCAACACCATCAAATGAACAAGGCATTGATTTGTCAGCAGTAAATGAAACAATAGAATTATTAAATAAATTAAATTACAAAGGATTAATAGTTCTAAAATCCACAATACCTCCAGGTACAACAGATTCCTATAAAAAGAAGTACCCGAATCTTAAATTATCTCATAATCCGGAATTCTTAACAGAAAAAAACGCAATTAATGATTTTCAAAACCCAGATAGAACAATCATCGGATGTTATAATAAAGATGATATAAAACCATTTAAAGAAATTCATAAGAAATTTGATTGTCCCTTAATGGACACCATTCCAAAAGTTTCAGAAATGATAAAGTATACAGCAAATTCATTTTTAGCAACAAAAGTTATTTTTGCAAATCAAGTTTATGATTACTGTCAAAAACTAGATATAGATTACAATGAAGTTAAAAAAGGAGTTTTACTCGATAACAGGATAGGAAAAACACATTTTGACATTAGTGAAGAAAGAGGTTACGGAGGTATGTGTTTTCCAAAAGATGTGTATGCTTTTATAAAATCAGCTGAAAAACACGGAATAGAATTAGACTTGCTTAAAAAAGTCCACGAAATTAATAAAAAAATAAGAAAAGAGTAATTACCTTTTTCTAGAAGATTTTTTTACAACACTTTTCATAATTGACTTTTCTATATTGCTCATTCTTCTTTCCAAAACAAAAATTCTTCTTAAACTGTAAATAATACCAATTAAAGCACCAATTATAACAGCTAATATTAAATCTGCCATTTAACCACCTCTTTTTATTTTTTGAATATCTTTTCTTAAAAAGTGTATTAACTAATATAAAAAGTTTACCCAAATCTCAGAGGATTGGGATTATTGTAGTTTACATCATTCTAAAATAGTAACATTTAAATATTCTACTAATTTAAACAACCTCATGACACCAACTTTAACAGGAAAGGATTACATTAAAGTAGAAGATACTTTAATTTCTAAGAAAGAAATTTTTAAAGGTAAAACATGGAAGGATACTCACTTTGCTTTAGCAGAAAAGGGATTATTCATGCCACCACCAAATTTGTTTATGCTTCATTATTCAAAAGTAAGAGATGCAGCACAAGGAAAACTAATTCTGTATGATGGAGATAATAATGAAATACCTAAAGAAGAAGCCATAGAACACTGGAATTACCTCTCTTCTTCTACAGATAGAGTTAAAATATGTTGGACTTGGTTAGATGCTAAATTTAAAGAAAAACCAGATGGTTTATACTTATTAACAGATCATGAAGTAATTAACAATAATCTAGAACCACAAACAACAGAAAAACTAGAAGATTGTGTAAGCAATGATTGTTATGTTAACCTAGACTTCAATAGACAAGGATTACCAACCCAAAAATCAACAAAAAAAGAATACCAGCAAGGAAATAATATCTATTTTTGGCACCCAAGAGACAAATCTGTCGCGAGGTTCCTTGCCTTTTCAGTCAGGGCTTTCCTCAGTTGCTACAGGGTTCCTGGCGACTCGGATCCTGCCCTTGGGGTATTCGCAGCTCGCAAATTTTTTGAAGATTCAACTATTTCAAAAAACTTATATTCAAGAGAACAAATTATAAACGCACTGGATAACATACAACTAAGTGGATTAACTAATTTACTTTTAGAAGAATTAAATAAATAATTTTTTATATTACAGTTCTTTTTTTAACTAAAATGAATTTTATACAGAAGATTTTTGAAGATAAAATAGATGATTTAGTTAAAAAACAATTTATACGATTTAGTAAAGGACAGTTTGAAAGAGCTTTAATTACAATAAAAAAATCAAAAGAACTGAAAATAAAAACAAGTTATGAATTTTCCAATGATTTAGTAAACTTAATTGCCCAAAACTCAAAAGAAAAATTACAAGTAAAAGGAAAAATAATTTCTTTTAAAGACCTTGAACCAAAAATAGAAGTGAAATATCAAAAAAAAGGTAAACAATTCATATCAGATGTAAATACAACAATAGAACCAGAACAATTAAAACAATTATACGAGAATTTCAAAGATCAATACTTGCTCCTAACAATTAAATCAAAAGATTTTTCTCTAATAACAAAAACAGCTATACCAAAACCAGGAAAAGAACCAAAAGATGATTTTTGTAAATTAACACTACCCCTAAAATACATAAACGAATTTTTGTTTGATATAACTCAGGACTTCAAAGAAGCAAAAATAAAGCATATTTACGTAATTGAAGACATAACAATACCAAAAGAGTATCAAAATAATTTTGAACTCGGAAGATTAAATGCAAAAAGAAAAGGAAAAATCATAAGAGAAATAACACTTGATGGAAAAACAACTAAAAAAGAAAAACAAATTCTTATCTAGCAGCTAATTTTATGTCTTTGCCTTTAACAGTTTTCCTGCCTGAATGCTTAGCCAATCTAACCGCCTTTTCACCTATTTCCTCAGCAATATCTTCCAATACATCTTTTAATGCTTCTTTAGCATCTATACTCACCCGCGTTGCACCTGCTTTTTTCAATATCTTTTCCATCGCAGCAGCAGGTAAAATTTTCTTTTCCATTTTAGACCAAATAAAAACCCCATTTAAGCAAAAAAGTCCAAAATATATAAATCTAACTATTAAAGCAAATAAATGCTTAAATAAAGCCAAGAAACCGGATAAATTAAGAGGTTAAATCTACCAAAACCTTTATAAATAACCTGATATCATGAATCAAATACTTTTGTCGTGATAAAAAAGTAAAAACAAAGAATTACCGGTTTTTACTTAATTAAAAATAAAAAAATAAGTTTTGGAGGAAACTTATTTAGTAGGTGCATCGCATTCTAAAGCGGCAATCTTTCAAAGAAGATTGTGCTCTGTTTGGGCATGTCCTCTTATTAAGTTTTCCATTAATAAAAAATGCCTAAAAAACATCACCCGAGACGAGGATCTTTGCAGTTTTGGCCTAGGAAGAGAGCTAAAAAAATACTGCCCTCTCTAAGGTTAAAATCTAGTTCTAACCTCACTAGAACTATGAAGGATACTAAATTATCAGCATTTATAGGTTATAAGGCAGGCATGACCCATTTATTAATAAAAGACACAAACCAAGCATCACCAACTAAAAACCAGGATATTTTTTGTCCAGCAACAGTGATTGATTGTCCTCCATTAAAGTCTCTTTCTCTACGTTTTTACAAAAAACAAAATAATACATTACAGCCCCTAACCCAGATTTTCTCAAAAAATCTCGATAAAGAATTAAAAAGAAAAATTAAATTCAGAAAAAAGGAACCGAAGGATTCTATCCCGGAAGATTTTGACGATTTAAGATTAACAGTTTATACACAACCTAAGTTAACGCCAATTGGAAAGAAAAAGCCAGAGATAATAGAAATACCAATCAGCGGCAAAAATAAAAATGAAAAATTGGAATACGCTAAACAACTATTAGATAAAGAAATTAAATTATCAGACATATTTAATGCAGAACAATTAGTAGATATACGTTCTATCACAAAAGGAAAAGGGTTTCAGGGAACAGTAAAGAGATTTGGAGTAACGATAAGACAGCATAAATCAGAAAAAACAAAAAGAGGCGCCGGTAATTTGGGTCCATGGACACCCAAAAAAGTTTCTTGGAGGGTGCCCCAACCAGGAAAGATGGGTTTTCATAAAAGAACCGAATATAATAAATTAGTATTAAACACGGGTTCTAATCCAAATGAGATAAATCCTAAAGGCGGTTTCTTGCATTACGGATTAATAAAAAATGATTATTTGATAGTAAAAGGTTCCATCCCAGGTCCAACAAAAAGGACAATATTGCTGACTAATGCAATTAGGCCAAACAAAAAACACCTACATCCCGTAGAAATAAATTATACAAGCCTATCTTCAAAACAAGGAAAATAAAATGAAAGCAACAGTCTATTCGATAAAAGGAGAAAAAGTAAAACAAATAGATTTACCAATCCAATTTGAAGAAGAATATAGACCCAATATTATACGAAGGGCATTTCTAGTAATAAGAAGTCATTTAAGACAACCATACGGTGCAAAACCAAAGGCCGGTCAAAGATCTTCAGCCGTTTTATCTAGAAGAAGAAGAGATTACAAAACTTCTTACGGTCACGGTATATCAAGAATACCAAGAAAAACTATATGGCGTAGAGGAAGACAATTTGGTTGGGTTGGTGCATTTGCTCCTGGTACTGTTGGCGGAAGAAGAGCACATCCACCAAAAGCAGAGAAAATATGGGAACTAAAAATTAACAAAAAAGAACGGAAAAAGGCAATAAGATCAGCAATAGCTGCAACAGCAAATCTAAATTTAGTCAAGGAAAGAAATCCCACACTCTCATTAAGTTTGCCAATAATAATTGAATCAGAATTTGAAAAAGTAAATAAAACAAAAGAGGTAAAAAAAATTTTAGAAAATTTAGGATTAAAAAAAGAACTAGAAAGAACCGAAAAAAAGAAGATAAGAGCAGGAAAAGGAAAAATGCGTAATAGAAAATACAAAAAAAAGGTTGGACCTTTAATTGTAGTTTCTTATGATTGTCCCCTATTAAAAGCTGCACCCAACATACCTGGTGTAGATATCTGTCCTATAAACTCACTAAACGCTTTACTATTGGCTCCAGGCTCAAAACCAGGAAGATTAACCATCTATACTGAATCCGCAATTGAAAATTTAAGAACAAAAAAATTATTTTTATCATAAAAAATGGATCCATACACTATACTAAAACACCCACTCTCAACTGAAAAAGCAGTTAGGTTAATGGAAGCAGAAAATAAACTTATATTCATAGTTTTAAGAACATCAACAAAAAAACAGATAAAAGAAGCAATTGAAAAAGCATTTAATGTTAAAGTGTTAAGTGTTAATACTTTAATAACTAATAAAGGAAAGAAAAAAGCATATGTAAAACTGTCTCCACAAACTCCGGCAGTTGACATTGCAACTTCATTAGGTTTAGTATAAAATGGGAAAAAGAATAATTCAACAAAGGAGAGGAAGAGGAACTTCAACTTATATTGCACCTAGTCATCGATATAAAGCCCAGGTTACTCACAGAAAATACGATGAAAAAGAAAAAACAGATATTATTTACGGAAAAGTAATAGATTTAATTCACTGTCCAGGACATTCAGCACCATTAGCAAAAATAGCTTATGAAACTGGAGAAAAAGTTTTTATTATTGCTCCCGAAGGTGTAAGAGTTAATGACATCGTGGCTTCTGGATTTAAAGCACCAATTCAAATAGCTAATACAACCTGTTTAAAAAATATACCTGAAGGAACTTTTATTTATAATGTAGAAAATCAACCCGGAGACGGTGGAAAATTTGTTAGAACATCTGGAACATCAGCAAGAGTAATATCTCGATTAAAAGATAAAGTAGTTGTAAGATTGCCTTCAAAAAACCAAAAAACATTAGATGAAAAGTGTAGAGCAACTATTGGTATAGTCGCTGGTGCAGGTAGAGTTGAAAAACCGTTTGTAAAGGCAGGTAAGAAATTCCATGCAATGAAAGCTAAAAACAAACTATATCCTAAGACTTCAGGTGTTGCAATGAATGCTACAGACCACCCATTTGGTTCTGGTCGTGGACGTTATCCAGGAAAACCAACCACAGCACCAAAGAATGCTCCTCCTGGTAGAAAAGTAGGTTTAATAAGAGCCAGAAAAACAGGTAGAGGGAAATAAATATGTTGAAAAAAGAATTTACTTATAGGGGAAAAACAATGGAAGAATTAAAAAAACTTTCATTAAATGAATTTATTAAATTAATTCCAGCAAGACAAAGAAGAACACTATCAAAAGGTTTTACAGAACAACAAAAGAGACTTTTATTAAAAATAAAAAAAGCAAAGGATGGCAATTATAAGAAAATCATCAAAACCCACTGTAGAAATTTAATTATTTTGCCAGAAATGATTGATTCAGTAATTTATGTTCATAGTGGAAAAGAATTTTCACAAGTAAGAATAAACGAAGAAATGATAGGGCATTACCTTGGAGAATTTGTTTTAACAAGGAAGAGAATTGCACACTCATCACCAGGTGTTGGCGCTACAAAATCTAGTTCATCAGCTGCAACTAAGAAAAAATAAAAATGGTAAATAAATACGCAATACAGGATTTCAACAAAGAACTTATGGCCAAAGCATTAGGCAGATCTTTACCAATTTCAACTAAGCATTCAATAGAGATTTGCAATTTTTTAAGAAATAAAACAACACTTAAAGCAAAAAAACAACTTGAACTGGTTATAAACAAAAAATTAGCAATCCCATTTAAAAGGTTCAATAAAGATATCGCACACCGAAAAGGGAATATCGCATCAGGTAAATTCCCAGAAAAAGCTTCAAAGCATTTTTTAAAATTAATAGAAAATGCAGAAAAAAACGCTCAAAATAAAAACCTAGATACCACTAATTTGCTGATAAAACATATTTGTGCACACAAAGCTTCTACCCCATGGCATTTTGGAAGACACCGAAGAAGAAAAATGAAAAGAACACATGTTGAGATTGTAGTAGAAGAAATAAAACAAAAGAAGGAAGATAAAAAATGATAGAAAGAAAATTTGTTTCACAAAAAGTCAGCGAATTTCAAATAAAAGAATATATAATGTCTGAAATGGGAAACGCAAATATCAGTCATACTGAAATCCAAAGGACACCACTAGGCGAAAAAGTAACTATTTACACTTCAAAACCAGGATTAGTTGTCGGAAGAAAAGGAGAAAACATTAAAAAATTAACCGAGGATTTAAAAACAAAATTCAAAATGGAAAATCCGCAAATTGAAGTTGGAGAAATTGAAAATCCAGATTTAAATGCCGAATCAATAGCACAAAGGATAATTTTTGTTTTAGAAAGATACGGATCAAACAGATTTAAATCAATTGGTTACAAAGCACTACAACAAGTTATGGATGCCGGAGCAGTTGGAGCAGAGATAATAATTTCTGGTAAAATTCCAAGTGCAAGAGCAAGAAACTGGCGTTTTTATGCAGGTCATCTAAAAAAATCAGGAGACATCTCAGAAAATTATGTTAAAAAAAATATAAGTACTGCAAAATTAAAATCAGGTATTGTCGGTATAAAAGTAAGGATACTAACACCGGATGTAAAATTACCAGATACGATAGAAATAAACAAAGAAATTAAAATTGAGGAAGTAGAGAAAAAAACAAAAGAAAAACCAAAAAAAACAAAAGAAAAAAAAGAAAATGGCTATAATAAAGAAAAACGAACTGAAAAAACTGGATAAACAATCATTACAAAATAAATTGATTGATTTAAAGAAAGAACTAATGAAGTTTAATACCCAAATTTCAACAGGAACCTTACCTGAAAACCCAGGTAAAATAAAAGAAATAAAAAGAACAATCGCAAAGATAATATTTACCTTAGATAAATTTAAACAAAATAAGGAGGATAAGAAAAAAGTATGAGTGGCATATGTCCCACCTGTGGATTACCAAAAGAGATTTGCGCATGTGAAACCATAGCAAAAGAAGACCAGGCAATAAAAATAAGGCTGGTAAAAAGACGATTTGGAAAAATGACTACAGTTGTCGAAGGAATTAATCAAAAAGATATAAACATAAGAGAACTTGCAAAGAAACTTAAATCCAAATTTGCTTGTGGAGGAACTGCTAAAAAAGGTATAATTGAACTGCAAGGAACTCACAAAAAAGAAATTAAAGAAGAATTAGTAAAACTTGGTTTTCCACCAGAGACAATAACAGTTGATTAAGAATGAGTAATACAAATTACTTGAAAAAAGAATTGATAGGCTTGCCTATAGAAATATTGGAAGCAAAAAACAAATCACTAATTGGAATTAAAGGAAAAGTAATAGACGAAACAAAAAATACAATTATAATAAAAAATCACTCAATAAAAAAAATAATTAAAAATCAAGCAATATTCAAAATTAAATTTGATAAAAAGATAATAAAAAT
>ERZ1292629.3262-Hain-H43-01um-R1-3262-length-12682-cov-7_pt1 | contig 12682 bp, 14 predicted proteins | sample MGYA00564399_ERZ1292629 | MGnify/ENA primary metagenome ERZ1292629 (study PRJEB36523, sample SAMEA6512636) | groundwater metagenome | collected 2019-01-08 | study: AquaDiva: Metagenomics assemblies of 32 groundwater samples | reverse complement strand
ACCATCGGCCTCCATTTTACCCGCCTGCCAAAGCCGATCCGAAATTTTGGTGTGGGTGTGGAAGGGATCGAACCTTCGGCCTCCATTTTATCAGAATGGCGTTCTACTCCGACCGTGGTCGGAGTCCGACAAAGGTCGGACCACTGAGCTACGTTTTTAAATTTGACAATTCTATTCTATATTTAATTTAGTGGGCACACCAAGGATCGAACTTGGGACCTCCATTTTATCAGAATGGCGTTCTACCACTGAACTATGTGCCCTATGATTCCACGGAAATGTTTTATCTATAATTACTTTTTCTAAAATATCCTTTCTTTTATAACTTTTCAAGCGGTATTCTGACTTTTTAGCTTCGGTTAAATCTCCGCATAAAATAAAACACTTTAATTCTAATGGACTAATATTCTTCGTTGCCTTAACCAGTCCTTTATTATGTTGTGAGAATCGTCTTTCTATATTATCAGAACTTCCAATATAATAATAACCATTTTTTAAACTTTTTAAGATATAGACACCAGCCTTTTTCATTTTATCAGGACAGCGTTTTGCTCCGACCGTTGTCGGAGTCCGACAAGGGTCGGGTCACTGAGCCACACGCCCAAGAGTTATTGTATAATTCCTAATTTCTCTAACCCCTCAAAATTAAATTGAGTGATTTCTTTGACGTTTGCCAAGTCAGAGTTTGAGGCGTTTCTGGTATTTGTAATCAGAAAATTTACCGAATAGATAATGAACAAAGTCGTAATTAAAAGCAATAAAACGCCGATGGCGATAAACAAAATTTCACGTTTATTTTTTAATTTCATAAATATTATTTGTTTTAATTTGTTAGAAGGAAAATACGCCGCCAGTCATCAATAATCCAAAATCTTTTTCTTGTTTGGCGATATCAATTGTTTTAAATTTAATGAAGTATTGGCCGTTTTCAAGCGTCTTTAAAAAAACCACAAAACCCTCAAAAGAACCCTGGCCACTGATGGTGAAGTTGGTTTGCTGTAATTCTTCGCTGTCTTGATATTCTCCTTGGCCAAGAGTTGTATTTAAATTAAACTTATTTTGTTTGGCAATACTAACGATATTTTTGGGAAAGGCAATTAATTGGTCGCGACTAGGTAAAATATTTTGAAGCGTAGCTTCGTAACTTTTTGCTGTTTCGGCTTGTTGATTTAGAATTGCCAAAGAGTCAGTTAGCCCCGTCTGGAAAAGCAAATCCCCTCTTAATTTCTCAATTTGGCTAGTTTTTTTACTCATATCAGAGCCGACAAAAAACAGAGCCAATATTAAAGTTAAGCAAACGCCCAAGGGGACGGTAATAATAACCAAGAGACGCTTTCTAAAATTCATACCCAGTGCTACAACAATTTGTAATAATCATATAGTTTCGACTTTTTATATTTATTAAATATTTTTATGCCAGCACCACATTACTTTAGTTGTAGCACCGGGCATACTATAATTATAGAATGAATAAACCAGAAATCAAATCAATTTATGCCAAAGAGCCGGGCTTCCCTTCGCTTCTGAAAGAAATTCAAAATCCACCTTCAAAAATTTTTATTTTGGGAAAATTACCAAGCGATCCGCCGGCTGGCGGACCTAAAATCGCCGTTGTCGGCACGCGAAGAGCTACTCTTCAAGGTCGTTTGCTTGCCAAGGAAATAGCCAAAAAATTAGCTGAAAAAGGGATAATAATTGTTAGTGGCTTGGCAATGGGTATTGATACTTCAGCTCACGAAGGCGCGCTTTTAGCTAATGGGCAAACCATCGGAGTTTTAGCTTGCGGTTTGGATAATATTTATCCTCGGCAAAACGAGAATTTAGCTAAGCATATTATTGAAAATGACGGGGCGATTATTTCGGAATATCCGGTTGGCACAGAAGCCTTTAAAAATCATTTTTTAGAACGCAATAGAATTATCAGCGGCTTATGTATCGCTACTATTATTATAGAAGCGCCGCAGGAATCTGGAGCTTTGGTAACGGCTCGCTTAGCCGCCGAGCAAGGCCGGGAAGTTTTTGTTGTGCCGGGCGGAATTAACAATCCCAATTATTATGGTTCTCATAAATTAATTAGAGACGGCGCGAGGTTGGTCGGTTCAATTGATGATATTTTTGAGGATTTAGGTATTGATATCCATCAGCCTAAATTAGCGTTTGAAAAAATTAAAGACAAAAATCAATCAGCTATTTTTCAAACTATTCAAGAGGCGGGGGAGGCGTTAAATATTGACAAAATTATTGAACTGACTAAACTTGAACCGCAAATAGTCAATCAATCTCTGGCGCTTCTAATTATTCAAGGCATAATAAAAGAGACAGAGAAGGGATATACAATATAAAAATAATATGAAACTTTTAATCGTTGAGTCGCCGGCCAAAATAAAAACAATTTCAAAATATCTGCCCGAAGGGTATGTGGTTAAAGCGAGTATTGGCCACATTCGGGATTTGCCGAAAAGAAATAAAAAAGCCATTGACATAGATGCCGGCTTTGCGCCGTATTATGAGATAATCAAAGGCAAAGAAAAGATAATTTCTGAAATAAAAAATGAATCAAAAAAAGCCGAAGAAATAATTCTCGCGACCGACCCTGACCGTGAAGGAGAAGCTATTGCGTATCATCTGTCGCAGATTTTGGATTTAGACGGGAAGCGGTCGCCAAAAATTGAACGCATAACTTTTAACGAAATAACAGAGTCGGCGATTAAAGACGCCTTAAAGCATCCTCGCGCTATTGATATGGATTTGGTGAGAGCACAGGAGGCGCGCCGGGTTTTGGATCGTCTCGTGGGTTATGATTTATCTGGCTTAATCTGGAAAAAAGTGCGTTATGGATTATCTGCTGGTCGCGTTCAATCGCCGGCTTTAAGAATCATAGTGGAGCGCGAGCGGGAAATCCGCGCTTTTATTCCTGAAAATTATTGGGTAATTACCGGAGAGTTTAAGACAAAAAGCGGGAAAAGAATAATTTTTAGTTGTGATGAGCAGCCCAAAAAAGAATCTGAGGCAAATCGAATTATTGATATCAGCCGTAAAAATGATTGGCGGATAATCGATATTAATTCTATTGAAGCAAAACGTTCTCCGAGGCCGCCGTTTATTACTTCCACTCTTCAGCAAGCCGCTAGTTCGCGGTTCGGTTATTCGCCATCGCGCACTATGATGATTGCGCAAAGATTATACGAGCAGGGGTTTATAACGTATGTGCGCACAGACAGCGTAAATTTAAGCAAAGAAATCCTGCCGCAAATTTATGGGATAATAGAAAAAGATTTCGGAAAACAATATTTATATCCTAGAGCGTATACTTCAAAAAGCAAAACTAGCCAGGAAGCTCACGAAGCAATCAGGCCCGCAGATATGAGAAAAAAATCAGCCAACTTAACAAATGAGCAAAAAAATCTTTATGAATTAATTCTTACAAGAACTATCGCGTCTCAAATGTCAGACGCCAAAATTCTGCGGACAAAAATAACTGCGAATATAGATAATGAAAATCCAAAAAACAGAATTCCGAATTTTTCAGCTACAGGCAGCGTCATAATTTTTCCGGGCTGGCTTGAAGCAGATGTTTTAAGCCGCGGAGAAGATGTTGAGCTTCCGCAAGTTTCAAAAGGCGAAGAGTTAGAACTTTTGAATATTTCAGGCCAAGGCAAACAAACTGAACCATTAGGCCGTTACACCGAAGCAGGCCTGATTAAAGAATTAGAAAAGCGGGAAATCGGCAGGCCAAGCACTTACGCGACTATTGTCAAAACAATCCAAGATAGGGGATATGTGTTAAAAGAAGGAAAAACATTGAAACCAACCGACATTGGCGAAGTGGTGAGTAGTTTCCTTGAGAAAAATTTTACAAAATACATCAGTGATTATTTTACCGCGGAAATGGAAAATGAATTGGACGAAATCGCTAATGGCAAAAGAAAATACGAAACAATGCTTTCTGAATTCTACAAGCCGTTTTCAAAAGATGTCAAAGAAAAAGAAAAAACAGCTGGCAAAATCACGAATCTTGGCGAAGCGGATGAGAAAATTAAATGCCCTAGTTGTGGCGGGTCTATGGTTATTAAATTGTCGCGCACCGGAAAGTTTTTAAGCTGTAAGAATTTTCCAAAATGTTCGGGAGCGAGAAAAATTGACGGCTCAATTATGGAAGGTCCGAAAGAAACAGGAGAAATTTGCCCTCAATGCGGAGGCAAACTTGTTGAACGCGAAGGGAAATTCGGCAAGTTTGTGGCGTGTTCAAAATATCCTAAATGCCGTTATGTTCAAAAAAGCGTGGAGGAAGAAGCCAAAGGAAAAACCGGTATCAAATGTCCTAAATGCAAGCAAGGTGAAATTATCAGCCGACGTGGCAGATTCGGCGAATTTTATTCGTGCTCAAATTATCCGAAATGCGATTTTATTATGAAGGCGCGCCCCACTGGAAAAATTTGCGAGATTTGCGGCTCTTTAATGATGGAAGGAACCAAAACAATTTCTGAGAGATGTTCTAATAAATCATGCCCTGGCTACAAGGGTAAAAAATAAAAAATGAGGTTGATTTCTCAACCTCATGTTCATGTCCATACTCATTATATACTCAAGGGTTTTAAGAGTTTTTGGGGCTATCCACTCTATCGCATAGAGCGATCAGCCATTTGGCCGCCCATAACACCTCTTTTCCGAAGCGGTCTCGTTTAAGGGTTTTCTTTATGGCGGAAATATCTCCGCCATGCTTTTTGACGAGTCTTTCCGCCACAGTTGCTGCGGAGGCAGCCTGTTCTTGCACTTCAATAATATCTGTTTGCCTCATCTTATTCTCCTTTCGTTTGTAAGATTTGAAATAGTTCTATGATTATCATAAACTAAAATCACTATGAATGTCAAGGATTTATTAAATGAAATCCAAAAAAACAGAGAAATAAGCGAAGAAGAGATTAATTTAATCAAGCGCGCTTTTGATTTCGCCGAAAAATCTCATCAGGGTCAAAAAAGAAAATCCGGCGAGCCATATTTTAATCACGTCTATGCGGCGGCTCTTAAAATCACTCAGTGGCGTTTGGATGTTTCAACTATCGCCGCGGCATTGCTTCACGATGTAGTTGAATCAGGTGTTGCGTTAGATGAACTCAAAAAAGAATTCGGTGAAGAAGTCGCATATTTAGTAGAAGGCGTGACAAAGCTCGGCAATTTAAAATATCGCGTTCCCGAAGAGCAGCAGGCGGAAAATTTAAGAAAAATGCTTTTAGCTATTAGCCAAGACATCAGAGTTATTATTGTTAAGCTGGCTGACAGATTGCACAATATGAAAACCCTGAAATTTCTAGCGGCCCCAAAACAAAAAAGAATTTCTTTAGAAACTTTTGAAATTTACGCGCCCCTAGCTTATCGTCTGGGAATGACAAGCTTGGCTGGCGAACTTGAGGATTTAGCTTTCCCCTTTCTTTATCCTAAAGAATATGATTGGTTGACCGAAAATATTAAAGAACGTTACGAAGAACGTCAAAAGTATTTAGAAAAAGTTAAAGAAGCTATTGAACAAACACTCAAAAGTCATAATATTTTTCCTGTTCAAATTGATTTTCGGGCTAAGCATTACAGCTCGCTTTATAAAAAACTTCTCCGTTACGATATGAATCTGGAACAAATTTATGACTTGGTAGCTTTAAGGATTATTGTCAAAACCGTTGAAGAATGCTACGCGATTTTAGGAATTATCCATCAAATGTGGCCGCCTCTGCCTGGCCGAATCAAAGATTATATTGCCTTGCCAAAGCCCAACGGCTATCGCAGTTTGCACACCACGGTTTTTTGTATTAATAGCAAACCGACTGAATTTCAAATTAGAACCTTAGAAATGCACGAACATTCGGAAAATGGTATTGCCGCCCACTGGGCCTATGAACAAAAAAAAGGCAAAAAAGAGTATTTAGAAGACAGAACGATTTTTGCCGATAAGAAAGAATTAACCTGGGTGGAACAGTTGAGGAATTGGCAGAAAGATTTTTCTGACTCGGAAGAATTTCTTCGGTCATTAAAAATTGATTTCTTTAAAGACCGGATTTTTGTCATCACCCCAAGAGGAGAGGTAGTTGACCTACCATTAGCTGCCACGCCAGTTGACTTTGCCTACGCCATTCATAGTACTATTGGCGATGAATGCATTGGCGCTAAGATAAATGGCAAAATTATGCCTTTGGATTATTCTCTTCAGTCCGGCGATTTAGTGGAAATTTTAACGCAGAAAAGCAAAAAACCTTCGGAGTCGTGGTTAAAATTCGTTAAAACCAGCCAAGCGCGAAAAAAAATTAAATCTGGTCTTGCGCAATCATCGGGTTTGATTAAAAAAAGAAAAATGCAAACTGAATTTAAGATTACAGTTGCCGACCGTATCGGAATTTTAAAAGACATCACTGCGGTTATTTCGCGTTCTCATATTAACATTAACAAAGTTAATGTCCCCCAGACAGAAAATTTTCCGAATTTAAGAATTTATTGCGATTTATCTGATAAAGAAAAAATAGAGAAAGTGATTCTGAAATTAAAAAAGATAAAAGGGGTGAAAGAGATAAGTTATAGATTAGTATAGAATATAAAATTTAGGATTTAGGGTGCAATTTATCGATTATCGATTGAATTTCTTCTGGTGAATAAAAAGTAATAATGATTTTGCCGCCGTCGCCGGATTTTTCTATTTTTACCGGCGCGCTTAAAAGTTCAATTAATTTTTCTTGGAGCATATTTGTTTCCGGGTCAACCGCGGTTTGTATTTTGTATTCTGTATTTTGTATTTTGCTATTTTTTTTGACGCGCTGGCGTAATTCTCTGACGCTTAAATTATTATTCAGTAATTCATTAAAAAGATTTTTTTGTTGAAGCGGGTCTTCAATTATTAAAAGCAGTCGCGCTTGGCTTTCGTTAATTTGATTTTTTGCCACCGCGTCTTGAATCTCAGTCGGCAGATTTAATAATCTTAGAGTATTGGCAATAGTTTCTCTACTTTTTCCCAAACGCCCGGCGATTTCTCTTTGGGTGATGCCGAATTCTTCCTGAAGCTTAGCGTAAGCGCGAGCAGTTTCAACTGGATTAAGATTTTCTCTTTGAAGGTTTTCCAAAACCGCTAGTTCCAATTTTTCTGATTTTTGGGAAATTTTCCTGATAATTACCGGTACTCTTTCCCAGCCCAGTATTTTGGTGGCCATTAGTCGTCTTTCTCCAGTAATCAGTTCATACTCAACGCTCGTGCCCATTTCATTTTCTGTTTCAATTTTGGAAACAACTAACGGCTGAAGAATGCCGAATTCCTGAATTGAAGCAGCTAATTCTTTTAAAGTCGCTTCGTCAAAATTGCGGCGCGGTTGATGAGGATTAGGCTTGATTTTATCTACTTCAATATGGAAGATGGCGTCTTGATGAGCCGACGGCTTTTCGTTTTGAGGGATTATCGTTTGACTTATTTTTGAAGTAGTAAAATCTTCTGCCTGAGGAGGTTGTTGAATATCATTTTTTTTCGGAATTAATGAAGCTAAACCTTTTCCTAATGGCATAAATTTAGAAGTTAGATATTAGAAATTTCTAGCACTATTATTTCCCTTGCCAACCTTTCGTACGCTTTGGCGCCTGGAGAATTCGGGTCGTATAAAATTATCGGTTTGCCAAAACTCGGCGCTTCAGCCAAAGCCACAGAGCGGGGGATTTCGGCTTCATAAACGTAATAAGGGAAATTTTTTCTGACTTCATATGCCACTTCTCGCGATAATTTTTCTCTTTTATCATACATTGTAAGTAACCCGCCCGCAATATTTATTTGACGACTAAGATTGTTATTAATCAAATCAACGATTTCTAAAAGCTGGCTTAATCCTTCAAGCGAATAATATTCGCATTGAATCGGAATTAAAACTTCGTCAGCCGCCACTAAGCCGTTAATAGTTAATAAATTTAAGCTTGGCGGCAAATCAATAAAAATATAATCGTATTCATGCCGTAAGCGGTTAATAAACTTTCTCAAAAAAAATTCTCGCTCATCTAAACCGACAAGCTCTATTAAAGCGCCAGCCAAATCTTGGTTAGCGGGAATAATGTGATAATTATAAAGCAGGGTATTTTTAATAACATTGGCGATTTCCGCGTAGCCGAAAATGGCGTGATAAATATGGTCAGTTATTTTTTTCGGCTCAAAACCCAAACCAGAAGTGGCATTCGCTTGCGGGTCAAAATCAATTAATAAAACTCTTTTGCCAAGAGCGGCTAAGTATGCGGGGAGATTAATGGCGGTCGTCGTTTTTCCCACGCCACCCTTTGCATTACAAATTGTGATAACTTTAGCCATATCTTTACTATAACGTTTTTTGGTGTTATTATCAATGAAAATTTGCCCGGGTGCTGGAATTAGCAGACAGGATGGACTCAAAATCCATTGTTCGTAAGGACGTGAGAGTGCAAGTCTCTCCCCGGGCACCAAAACTAAATTATGATAATTTTTACCAAACACGCCAGAAACAAATTTGAAATTCTAAAAAGGCATAAATTTTTAATTGTCGAAAAACAAGTTGTAAAAACATTAGAAAATCCGGATTTAGTTGATAAATCGCGCTTGCCGCTTTTAATCGCCCAGCGAAAAATTGACAGAAATCACGTTTTAAGAGTAGTATATAAACAAGAATTTGATGTTATAAAAGTTATCACATTTTATCCAGGAAGAATAAAACAATATGATGAAAAATAAAAATAAAGTAAAAATTTCATACGAACCAGACGCTGATATTTTAATGTGGGAAATTACCGACGAGCCGATTGATTTCGCCAAAGAAGTCGGAGACGTTGTTGTCCATTTTACCAAAAATAACATACCGGTTTTGATTGAGATTTTAGAAGCCAGCAAATTTTTGGTAAAAGCAAAAAATCTTATAAAAAAACAAGACGGAATTTTAATTGGAAAATCAGCTTTAGCTGTTAAATAAAAGCCACCATATTTTAATTTTGGAGGGAGAAAAGTTTTTAATCCTTACAATATAGATAAGGAGTATTTGATTTGGAACATACCCCTTGTCTTGCTTTTAATTTACATATTTGGTGTGTATATAAAATCTACCTGTTTTGATGACGATCAACAAAATGTACCCCAATTATTGCCACTAACCAAAAAGGAAAAGTTGTTATGGGGAACAAGGTGGTTATTGCTTACGGTTATTCTGTTTGCCGTTGCTTTTTATTCAAATTATTTAGAAGGTTAAGTAAAAAAAATATAATGCAAAATCAAATTCGCGTAATTTATGAAGATAAAAATTTCTTGGCGGTTTATAAGCCGGCAGGCGTGCTGGTACACAGCACGCAATTAAGAATTAAGAATGCAGAATTAAGAATTAATGAGCCGACCTTGGTTGATTGGGTGCTAAAAAAATATCCGGAAATTAAGAATGTCGGTGATCAACCAGAAATCCGGCCGGGTATTGTGCATCGTTTGGACAAAGACACTTCCGGTGTTATTTTAGTTGCTAAAAACCAGAAATATTTTGAATATTTAAAAAATCTTTTTAAGGTCGGGCAAATTAAAAAAACTTATCTGGCTTTGGTTTATGGCAGGGTTGAGCCAAAAACCGGAGTTATAAAAAAACCAATTTATCTTAAACCCGGCACAATTAAAAGAACCATCTGGCAAGGTAAAATGGAAAAAGAAGCGATTACGGAATATCGTGTGCTGAAATATTTTCATATAACAAATCAGGACGATCGTCGCAATTTGTTATATTTTTCTTTAATTAAGGTGATGCCCAAAACCGGTCGCACACACCAAATTAGAGTTCATATGGCTTCAATTCAGCATCCTGTTGTTGGCGACGCTCTTTACGGCTTAAAAACAAATCCGTTTGGTTTGAAAAGATTATTTCTTCACGCCGAATCATTGGAATTTGAAGCGACGAGTGGCCAAAGAATTAAAATTGAATCCGGTTTACCGGAAGAGTTAAAATTGATTTTGAAAAAGTTGACTAATAAATAAGTAGTTGCTAATATGTCATCGTATGATTGATAAAGAAATTTTAGATCGAATAAAATCCGGAGCTATGATTTCTGTTCAGGATAAATTCGGCAGTTTTCAGGGCATAGTTTTGGCTAGGAAACACGGCAATGAAATTGGCGCGACTTTTACGGTTAGGGCAACTATTGCCGGAGTAGCAGTAGAAAAAATTTACCCGATTAATTCACCTAATATTTTAAAAGTGAAAATTTTAAGTTCTCCAAAAAAAGTTCATCGGTCAAAACTTTATTTCTTGCGCAATATCTCCAAGAAAAGATCACGTCAAAAAATCGGCGTGGCGGCGTAAACAACTTTAAATTAAAAGCAAATTTTACTATTTATATTATATTTGTTTAATTTTTTATATATATATTAGGTATACGCTAATAGCTTGAGGTATGATATAATGATTTGGGGTAGGGAAGAGCGGAAAAAATAATAAAAATGCAGTAAAGAAGATGGGAAAAAGACGAGAAAAAGAAAAATAATTACTATGAAACCGTTAGAAAAAGTTAAAATTAAGTGGTCGTCGAATTTTGCTTACGCGATAGGGCTTTTAACAACCGATGGAAGTTTATCAACGGATGGAAGACATATAGAAATTACATCAAAAGACGAAGAGCAGCTTAAAAATTTTATTAAATGTTTAAATATTAAAAATAAAATAGGATTTAAACATTCTGGTTCTGGCAAATTACATAAAAGAGTCCAATTCAGTGATGTTAATTTTTATAAATTTTTAATGATTATCGGCCTAATGCCAAGAAAAACGAAAATAATAGCGGCCATAAAAATTCCAAAAAGTTATTTTTTTGATTTTTTACGCGGCCACTTTGATGGCGATGGAACTTTTTATTCTTATTGGGATCCGCGCTGGAGATCTAGCTATATGTTTTATAGTGTTTTTGTTTCGGCGAGCAAAAGTCATATTGGTTGGCTTCAAAAAGAAATTTCTAATTTTTTGAAAATAAAAGGACATATTACAAAAAGCGTTAATGATTCGGTTTATCAACTAAAATACGCAAAGGCGGAATCATTGAAATTATTGCCAAAAGTATATTATGATAAGAACGTAATTTGCCTTTCGCGAAAACGGCAGAAAATAGAAAAGGCATTAAAAATAATTAATAAAAATCTATAAAAATATACAGATACGCGCGGGTGGTGAAACCTGGTAAACACGCCATCTTGAGGTGGTGGTGCCGAAAGGCTTGGAGGTTCAAATCCTCTCCCGCGCACCAAAACTAACTTTGTCGGAATTGACTGCTCCGCGCGGCGAGTACGCCGCGCTCCGCAGGGCAAAATCCGTTTTTGTTTTCGCCGTGAAACCCCACAAATCCCCCCAGCGTATGGAAACCGTTTTGTCCTTGATTTCAGAGTTAGAGCCGATTTAATGTAATAACAAAGCCGTCAATCTAGACAGCGAGTAAGATTGCCGGAGAGTTAGGAATAAGTATTGATGATTTGATCAAATAATTCTATGCCAATAATGCAGCAAATTTCATGGCATACAAAAACAGTCCCCGAGATTCTCGACACGCTCCGCTCGCGTGAACACGGTTTAACAAAAGAAGAAGCGACCGAGCGTTTTCAAGAATACGGCCTCAATAAACTTCCCGAGGGGAAGATAGATGGTCTGCTTCTTATTTTCTTTCGGCAATTTCAAAGTTCGTTGATTTACATTCTTTTTGCCGCTGCGGGTATTGTCTTTGCGATGGGAGAAGTTGTTGACGCTTCGATTATCTTTGCGGTGCTCCTTTTTAATGCGATTGTGGGAACAATTCAGGAGGGTAAGGCACAAAATACGCTCCTTGCTTTAAAAAGGTTTGCCGAAACTTCGGCAACCGTACTACGAGATGGAAAGGAGCTTATAGTCTCAGATATCGAGGTAATACCCGGGGATATTATTGTTTTACAAGAAGGAGAAAAAGTGCCGGCTGATGCACGGATTATTTTCGCCAATACCCTGAAAGTAGATGAAGCAAGTCTCACCGGCGAGTCAGAGCCCGTAACTAAAACCGATACAGTAGTGCCAGCTGATAATCCCTCGGGGCTGAGTCCTCGGGACGAACGCCTGCCAGTGGTGGATCAGAAAAATATGGTATTCAAAGGCACGCATATTTTGAGCGGAAACGGCACTGCGGTTGTTGTGGCTACCGGACTCGCAACAGAAATTGGAAAAATTGCGCAGAAAATATCCTCGATTGATACCGAGATTCCTTTAAAAACCAACATCCGCTATCTCTCTAGGATTATTGTTGTTGCAGTAACTATCATCAGTGTCTCATTAATTATTCTCGGCGTTCTTTCTGGTAAATCCCTCAAAGAAATGTTCACCACGGCGGTGGCGCTTTCGGTCTCTATTATCCCCGAAGGGCTTCCGATTGTAATGACTTTAGTTTTGGCAACTGGCGTTCGGAGAATGTCAAAGCGTAATGTGTTGGTGAAGCGATTGCAAGCGGTAGAAGCATTGGGGCAAACAAAAGTTATTGCTGTGGACAAAACTGGAACGCTCACGAGAAACGAGATGGTTATTCAACGCGTGTATGTGGACGGCAAAATTTTTGAAATTGCCGGTGGCGGATATGAGCCAAAAGGTGAAGCAACTTTTGGTGGCAAAATTATTGATCCCTTAAACCACCCCGAGTTACTTTTTAGCGGAAAAATCGCGGCGTTCTG
>ERZ1292629.3261-Hain-H43-01um-R1-3261-length-12683-cov-5_pt1 | contig 12683 bp, 21 predicted proteins | sample MGYA00564399_ERZ1292629 | MGnify/ENA primary metagenome ERZ1292629 (study PRJEB36523, sample SAMEA6512636) | groundwater metagenome | collected 2019-01-08 | study: AquaDiva: Metagenomics assemblies of 32 groundwater samples | reverse complement strand
GGCGCGGTTGATGACGCGGTTGGTGGCGCGGTGGATGACGCGGTTGATGACGCGGTTGGTGGCGCGGTTGGTGACGCGGTTGATGACGCGGTTGGTGACGCGGTCTCAGCAGCTATCTCAATCGCGAAAAAAGTTGGTGTTACTCTTGCTTGGCACCCCTGGCTAGGCGGTCAATTCTGGGTTGGTGGATGGTACTGGGGAAACGCACTAGTAAATTTCTTCTTTGATATCTGTAAATTGAAGCTTTCAAAAGACATCATGGAACGAGCTGAAGCGTATAGAAAAGTGAATGAATCCGTTAATTATATTTGGCCGAATAGCGACTTCGTAATTGTTTGTGACCGCCCAAAACGCATCCTTCGTGACTCGGATGGACGTTTACACTCAACAGAGCAAAAAGCTATCGAGTATAAAGACGGGTGTGGTCTCTACATGATCCACGGCGTTAAATTCACGGAGGAGCAGTTTAATAAAGCTAAGACGGCAACTGTTTCGGAGATAATCTCATGGGAAGATATTGACCAACGCTCTGTCTTGCTCCGCGAGCGTCCTATCGAAACTCTCCTGGAATCGGTTGAAAAGAAGCTAATCGACAAAACGGATGAGTGTGGAGGGTATGAGCTGCTGGAGCTTGACCTACCAGGCCTTAGCAAGACACGAGTGTTGACCTACAAGAGCTGGTCTAGTGATAAACAATACATCAAATTTGTTCCACCAACTTCCACAAACGCACTAGAAACGGTAGCGAAACTACGTCACCAGACAGTCGAGGAATTAAAAGCGTCTAGCAAGTCTTAATATGAATAAAGTTATCAACAACCACGGGGATATAGTGCTCTATCCCGTCGGATCGACAAAACCCCCAGCTAAGGCGACTAAAGCGCTCTTGCATATCCTCCAAGACAGCGGAGCTACGGGAAATAGACATGAGGTCGTTTCGAAGAAAGAGCCTATCTATCGATGGGAAAAGGACGGAGTAGAGTACATATCTTGTAATAAGGACTACGCGATCCGACACGTCGGAGGGGACTGCGAACACGGAACACAGCCCGTACAGGCCGGGACTCGTGAGGTTAGACATGAAGAAGAGTATGACCCATGGAAAAATGAGCTTCGCGTCGTCATTGATTGACGATGGCTTAGCTCTTTAATCAATGTTTATATGCACTGGAGAATCAAAAGCCTCATGCACCGAGCAAAGGAGATATGGATGGGATCTACCATATGTCCCGGCTGCATGTGCATCATAGATCTTGATACATGTCACTGTGGATCGTCGAAGTCTGATTCGGAGCATGGAGGATTGTCGTGGGAAAACTACACCCATTCGTTTGTTCCTCTGGGATGTATGTGCCACCTAAGACATTAATATGCCAATAATCGAAGACTTCTGGCCTAGGGTACTAGGAACGTGTATGTGGTTCCTCGCTTTCATCGCCTGGCCGTGTCTCGTTATCTTCGTTATAGGGTTGGTGGTGTGTTGGGTAGGTGTGCATTTATTCTTAGCGAGTGGAGTATGACCTTAGAAGAACAGGTTAGCGGCAGTACGCTAGAATTAGCGGATCGTATAGCCCAATGGCGAGTGGACTATGTGCGGGACATAAACGATACCTTCTCTCATGCGTCATTATCAGATTCCCAAGTGGTGGCGAGTATGTTGAAGGCAAACGTGGATGACATGCGAACATTGTTTCAATGGTGTGAGGTGCTGGCGAGAAAGGTAGAAAAACTTGAGAACAAAACTGTATAAAAAATGTAAAGAATATGAATGATCCCATTATTGAGGTCTTGGTACTAGCATTTCTTGGAACTGGAATATATTTATGTATAAGGGATGGCCATAGGAAATAATCATTTATTCTTAGCGAGTGGAGTATGACATTAGAGAATCAGGTCTGTTCGCTTGAGCTTGCCAAACGATTGAAGGAGTTGGATGTAGAACAATTCAGTTTATTTTCTCATTACAGATTGTCTGACTCTCCCGACGGAACACAGCATTGGGAGATACTGATGCCATCACGTTACGGATCTGCTTTCGAAGAACGGTATTCCGCCTTCACGGTCGCGGAGCTTGGGGAGATGCTACCAGCATCATTCGATTGGACTGGAACGAACGTGTTTGTGGAATTTGGCAAAAGTTCTATTCATGGGGATTATCTTATAAATCTGCGAGAATGTGCACGTCCTGAACGAATGACCATACACATTCGAGCTGACACCGAAGCCGATGCGCGTGCGAAAATGCTCATTTATTTGTTGGAGAATAAGTTGATCACCCTATGACCATCTCAAAATGCTGCGGTGCAGAAGTAAGCTACCACTTCTCAAACGAAGGTACGAATTATATGTCATGTCGAAAGTGCCTTAAACCATGCGATACAAAACCTATGAAACACGAAATTAACGTTAGAGACGAATTCCGGTTGGGAGCGTGGGAGTGGAAGGTGGAAACGGTCAATCTTGAAGGGCAAATTCGCTGCACTAGCGGTGATAGGCGCATGTATCTTCCTCAAGAAGACGCTGACAAACTCGACTGGATCGAGCCAAAGCCGACTTGCTCAAATGAGTTCGCGGAAGCATTCAAAAAAGCAAACGAAATGAGACAAGGCATAAGCATGGACGAGTGGGTCGACTCCCGTGTAGAGAAAAAATAATATGCACCTCTACGACATCCCAGAACAGTCTAAGATCATGTGTGAGTGTAGCGAGCTAATCCACCTTAAAGAGCAAGGAATTGTATGATCATCACTGAAGAAATCAAAGACCTGTGCCATAAGCTTTCAGAAGTCCGGGCAATCTCTCGTAAACTCTGGCCTACGCAGGTACCAAGGACTATTGATACCTGGTGCCCTAAATGTGACGTAATTAATAACTTTGGCAAGTTTTGTAATAAATGCGCTACGCCGATTGAATCAAAAGAGATGAACGTGTGTAGCCGTAAATGGATGGAGGCAATCATCTACTTGCTCGACGAAGCGTGCGAAGAAAAGGAAATGTTGGGAGCGATTGAACGTGATCTATATACCGGCAAGCTAGTCGAAAACTTCCAGGCACGTTTTAGAGAGGATGATAATAACGAATCCGCATGGGCGGAGGACACTGACGTATGACCCACCCAACCCTCGACCGTGACGTAGCGGAGAAGATATTTCGGATAGTGGGGGAGTGCGATACAAAAAGTATTTGGTTCTTGATACAAGATGATGTTGGCTGGAAGGAGCAACTTGAGACAAAACCCCATATCTCACATAACACAGATATTTTGAGCCACCCGGGGACGATCAAAGGTTTACAAGGTTTTTCCGCTCCAGACTTCAGCGAAACGATCCGCATCTTGCCGGAGATCGGGGAGAAGAAGATGTGGCACTTGGATATTCCCCACGGTGGTAAAGATCACTCGATAGGAGATGTATACTCACGCCTATGTGTCATATACGGATTCGCTCCCACTCCCTCCGAAGGCATGAAGCTCGTATCCGATTATCTTAGGAAGATATTATGACCCCCTCTCACCGCCTCATCCTCGCCCACACTATCCTCTCAAGTGACGCTGCCTTCGAGAGTGACTGCGTTGAGCTAGACGTGATACAAGGCCGTCCCGTGACAGAACGGGAGAAGGTGCTGGCAAGTGTCATCTCGAAGCTCTACCGGCTCATACATCCACCGCATTGTGCGGCAGGACACGAGGACTGGGAGGGGAAGAATGAAAAACTATTAGCCAAACAATAATATGCCCGACACCCCTATCTACGACCTCGACGAAGCAAAGGTCATCGGAGCATTCCTAGACCCCGTAGTACCAGCCAAGATATACACCTCCACATGGACATGTTGTGAGCATAAATCTCTCCTCAAGCTCACTATCCCACGGGTAAAGTTATGGCGAGTATGGATAGGAAGTGAGGAGATCAAGGTATGCAGACGATGCAAACAGATCAACCCGATTATTTTTAATGAAAAACAAAATGCCCTCCTCAAAACGTGAAAAAGACCTCCGTCGCATCCTCAATGGCGTATGGGGAGCATCGCCCCACAACAAGGTAAGAATGACCGACGCTGCGGTTGAGGTGATCCTTGGAATGTTCGAGACGCAACACCAAGAATTCATCAAAGACATCGAGGATATGAAATACGACAAGAAATCACCCAGCGTGTTTGATACGGCATATAACCTCGCCATCGAGAATATCTTGACCAGACTGGGAGAAACAGCGGAGAAAAAGGAGAAACGACAGACCGACAAAATGACTCAAGCCTTCACGGATATTATGGAGAAGGAGTTGGGAGTAAAATTTGTTGATGTGGAAACAACGGAATGAATATGGACACTCCCCTTCTTGACAGAATCCGTGAGATAAACAAACGCGGGAAAATGGTCTTTGAAAAGAGAAGATGCCTCAAGATCATGGATAAGAGTGAAATCAACCTCATGTTAGATCAAATAGAAAGAGAGCGTCTGTCTAAGCAAGAGTTTATTGAGCATTTTATCCCTCGAAAAATAGACCCAGATACTGATATCGAATTATGAAAATCCAATGTCCTTTCGCCTTCGTCCAAGAATGGGGATGTTATCCTGATGAAACAATGGTTATCGTGGGTACTAAAGACATCGAGGACTTTTTCTACTTCTTCAAGAAACTCAAGGTAAAAGCCTTGCTTGCTAAAGATTATCTCACCTGGATGAAAGAGAACGGAGGCGTCGGTGTAGATGGGGATAACGGTAATTTCTCCTGCGTGGATAGCGATAATGGTCGTATGACCGTTCTATACCTTAAGGAATGGCCTAAGAAAGCAACATGGTCGGACTATCAAACCTTGATGCACGAATTACACCATGCTGTTAATTTTGTTCTTGTGAAATATCGAGGGATGGAGAATGAATGGGAAGCGCAAGCCTACGCTCAAGAGCAACTGTTCCAACAGATACGTCGCAAATTAGATGGACTGGATAAGGTGGATAAGGTTTATTTGAAGAAGGGCAAGCGCTGACTAGCTCAGTTCTCGCCGTATGGTGGCAATTTGTTGATGTGTAAATGGAAGAGGTATAATGAGTAAGGCGATAGGGCGACGCATTAAGACCAGGGGATATACGCCTCCTGGATATCGCCGCTCGCCGGGAGGGGATGAAACGGAGCTAGCCCTCACGCGGACGGAGCGATGAGCCGTCACGTTCTTCCCTCCCCGGCGGGTATTCAACCTTGCCTAGTGACTATCCTCCGCGTTCTCTGCGTGGACAACGAGACCACTACACTAGGCGGTCGGTATGCCTCAACCGACAAAAACCCTGCCACGGGTACAAAAGTGGTACGCAGCCGAGAGGGCTATATGCCCTAAGAGCATGGGGACGCCCTCTCGCGCATATTATGCAAGTATATACCGCTATGGACGCGGGGCAGCCTGTAGAGCTGTCGTCCTCACGGGCTGGCTGTGTTCGATTCACAGTGCTTGCACCAGACAAAAATGAAGTCAGTGAGACCAAGGGAGTGAAAAGCAGTAGTGCTGCCCCAAACCTAGGAAGGCAGTACGAACCCGAGGATAGTAGAGCTAGGGTGACTATCCTCTCTCGCTGTGAGGAGATGAGAGGCGCAATCAAAATGGTGACTGGTTTACACCTAAAACCTCGCGCTGCATGAGTAGCTATCATGTTCATCTTCTCTTTACAGCGGGTATTCAACACCGCCAGCGAGAGCCGTAACCGTTCTTGTGCTGCTAACACCATCGCAAGACCGTCTATATGGACAATTTTACAAACGCCGTAGCCAACTGTGCGATGGATAATAACCTTTCTTTCAAGGTTCCTAGTTCAGTGACAACGAGTAACGCCTTTAGCGTCAATATGACCTCGGGAGGCGTTTCATCTGGCAACGTCCTCACTGGATGGAACTACTGGACAGAACACTATTATCCGTCAGTGATCCGAGAGTCGTATCCTGTGTACATTCAAGAACGCGCAAACGACAAAGGAAAGCAAGCGTTCGAGATAATCAAAATCTTGCAAGATAAAAAGCTGATGAAGCTGGAAAAAGTTTCAGACTTCATTGAAGCGATGGACGCCTTGATAAAAGCTTTATAGCCTAAATAATTAGGCTCTCGCTGGTGGTGCTTGATAGGGGGAGAGAACCGAACCCTCTATGAAGCCCGCACCAGCGGGAGCCAAGCAAGTCTCTCGTCGCTATCGCATCTGGGATGGTTCAGGGACTGAAATCCCCTGTCCGGTGGTTCAATTCCATCCGATAGCACCAAGGAGGTAACGTGAAGAAGGAAAAGAAGTTTGACGTCCATCACGTCTTCCCGCGTTCGCGGTTTCCTGAGCATCGTCGCTCACCGTGGAACCTCCGTATGACAAACAGGGTGCGTCATGCCAGGTTTCATTCCTTGTTCGGATCGGCCACCCCCTGCGAGGCAGCTCTCATGCTCCTCCAAGAGTTCGGGGCATTGGATCAGTCGATTCTTCTCGACGATCCGGCCATCAATACGCTTCTCGGCTTTCTCAAGCAGCTCAAAGGAAGGAGACGGCAATGAAAGACGGAAGGATCAAGGCGTTCGAGATGCGGCACTACGACCTGAACGGAGAACTGTGGGTGGAGCTGAGCGTCGTCTACATGGACGGCACCGAGTCCGTCGTGTGCAACACCGAGTGCGACGCTGACCTCATTCGTGTCTGCATCGTGGAGTCCGAGGAACACCAGAAGGGAGTGAACTGAGATGAACATCAAGACGAGAACGATGGAGGGCAGGATCATCGAGATCCTGGACATCGACTTCGGAACGGCTCAAATCCTGCTGCTGCGCGACTTGCAGTACCACGCGCCCAACTTCATCGTGCATGTCCACATGAAGGATGCGCCCGACGGCGAACGGCTGCAGAGCATGAGGATGTTCGAGATCAATCTCGAGAGAAGCATGATTCTCGAACAGAACCCCGGGAGGTAGCGCCATGGTCAAGGTTCAAACCAAGCATCACGGTATCGTGGAGATCAACGTCGCACCCGTCGCGATTCCGCCTCTGCGTCTCATGTCATGGCACGCCGGCGGTCTCCGCATCGAATGCAAGGGCGACAAAGGCCGCTCCTGGCTCATTCCCCTCGCGGAACTCGACCTGAGCCACGACAGCCTCTCTAGGCTGAACGCTGCGCATCTCCGCTCGGTGTAACCTACAACCACCGGCTACGTCGCAAGACGGCCGCGCCTCCACGGAGGCAAGAAGGGTATAGGCACTATACAAACGGTATGGGGTGGCCGTGCTCAAACACCCCCTTACTTTTATGCAAAGTTTTAGCTTCAGAGGATGACAAGAACGACTGGCTAAAAACCAGAGACGTGTTCTCTCGTTGCCTGCCATTTTTCAATAAAAAACAGGTTGCTGTAGCGATGTGTTGTTATGATGCCGATCTCTCAGGTATGGCTCTGCCGGTTTTGAAGTTTGCCAAGATAGCGAAACTGTCATCATCGTCGCTTTTTATGTTTATTCGTGTAATGAAGAGAGCAGCGCTTAGACTAGTGGAACAGGGCAAGATATAATGCCCTAGCTCCTCCTCGGCTATCGGTGAACAACCATCCCACCTAAGACGTGAAAAGGGAGAGAGTATCTACATACCCCATGGCTTAGGCTGCGGGGTGTTGTAATATATCCACAAGCGCACCCTTGACAGTGCACCATGCCTAGTTCTCTAATACATGCAGTTGCAGGAGTGACTAATAAAAAAACTTCTCACGTCCTCAACCAAAATAAAAATCAGACTTACCTGCGAGGCTCGTCATGCCGCCACCTGACGATGCTCGCGGCACAAGTAATCCCTCTGCGTGAGACCAGAGGGGTTTTGATTGAAGGCGTATAATGCGTCACTAGCGATATTTCCTTGCTCTATGGCAACTATTACGCCAAAACAGAAAAAAGAGCTGTACGGGCTAATTCACGCGATTCTAGCCCTTCGTGATGGTGATAAGTGTCTACGTTGTGGCAAACCTGATTGGCAGATGAGTCATATCTATCCAAAGGGACGTTACAAACGAATGGAATTTGAATACGAGAATATAAAAAGTCTCTGTTTTTCGTGCCATATTTGTTTCTGGCATAAGTCGCCTATCGAGGCTCACGAATGGTTGCAAACGGTTATTCCAAAGGAACGGTTACAACGATTAAAACTCATGGCAAACACCTATATGGGAAAACTAGACTTCAAGTTGCATAAACTTTACTTAGAAAAAGAGCTTGCTAAGTTTAGCAAACTCAAAAAATAAACCAATACTTTGTTCCTCCTCTTGAGTAGGCTATAATGGAATTATGACGAACAAAATCAAGCGCAAGATAAAATGGTGGTTTGTGTACTATTTGCACTGGAGGGGCAAGACAAGAAGCATGGTTGGCGAAATAATGAAACCAACGATGTGCAAAAACTGCCTCAATGTTCTCGGATATGACACAGGAAGAATGACTAACGGACTTTGTGATAAATGCTCATCTCCAACCGCCATTTCTGCAAGAGACGATTACGAAGCATTGATGGTGAAGGACTACAGGGGAATGCCTAAATACAGAGAAGAGATGGTGCAACGCCACAGGAAGAAGAACCACGAAAAGACTAAAAATACTCGAGTTATTAAAACATGGAAAGACCTATGATCAAATCCCAAGCAATACAAGCTCTCGTAAAAGAATTCCTCAAAGGAATTGACACGCCATCATTCAACTACAATACGATCACGCCTGACGAGAAGAAGCAGGCGGTAGAGGATGCGCACAGGATTCTTGAGAACAAAACATTCTTGAGCATCATCGCAAGACTATGTGCCATCTATCATGAGCAGATGATAGATGATGAGAACGCTGACGTTGTGTGCAAGAAAATGCTCGGCCTGCGAGACCTCAAACAAGAATTGCTAAATCTTAAAAATCTTAAGAAATGATATGTTTATACCCGTCTCAATTATCGGCATCATCTTGGTCATCATCATCTACCACTGGACTCAAGAATAAAGCAAAAACGCACTCAAGGGCGCGTTTTTGGTATTCTGGACTGGAGTTCTCCTACGCTCTTCTCGCGGATGCTGTCTCGTAGCGGAAGTTTTAATATTTTAGAAACTTTCTTTGGGTCTATTCTGGTTGTGTTTGTGTTGGAATATTAAGGCTTTCATTCCTTTGCCCTTGCTCTACTTGAGAGAACGGTGATTGCGAATCATGAGGAGCTTTTGTCTGTGATGGAAGCTGTCCACGACGGAACATTTCTTCACGGGTAGCTTGAGACATGGGCGGTTGAGGTATCGCTTCAGGTGCTCCCAGAAGCTTCCTCCCAGCCCCTTGTTGACCGTAACGTATTATGTTTGCGGACTGTTGAGGATCGTAGCCTGAAGAAATAACCTCGCCGACAAGAGGACGTGACTGTTGCGGAGCTTCACCGAAGATGGTTTTTCCTTCTGTGAGAAGCGGATATTCTGTTCTCTTTGGGATATTTCCAATAATGTCAGGTTGTTCTTGCTTCCCTAATTTCATCATGATGTCCGCCAACCGTCCGCTCTTAGCGGCTCTCACGAGCAAGAACAGAGGGGCGGCTTTGGGGTTCAGCGCGGTACTCCCAGCGGAAATAAGATCAAGAATGCTGACGACGTTGTTTCTTTCAGCTATGGGGAGACGCCTAAGAAGAGCATTACGAATGGGGATCAATTCAGATAGTGCCTTGTTGACGGAGGCGTATTCCTTTGGTGCGTTTTCTGCTAACTGCTTGTTGAGATTCCTGTAAAATGAGTTGTAGACCTGTTCGCCCACTGTTTCTGTTCCGCTCTTGAGAGGGTCATGGTGGAATGCGGCTTCCTCTCCTGCCGCTGATTTAGCAAGCGTTCCCTCAAAGAATGTTTGCTTGCGGTCTTTCCAGCTTGGCGAGAAGGTTCCAAGTTCGTTCTCAAGACGCCCCAGAGACGATTTTAGATCGCTTTGGCGGAAGTTTTTACCGCTTCCCAGCAGTTCAGCTTGAGTGTCCGCGAGAGCCTTGCGGAAGTCGATAACCATCGGATCGCCGTACTCATCTTTGATTCTACGTAGTTTTGTTGCATATCCTGCAATTCTTTGAGAAACGGCTCCGTATGCTTTGTCCAATGCTCCTCCGACGTTATATTTGGCGATGTTGTTCGCGTCGAAACCCGAATCCATGTCCGCTCCTGTCGGCTTGATGTTAGAGACCATGATCTTCTTTCCCCATTTCTGCAGCCAGTTGCCGCTATACGCCGGAATGGGGTTCGTGAGCACTTCTCCAGACACTTGCTTGGCTCTTGAGAGAGCTTGCGATAATGGTTGATCTAGAAAAAGCCCCTTTGATTTCATCCCGCCATAGAATCCCAACGCTCCAAATCCTAAATTAGTAATGCCCGCAGCAGTATCACCTTCAGAAATGTCATAGATTCCTCTTCCTGTTTGAGCGGCTCCAAGAGCGATCTGCGGGATCTTGCCAACGGTAGAGAACGCTCCTCCTACAGCAGAAGAAGCAACATTCGATGGAGTAATTTCACCCTCGTGAGCCGCACTAACGAGCAATTGAGGCGTCGCTTCTGTGAGAATCTGCGCTAGGCGAGGGATATACTTTGAAGCGGCTACAGCCTTTTCACTTCCGCTAAGAACTTTCAGTGCTTTTGCTCCTTTCACGCCTACCATTCCTGGAACAAAGAATTCACCGATTTGCTCTGCGCCGAAGCCGAGGCTTTGCGCTGCGTTTGTGGGCTGAACCTGTTCTTTCATTGCTCCCGTTTCTTCTACTGTTCTGCGAGCAAAATCATTGCCTGTCCAATAATATGGATTGAACAGCTTCTGCCCAAGCTCGCTTGCGCCAAGAACGGTTGACGCCGCGCCCTTGACAATGCCCTTGCCGATTTCTAGAGGATTGTACCAAGATGGTTCCTCTGGAGCGGCTACGTCAACAGGCGGCTGCGCCGGAGTCGGAGTAAGAATACTCTTGTTTTGTTTGAGAATCTTCGCGTAGTCTATGGCCATATTATTGTGCAAAGATAGCGTCAAAGTTTTCGTTCCCTAACTGTTGACGATAAAAACTCTCGTTAGCCTGTTTGAACACAGAGAGGAGTGCATCAATGTTCGCATTGTTCAGCGTCTGTGTGTTCAAGACCGAAGGAAACATCTTTGCATATTGAGCCGCTTCAGAAGCCGTGAACGCTGCGCCAGATACCGCATGCCTGTAGTCCACAAGAGCCGCGCTGATCCTGGTGGCAAGAGAGCGGAGAGCTGGACTTCTCGTTGCTCCGACCTTGCCCGCGATCTTTTCCGCACCGCCGAAGAAGATGTTCATGTTTCCACCAGCCGCAGCATAAGCGTCCAAGTCCTTCTGTAGCTTGCTTAGAGCAGTGATGCCGTTGTCACGTCCTCTAACCTGTCTGCCTGTATCAGTATCAGCCGTGTCGAGGGCGACTTTCTTGAGTTTGTCTTTTGCGCGATTGTAGTCTCCAGCCTCCAAAGAAGAACGGATATCAGCAATCACTTTTGGAGCCTTCTTTTCTGGGAGCTTGTAGGTAACATTCTGTGCGGCATCCATGATGGGAGCATTGAGGGCGACTGTCTTGTCGTAGAGCTGTTGTAATTGCTGTGGCGATACTGACGCTATAGCGGGATCTTTTGCCATCTCCTGTTCCATGTTTGTCGCGAAATCCTGAAAGCTTGGTGCGGAAATGGATATGGGCTGACCAGACGTGTCTTTCCATCCATTTTCCTTAGCAAGCTGGATCGCGCGCACTCTTTCATCCACGGGGAGTTGAGACTTTATATCATCCATTTTCATGTCTCCAGAAATCAGAAGTTGAGCGGCTTGTCGCGCTCTGTTCTCACTTTGTTGTCCTGCTTGATATTGCGATTGAGTTTGAGTTCCTGTGTTAAATGGGCTTGGAGAAGTGACTTTGAACGCTCCTGTAGGAGCCTCTGGCGTCGCTCCTTGCGTTCCTGGAGTAGCGTCTGACCCACTCATCAAGGCTGGATGGAGAGCCTTAGGGCGAGCGAATCCTACAAGTTTAGGATCATCAGCAGAAACGATGCGTGTGTTTGAGATTCTCTCATCGAGCTTGTAGTTGGATTCTGTCAAGCGGAACATCAACTTGCCCGTCTGAGGATCGTTGAAGACGCCGTTCACGATACCGATGTGACCTGTGGGAGAGTTGGTCTTCTGGACAAAAATATCACCAACCTCAACACCTTCTGGTTTGATGCTTGGATCTGTGATCGCTTTCTTGCTGGCAAGCGTGTCACCTACACGAACACCCGTGAGCTTGCGCACGAACGATCCGCATTGACCGCCTTTAGTTCCATCTGGGAGCAATTGTTGCCAGTCATTTTCCTGTTGGGCGAGAGGGGTAAATTTACCAGTGTTCTCATCAAGAATCCATTCTTGACCATCACGATAAACGATCTCAAAGTTACCTTTCTCCGCCTTGCCTACTTTGCCAAGATTTTGAACAGAGTATTGACCCGTGGTTTGGTCAACGACCAACATTCTACCGTTACCGTTCTCGTCAATCTCTACTTTACCAGCCCCCTGAGTACCATAGTAGGTGTTTGTTCCTATTTTCATAGGGGTTCCAACGGGTACTTTATCGAGCAGATTGTAAATATCCTTTGACATGTCGAGCGCGGCCTTTGATCTTTCCGTCGCGCTCTTCTCTTCCAGGGTTTTTTGTTGAAAATCAAATGCTTTTTT
>ERZ1292629.3258-Hain-H43-01um-R1-3258-length-12694-cov-5_pt1 | contig 12694 bp, 17 predicted proteins | sample MGYA00564399_ERZ1292629 | MGnify/ENA primary metagenome ERZ1292629 (study PRJEB36523, sample SAMEA6512636) | groundwater metagenome | collected 2019-01-08 | study: AquaDiva: Metagenomics assemblies of 32 groundwater samples | reverse complement strand
TCTACGTTTATAAATAGTTTTTTGTCCTTTTTATTAAAAAAGGAAGAAATAAGTTTATGGCTACAAAGCTATATGTAGGGGGACTTCCTTACAGCACACAAGAAGGTGCTCTAAAAGAGCTCTTCGCACAAGCTGGATCTGTTGTATCCGCTGTGATTATCATGGACAAAATGTCTGGTCGCTCAAAAGGTTTTGGATTCGTAGAAATGTCATCACAAGATGAAGCTTCAAAAGCTGTTTCTATGTTCAATGACCAAGAATTTGAAGGACGCAAACTTACTGTCAACGAAGCTCGCCCCATGGAAGCTCGTCCACCAAGAAGTGGTGGTAATGACCGAGGCGGTTACGGTGGTGGAGGAGGTGGACGCAGAGAATACTAATTCTAAAAACTTCTAAAACAAAGACCCCGTGTAATACGGGGTTTTTGTTTGCATGGATTTAGTCATGTACTAGTACATGATATCATCATACTAGTATGCTGATAATTGATAAATTATTGTTTGCTGAAATTACCTTTTTTTGTTATAGTTTTTTTGTAATTATGTTGAGTGTGTAGTTGTTGGGTACCAGAGTCCAAGATTTGTAATTATGGATTGTTTGATAAATAAATATTTGAGTGTGTAGTTCAGTGGTAGAACGCTGTCCTGATAAGACAGAGGCCGATGGTTCGATCCCATCCACACTCACATGGACTGACAAATGATCAGTCTAAAATGTAGTTCTTTCAAGAGAGGTTATTATGTCTCGTCAAGGAGAAGTAAAAAAAGAGTTTAGTAATAGAATTGTTTTTACTTTATTCGCTTTGACACTTTTGGGTATTTTAATCTTGAGCGGTAATGAATAGTGAAATGGCCTATCGGCCAAAATAAAGGCGTCTGGGTCGCTTTTGCGAAAACCCAGACGTCTTTTCAATTTGCGTCAATGGTGTTTTTGTATTATTCTTATGAAAGAAAGCCATACAGGCTTTCTTTTTATGGATGAAAACAATAAAAAAGGGGCAAATTGGTGGAAACCGGCAGTAGAAATATTTATTCAAATTTCTGGGTGGATTGTTGGTCCGATTGTTATGGCTTTAGTTTTCGGTAAAATGCTGGATACTCGTTACGGAACCAAACCAATTATATTTCTTGTTTTTGCAGGTGTAGGATTTTTAATCACTTGCGTAGGTATTGTTAGAGTTATAAAAAGTTATACAAAAAAATTAAAAGAAATAGAAAAGAATGACAAGGTTTAACCTTGTCCAAAAAACGAATGGAAAAAATTGCACACGAAATTACATTATTTGCAGAACCTATCTTTCACTTAGAAGGTTTTACTATTACGAATGCATTATTAACTTCATGGGTAGTAGTCGGCATCATTATAATTTTATCTTTTATTTTGCGTTTTAAATTAAAAGAAGTTCCCAGCAAAATACAAAATATTTTTGAAATAATTATTGAGGGTGCATTAAATCTTTGCGATCAAGTTACCAACAGTCGAGTTCTTTCCACAAAAATTTTCCCAGTTGCTATATCTGCTTTCTTTTTTATTTTGATAAATAATTGGCTCGGACTTTTGCCTATTGGTGGTTTAGGACTTTTAGAGAAGGGAGAAGGGGGGTTAGCTTTTATCCCATTTTTACGAGGAGGTACAGCTGACATAAATACGACTATGGCGCTTGCTGTGATGGCAGTAATAGGCGCAAATATCTTCGGCATATTGTCTATCGGTATATGGAAAACTTTTAACAAATATGTTAATCTAAAGGCACTCGGTGGCATTTTTACTAAGTTGCGAAAAGAGCCCACGGTTATTATCGTAGCGCCGATTACGTTCTTTGTTGGAATAATTGAAATTATCAGTGAATTTGCGAAGATTGCTTCGCTCTCTTTCCGTTTATTCGGAAATGTTTTTGCTGGAGAAGTTTTGCTCGCATCTATGGCAGCTCTCGTGGCTTATATAGTTCCTGTACCATTCTTATTCCTCGAAATCATGGTGGGAGTAATTCAGGCTCTGATCTTCTCAATTTTGTTAGTTGTTTACTTTACGATATCCGCTACTGATCATGATGAGCACGAACATGAACATCACGAAAAATTGGCGCATGTTTAAATATTATAAATTCCTGCCCGACTTAGTCATTCAGGCGGGAGTCGAAAAATTATTAGAAAATAAGAAAAAAATATTATGGAAAAAGAAGTTGTAAGTTCAGTTGTAAATTTAGTACCAGTTGCCAAAGCTATCGCTATTGGTCTCGGGGCATTAGGTCCAGGTCTTGGTATCGGTATGATCGGTGCGAAAGCCATGGAAGCTATCGGAAGAAATCCTGAAGCTGCTGGAAAAATTTTGGTTCCGATGCTTTTGGCTGCCGCATTCGCAGAAGCTATTGCTATTTACGCATTGGTTGTGGCATTTTCTATCTAAAATTCCCCCTCTCCTTAATAAGGAGAGGGTTGGGGTGAGGTGAATTAATTAAGAACCCCCTCTCAATCTCCCCCTTGTTAAGGAGGAGAGGAATAAAAAACAAAATCATGGAATCAATTATTTCAACATTTCACATAGATTGGAAAATTATCATCGCACAGATGATAAATTTTGTGATTGTTTTCGTCGTTTTATATATCTTTGCTTTAAAACCTCTTTCAAAGCTTATGAAAGAGCGAGGAGAGAAAATAGCAAAAGGTATAGATGATGCAAAAAATAATGCTGTAATTTTAGAAAAGACTGCTAAAGAATATGAAGACGTCTTGACTAAGGCTCGTATCGAAGCAAATAACATTTTCCAAACTAGTAAAAAAGAAGCAGAAGTTAAAAAAACTCAAATGCTCGAAAATGCTAAAGTTGAAGTGGCTGGAATAATTGAAAACGGCAAGAAGACGCTAGAGAATGAAAAAATAAAAATAGTAGAAGAAGCAAAAAAGGAGATAGTATCTCTCGCCATGCTTGCCACAGAAAAATTGATGAGCAATAAACAAGACTTAAACAATTTATAGTTTTATGGCTACATTATCAAGCAACGACATAGCTCGCTCTATATATCTCCTTATAAAGGACAAGACTACAGCAGAGCGTTCTGTCTTATATGAAAAAGTAGTAAAGTTTTTGTTTAAAAAAAGACTTTTATCTAAATCAGGAGAAATACTTTCGCGCTTAACGAAGATAATAAATAAAGAAGAAGGAAACTTAGTGGCGAAAGTGTCGAGTGTTGAAGCTTTAGATCACAAAACAAAAATTCACCTTGAGCAATTTTTAAAGAAACGTTATTCCGCAAAAGAAGTTACTCTCGTTCTTAGCTTGGATAAAAAATTATTGGGAGGAATAAAAATGGAAACGAATGACGAAGTGATAGACCTCTCAATAAAAAATAAAGTAAAGAAATTACAAGAACATTTAACAAGAGAATAATTTTAGAAAAATATGAACACTAGTCACATTGTAGAAAATTTAAAAAAGGAGATAGAAAATTTTAAAACACAAATCAAAGCTGAAAAAGTTGGTAAGGTTATGGAAGTTTTCGACGGTATTGTCAAAGTTTCCGGTCTTTCTGATATTAAATCATCCGAGATGGTCACTTTTAGTAATGGTGAGACAGGCGTCGCCCTAAATTTAGAAGATGATGCCGTGGGTGTTATTATTTTGGGAGACTTTTCAAAAATTAAAGAAGGGGATGAGGTAAAATCTACGGGTAGAATTTTAGAAATTCCAGTTTCAAATAATATTTTAGGTAGAGTGGTGGATGCGCTCGGTGCTTCGATTGACGGTAAAGGTGTTATTAAAGGAAATAATCCTTCGACAAGCTCGGGACTTTCAGCTTATCCGATTGAAAAAGTGGCTCCAGGAGTTATCACTCGTTTATCCGTGGATCAACCAGTTGCGACTGGTATTAAAGTTATTGATGCTATTATTCCCGTCGGACGTGGTCAACGTGAACTCATCATCGGAGACAGACAAACAGGAAAAACAGCGATAGCTATCGATGCTATTTTAAATCAAAAAGGAGAGAATATGATTTGTGTTTATGTTTCTATTGGTCAAAAAGATTCTAAGCTGCGTAAGTTGCAGGCAAGACTAGAAGCTGGCAATAGCATGGATTATACCGTTATCGTCAACGCTTCTGCTTCGGAGGCTGCATCAATGTCGTACATTGCTCCTTATTCTGGAGTTTCTATCGCTGAGTATTTCATGGATCAAGGTAAAGATGTTTTAATTATTTACGATGATCTTTCTAAACACGCTGTCGCCTACCGTGAAATTTCTCTGCTTTTGCGTCGTCCACCTGGCCGTGAAGCTTACCCTGGAGATGTTTTCTATTTACACTCTCGTTTACTTGAACGTGCTTGCCGAAGAAATGAAAAATATGGCGGTGGTTCTATCACTGCATTTCCAATTATTGAAACTCAAGCTGGAGATATTTCTGCATATATTCCGACGAATGTTATCTCTATTACTGACGGACAGATTTTCTTAGAAACAGATCTTTTCTACAAAGGTATTCGTCCTGCGGTAAATGTGGGATCGTCAGTTTCTCGTGTGGGTTCTAGCGCGCAAATCAAAGCGATGAAAAAAGTCGCAGGAACTTTAAAGCTCGATCTCGCGCAATACCGCGAACTTGAAGCATTTTCTCAATTCGGTTCTGATTTGGATGATGCCACAAAGCGTCAGCTGGAGCGAGGTAAGAGATCAGTAGAAGTTTTGAAACAGCTTCAATACGCGCCGGTAAAGATGGAACATCAAGTAGTTATTTTCTACGCACTTACAAAAGGTTTTATGGATGATATCGCTGTAGAAAAAATAAAAGAATTTGAACAAGGTCTTATAGAATACACAGAAAGAAATGCAAAAGTTTTCTACAAAGAAATTGATGAAAAGAAAATGTGGACAGACAAAGGCGAAGAACAATTAAAGAAAGCGATAGAAGACTATAAAAAAAGTTTTAAATAAATTTTATGGCTGGTACAAAAGAAATTAAAAGAAGAATAAAAAGTGTCAAAAATACAAAGAAGATAACCAAAGCGATGGAACTCGTGTCTGCTTCAAAGATGAAGCGCGCTGTGGTTGCGACTATTTCTTCTCGTTTGTATGCCGGATATTCTTGGGAGGTCTTGGAATCAATTGCAAAAAATGTGGAAGAAATTTCACATCCATTTTTTAATGAACAAAAAGAGGGTAAAACTTTAGTTGTTTTAATTACTTCAAATCGTGGACTTTGTGGAGGATACAATTCTCAAATAATTAAAAAAACTTTTCAGACTTTAAAAGAACTCGATTCTGAAGTTGAAATAGTAACTGTCGGAAAAAAGGGAGACGTGGCTATGCGTAGAATTGATCAAAAAATAACCGCAGCATTTTTTGAAATGCCAGATGTAAATATTTCTCTTTCTGATGTGAATTCTCTGGCAAAGATGGTGATGAATGAATATAGAGTAAATTATAAAAAAGTTTATATTGGTTATACTCATTATCATTCTGCTTTAGTACAAAAACCAATCGTTAAACAACTTTTGCCAATTTCAAAACAAGAAATAAAAGAAAATATTGAGAATTTACCAAATGAAGTCAAAAAAAATAAAGCGAATTACTTATTTGAAGGAGATTTTAATACTTTGATTGAATCTTTAGCGGAAAAGATTACTAAAATGCAGATATACCAGATGATATTAGAATCAAATGCTTCCGAACAATCCGCCAGAATGCTCGCGATGAAGAATGCTTCTGATGCTTCGGGGGAAATGATAGATGATTTGACTCTGATGTTTAACAAAGCAAGACAAGCAAACATTACGAGAGAGATATCAGAGATTAGTGCTGGTATGGCATCGGTAAGTTAAAAGTTATAAAGTTTATAAAGTAAAAAAAATTATTATGAAAACAGGTACAATCAAAAGAATTATCGGACCGGTCGTAGATGTAGACTTTGGCGTAGAAGTTTTGCCAGATGTTTACAATGCATTAGAGGTAATGAATGGCGAGAAAAAGATCGTCTTGGAGACTGAGCAACATTTAGGTGGTGGTGTCGTGCGCGCTGTCGCTATGGATACGACAGATGGACTTTCTCGCGGGATGAATGTTGTTGATACTGGTGCGCCGATTTCTGTACCTGTTGGTAATAGTACTCTCGGACGCATCTTTAATGTTCTCGGTGAAGCAATTGATGACTTGCCCGCCGTAGCCTTAGTGAAGGAGGGTGGAAAAGCAAATCGTCTGCCAATTCACCGCAAAGCTCCAGAATATGTACAGCAAGCAACGAAAGTTGAAATTCTAGAAACTGGTATTAAAGTTATCGATCTTATTTGTCCGGTGTTGAAAGGAGGAAAAGTTGGACTCTTCGGGGGTGCTGGAGTCGGCAAGACTGTCGTCATTCAAGAGCTTATTCACAATATCGCAAGTAATCACGGAGGATATTCTGTTTTCGCTGGTGTGGGAGAAAGAACCCGTGAAGGAAATGACTTGTATCATGAAATGAAACAATCAGGCGTGATAGATAAAGTTGCCATGGTCTTCGGACAAATGAATGAACCGCCAGGCGCTCGTCTACGTGTGGCTCTATCAGGACTCACAATGGCAGAACATTTTCGTGATGCTGAAGGTAAAGATGTGCTTCTTTTCATTGACAACATTTTTCGTTTTACTCAAGCCGGTTCTGAAGTGTCCGCTTTGCTTGGACGTATTCCTTCTGCTGTGGGTTATCAGCCGACGCTAGCGACAGAAATGGGAAATATGCAAGAAAGAATTACTTCTACCGATAAAGGTTCTGTTACTTCTGTGCAAGCTGTGTATGTGCCGGCGGACGACTTGACGGACCCAGCTCCAGCGACGACTTTCGCGCACTTGGATTCTACCGTGGTATTAAATCGTTCACTTTCTGAAATTGGTATTTATCCAGCTGTGGATCCGCTTGATTCTTCTTCTACTATTTTGGATCCAAATATTGTGGGTGAAGAGCATTACAATGTTTCTCGTGAAGTTCAGCGTGTGCTTCAACGTTATAAAGATTTGCAAGACATCATTGCGATTTTAGGTATGGAAGAATTGTCTGAAGCAGATAAAGAACTCGTTGCTCGCGCTCGCAAGATTCAGAAATTTCTTTCACAGCCATTTTTCGTGGCAGAACAATTTACTGGTACAAAAGGAGAATATGTTCCTTTGACTGAAACAATTCGTTCGTTCAAAGAAATTTTGGAAGGTAAGCATGATAGCAAGTCCGAGAATGATTTTTACATGAAAGGTGCACTTTAAAATATGAGTAAACAAATTAAATTAAAAATCGTAACGCCGGAAAAACTTGTCTTGGAAGAAATGGTAGACCAAGTAACTTTACCGACGACAGAAGGTGAGATAACTATTTTACCTGATCATATTCCACTCATCGCTGGACTTAAAGCTGGTGATGTTGTTGCCGTTTCAAATGGTGAACATATACCGATGGCTGTCGTTGGAGGTTTTGTGGAAATAAAAAATAATGAACAAGGTCAAACAGAAGTAGCTGTGTTGGCAGATTTTGCTGAAACTATAGCTGAACTCACGGAAGAAAAAATAATACGAGCTAAGGCTCGTGCAGAAGAATTGAAGAAACAAATGGAAAATAAAGAGCATGTGGACTTTGAACATTTTGAAGCAGAACTAGAACGTTCACTCACTCGTGTAAAGATTGCAGACAAATGGCGCACTAAGAAATATAGAAAATAATTTCTACTTAAGCTTGTGTTTCAAGCAAGTAATTATAGACCAATCGAAGCTACCTTTTTGCGCCAAGTATTTCATTTTATCTAACGCCCAGATGGAGTCATCCAAGACTTCGTTGCATGCTATATATAAAGTTTTTGCTTCTTTGGCCAGTTTGTTATAAGCGTATCTGTCTTTGTAAAAATCCTTTGGCATCTTTTCCCAACCGTTCATTTTATAATAACAATTCACTATTTCATGGACTGGATTTACAGCTTGTTTGTGTTTTTTTAAATTTTCTAAATACCCCGCGAAAGGGTTTGCTGTATCGTTTTTCATAATTTTTCCACCTGCCCCGTAGCGAGCTTTGCTCTGCTGTGGGGTTCTTTGATTTTAGCACAGATATAATATATATTACCTTAATGGGTATTTTCTCAAGAAAACTAGGCATAGATCTAGGAACGGCCAATACTTTGGTGTTTTTACCGGGGAAGGGTGTTATTTTAAACGAGCCTTCAGTTGTATCGGTTTCTGAGCGAGACAATAAAATTCTGGCGATTGGTTTTGAAGCAAAAGATATGATTGGCAAAACACCGGAATCGATTGTTACTTATTTGCCGATGAAAGACGGCGTGATTGCGGATTATCGAGTAACGGAAGCGATGCTTCGTTATTTTATAAACAAAGCATTAGGCAAATTTAATTTTTTCAAACCAGATGTGATGGTGTCTGTACCAGCGGGTGTGACTTCGACAGAAAGGCGCGCGGTGATTGAAGCGACAATACGCGCTGGGGCAAAAAATGCTTATGTGGTGAAAGAGCCTATTTTGGCGGCAATCGGCGCGGGGATACCTATATATGAATCTCGCGGACATATGGTGGTGGACATCGGTGGAGGAACAACAGACGTGGCGGTAATTTCACTCGGCGGAATTGTAGCTTCGACTTCCGTGAAATGCGCGGGAAATAAAATAGATAAAGCGATAGCAGATTATATTAAAAAAACTTTTAATTTAGCCATTGGTGATAAAACATCCGAAGAAGTAAAAATAAAAATCGGCGCAGCCGTTTTTCTAGAAGAAGAATTAAATGTGACGATAAAAGGACGAGACTTTATCCAGGGTTTACCGAGGTCAGCGCGAGTCGGTACGAATGAAATAGTTAAAGCAATAGATGGTGAGTTGAAACAAATTATTAAAGCAATTAAAGATGTCTTGCAAGAAACTCCTCCCGAGCTTGCGTCAGATATTATCGACCAAGGTATCATTATGACTGGTGGTTCATCGCAGTTGCGTGGTTTTACTGACTTGGTTTATAGGAAAACTGGAGTGAAGGCGATGCTAGCCGAAGACCCTTTATTTTGTGTGATCAAAGGCACCGGCATAGCGCTCGATCACTTGGATGTGTATAAAAAGACAGTTTTAAGCAAAAAGTGAAATTAGCTGCTAGCGACTAGCTTCTAGAAACTAGAAAAATGAACCTAATTAATAAATATTTCAATAAAGATAATTTGCATCATGCTTATCTGATAGAAGGCAATAGAGAAGAAATCTTGCCAGAGATTTTTGAATTTTCAGAAAGTTTGGGAGTAAAAAAAAGTAGTCCTGACTTTGTTTATATTACGATAGACAATTTTAAAATAGATGAAGCATTGAGTTTGAGAACAATGGGAACGGAAAAAAGTTTCTCTGGTAGTAAAAAAATATTTGTTTTATGTGTAAATACTTTCTCTTTGGATGCGCAAAATGTTTTATTAAAAATGTTTGAAGAACCGATAGAGCATACGCATTTTTTTGTGATTACTCCGGACACTGACGCTCTTCTAAAAACTCTCATTTCTAGATTTTATTTTATTTCCGCTAGGCAAGGCCTAGCTGAGAATAAAGACGCAGAGAAATTTATAAATATGCCTTTGAGAAATCGCTTAAATTTTATTAAAGAATTATTGACTGAAATAGAAGAAGATAAAGAAGTTGCATCGACAGATTCTAGCCGTTCTAAAGCTTTGAATTTTTTAAACACGCTAGAATCAACTTTACACAATAAGTCTGTGTCAAAGTGTCTCTTTGGCACGGTGTGTTTTGAGCATTTGTTTAAAGTTCGTGAATTTTTACGTATGCCAGGGTCTTCGACGAAAACTTTATTAGAGTCTGTGGCTTTGGTTGTTCCCGATTTTAAAAATTAACTTTTGATGATACAATAGCAATATGCAATACAATTTTTCCTATTTTAAAATAGAATTAAAAAAAGTGGGGGATTTCTTGAATAAAGAATATACTCAGCTAAATATCGGCCGAGCATCGCCAATGGTGCTTGATGGTGTGTCTGTGGAATCTTATGGTTCACATATGCCACTTAAAAATGTAGCTAATATTTCGATTGAAGATCCAAAGACTCTACGCATTGCGCCTTGGGATAAAAATCAGGTTAAAGATATTGAAAAAGCAATCAATGCAGCAAACTTGGGTCTTTCGGTTGCGACTGACGACCTTGGTATTCGCGTTATTTTCCCTCAATTAACGACTGAGAGTAGACAAAATCTCGTCAAAGTTTTGAAAGAAAAATTAGAAGAGTCCCGCATCGCTGTGCGTCGTGAACGCGAAAGAATTTGGGATGATGTTCAAGCCAAAGTAAAAGAAGGTAAAATGACAGAAGATGAAAAATTCCGCGCCAAAGATGAATTGCAAAAGATTATCGATGAAGTTAACTCAAATCTAGAAATGAATTTTGAGAAAAAACAGCGTGAAGTTATGGGATGAAACTCCCTCTCCTTTACAAGGAGAGGGCTAGGGGTGAGGTAATTTTATGAATATTTTAATTTTTTTTATAATTTTATTAGTATTAGTTCTAGTCCATGAATTTGGACACTTTTTTACTGCAAAAAAGTTCGGCATACGAGTGGATGAATTTGGCTTTGGTTTTCCGCCTAAAATATTTGGTTACAAAAAAGGGGAGACGGAATATTCTTTAAATCTTTTACCTCTTGGCGGTTTTGTAAAAATATATGGAGAAAACCCCGAAGTAGAGCAAGCTCACTACGGGGCAGGTCCAGATGATGATAGAAAATTTTATAATAAACCAAAATATAAACAAGCGATCGTACTTTTCGCCGGAGTTTTCGCAAACTTCTTACTCGCTTGGTTTTTATTTTCTGTAGGTTTTATGTCTGGTTTCCCTACTTCTGTTGGTAATAAAGTGAAAGGACATATTCTTTCCGATGTGCGTCTAGTTGTCGTCTCAGTATCTCCAAAATCTCCAGCAGAAATTAGTGGATTAAAATCAGGAGATATTATAACTTCAGTGGGAATTGGCAAAGATTTTACTTCTTACGTTAGTCCGGAAACGGTAAAGTCTTTTGTGGTTAATAGCGAAGGTGATGAAATAGAAATGGGGTATGTTCGAGGAAAACAAGAAGAAAAGTTTATAAAAGTAATTCCAGATACTACGTCCGGCGAACCCCTAATAGGCATCAGCATGGATCAGATAGGCATAGCTAAATTGCCATTTTTCACAGCTTTTTATGAAGGTTTAAAGTTAACCCTAGGTATAATAAAAGGCACTACCCTAGGGCTTTACGGGCTTATTACTGAAGGAATACATGGCAAAGGTAGTCTTGCTTCTATTACTGGCCCTGTGGGTATGGTGGGTATTGTGGGAGATGCTTATGAACTTGGTTTTGTTTACTTAATGTCTTTTGCCGCGTTAATTTCAGTGAATTTAGCAGTGATTAATTTACTTCCTTTTCCGGCGCTTGATGGTGGACGCTTATTCTTTTTGCTGATTGAAAAAATAAAAGGTTCTCGTATTAGTTCAAAAGTTTTGAATACTACCAATATGATTGGTTTCAGCATATTAATAATTCTCATGCTTGTAATAACTTATCGTGATGTAGTCAAATTATTTTGACATTAAATACTAGCCATGGCATATCTATAAAATAAAGGTCATAAATTTGAAAAATATATAGACAAAGGTATACTGTCTTCATGGCAAAAAAGAAATTGAGAATCGGGGTACTTTTCGGAGGTAAATCAGCAGAACATGAAGTCTCTCTGCGTTCTGCTGAAAACATAATAAAAGCATTAAGTAAAGAAAGATATCTAATCACTTTAATTAAAATAAATAAAGATGGAAAGTTTGACTTTAATAACATTAAAAATTTTGATGTTATTTTCCCAGTTTTGCATGGACCTTTTGGTGAAGATGGGACGGTCCAAGGTTTATTAAAACTTGCGGATATTCCTTTTGTTGGAGCAAGTGTCCTCGGTTCAGCTGTTGGCATGGATAAAGATGTAATGAAAAGACTTTTACGTGATACAGGGCTTCCCGTTGGAAAATTTATTACCTTGAATTATAGTGAAAAAATAACTTTTGAAAAAACAAAAAAAATTCTCGATTTACCGTTGTTCATCAAGCCGGCAAATATGGGTTCGTCCGTTGGAGTCAGCAAAGTAAAAAATAAAAAAGAGTTCGACAAAGCGATCAAAGAAGCTTTTCTTTTTGACACCAAAGTCATTATCGAAGAATTTATCAAGGGCAGGGAAATAGAATGTTCTGTTTTAGGCAACGATAAGCCCATAGTTTCTATCCCGGGCGAAGTGATAGTAAACGATGAATTTTATTCTTATGATACGAAATATATTGATGAAAATGGCGCGCGAACGGAAATACCAGCTAAACTTTCCAAACAAGAAATAAAAAAGATTCAAGATATAGCGGTCAGAACTTTTAAAACTTTGTCTTGTGAAGGTTTCGGTCGCGTGGACTGTTTCTTAAAAGAAAATGGACAAGTTTTTGTGAATGAGATAAATACGATTCCGGGTTTTACTTCGATCAGTATGTATCCGAAACTCTGGGAAGCGAGTGGCTTACCTTTGCCGAAACTTTTAGATAAATTGATTGAATTAGCTATTGAACGATTTGAAAAAGAGCAAAAGTTAAAAACTTCAGTTTCTTAATTTTTATGAAATTAACTCAAGTTGATAAAACTAAATTACGTACTTGGATAGAACTAGATCGTGAAGCCATAAAGAAAAATTTTCAAACTTAT
>ERZ1292629.3257-Hain-H43-01um-R1-3257-length-12695-cov-7_pt1 | contig 12695 bp, 14 predicted proteins | sample MGYA00564399_ERZ1292629 | MGnify/ENA primary metagenome ERZ1292629 (study PRJEB36523, sample SAMEA6512636) | groundwater metagenome | collected 2019-01-08 | study: AquaDiva: Metagenomics assemblies of 32 groundwater samples | reverse complement strand
TCAACCGGGCGAGCAAGTTTTTCTGGCACTTCGCGTATAGTGCGCACGTTGTGCGCAACGTCCTCGCCCACCGCTCCGTCTCCGCGCGTTACTGCGCTCACTAGCGCCCCTTTTTCATATGTAAATACTATCTTCAAACCGTCTATCTTAAGTTCCATGTCATATCCTGCATGTCGGGACGTACCACGTCCCGACATGAAACGCTGAACGCGCTCATCAAATGCGCGCACTTCCTCTTCGGAGAAAGCATCATTAAAAGACCATTGAGGTACTTCGTGCTGTACTTTTTTAAGAAATGGCAGAGCTTCGCCTACTATGCGTTTTGTGACTGAATCTTTTTGTGCAAGTTCAGGATATTTTTCTTCAATCTCGCGCAGTTCGCGATAAAGAGCATCGTACGCGCTATCTGAAATCTCTGGAGCGTCAAGCGTGTAATATTGGCGCGCGTGATGCGCGAGAAGCTTATTAAGCTTGCTTGCTCTCCCTCTCACTATTTTTGAAACTGGCATAGATTATTCAGTATTGAATGCTTAGACCGCGCGATACAAAACGCGAACCAGTTGGATTTTCTACAGTAGAACAGGAAACATTGTACCCCTGCGAGAATATATATGTAACTCCGGAATTTATAGCCGGTTTATATGCGGTCACGTCCGCACAGCGCGCTCCCGAATCAAAGGACAATCGCGAGAAAATAACCCACCTGCTCTCTGTGTGCGAGAGTACGGTAGGAGGAGAAAACGGCGCACTGCCGTCACAAGTCATTACCGGTGCGGGTGAGGACATATTTGAAGTGTATTCAAAGAGATTCTGCTGTTGATCCGCATACAAAGCGCACTCTAACGCGGCGTCTGCCGCATAAAACGCATACTGCGATTCAATAGACGTTGACGTGAGAATTTGCTGTTTGTACGCCAGTGAGCTAAGTGCGAGTCCGAACGTAAGCATTACCGACATAAAAATGACGGCGATAAGAAGCGCAAAACCTCGTTGTATTTTTTTTACTGCCATGGTGTTAGGTGCTCTGTAATTGTTACCGAATACGGCGTACCGTGAAAGCTCCATGATACTTTAGAAATGGCGCGCTTGTCCGGATATTCGTCAACCGTGCCAGGAATATCCACAACTTGAATCGTGCGAGTAAAAGGCGTTCGGACAGACCCGACAATGTCGCTCCGTTGAGTGTAAATACCGCTCGCCAAATAAAGCGGTCCGCAAGAATTGCCAGAACATGGCTGTAGAGAAAAACCGCTTCCAGAACCCATGTCTCGCGTCGGATCAAACGTACACTCCGTTGCGCGGCATGCAGTTATTGACGATCTGTTTTCTCCATTAAGGAAGTTCATCCATGCGACACTTGAAACATCCGACCCTCCGACCCTATAAGCGGAGATGTATTCGTTATCGCGCATAAGACGCACGTACTCAATGCCTTCCTGCGCGAGATACGATGCTGTGAGCTGACTGCGCGCTGTTTGTGCGGCGACTACGACCCGACTCGCAGTAAATAGAGGTCCGGCAACGGCAAAGGTGAGAATTGTTACGGCAATCATAGTTTCAATGAGAGTGAAAGCCCGAGGTGTAAGAAACATTCTATTACTTGAAGCTTGAACCTTGAACCTTGTTGCTGGATTTTTCATACGATTACGGTTTCGCGTAACGAATTATAACAATGCCCGAGCCGCCACTGCCACCCGCTCTGCTTCCCCCAATAGGTTTACTTCCTCCTCCTCCGCCTCCACCGGTATTGGCAACGGCATTCATACCAACATAATTACTGGCCACAGTTCCTCCTTGTCCTCCGCCACCCAAACCACCTATATATCCATTATCCGACCTCTTTCCTCCGCCTCCGCCACCTGCATAATACGTAGCCGCCCCCGATATCTCTGATTGGATACCGATACCTCCTGCTCCACTCATCGTTCCTGGAGCACCTGCGCCCCCACCGGAACCAGATTGATCATCTCCGGCTCCGCTTGTACCACCATTATTCCCTTGCCCGTCTATTCCGGTGCCGAAAGAGCCACCTGCTCCGCCACCTTCTCCTCCTCCACTTCCACCACTGCCGGCAGTACCTCCAGGAGTTGCACCGCCGCCGCCTCCAATAGCAATTATGCTGGAAGAAAACATAGAATTTCTTCCGTTACTTCCTCGACCTCCAGAGATTCCACCGTTGCCTCCGTCTCCCACAATAACTGAATAGGAAGTTCCAGATGTGACAGTAAAAGAAGCGTTATATTTATATCCGCCTGCTCCTCCTCCACCACCGCCACCAGCACTGGCAATTGACCCGCCACCGCCTCCGCCACCGCCAACAACCAGAGCCTCAACAGAATTTACAGAATTTGGCAGAGTGAAGGTGCCATTCACTATGAATTTATGTATACAATCTCCGCCTGCTTCGGTAAGTATGCCTCCAACACCGCACGACCCGCTCGGTGGCGGAGGAGGCGGAGCGATATCAGACGAGCCGGAAATATCGGGACCGCGCATTGTCGCACCGGTCTGAACTGAAAATGGCTCCGTCTTCCCCGCGCCATAAGTGACCGTGCCGGAGACAATAATAGTAACGTGCGGTTGTTGATAGTCGCCAGCCGCCATACCTATTGTGCCAATCGTGTAGAATATGAGCGAAGTGATATCAATGGACGGATCGGTAATGACACTAGTGACTCCGTTTCTTGTCTCTCGTATAGAAGACTCAACTAGATCATAAGAAACCGGCACATTATTCGTATCTTTAAAGGCGAAATTTGAGGAACCATTTTGGCAATCTCCGAGACCGCCGCAGTTATAATCGGCGCCGGTACGGATGCTTCGTGTCATGGTTTCAAGTACAAAGGAAAGATTATTTATTCCTGTTGTAGCTCCTTGAACCTGGCGATTCAGGTTTATCATTATGAAATATGCTCCTGAAGCTAGCATCATTACAAGCGAAAATAGACCTACTGCTACTATAAGTTCAATCAAAGTATATCCGCGCTGACGCGGAAATCCGAAATCCGAAATCCGAAATCCGAAACGGGATTTCTTTCGTGCTTCGTGCTTAGTGATTAGTGCTTCCATATTATGGGCAGGAGGGGGCGTTTGCGGTTATCTGCCCATATGATGAAACAGAAATAAAGCGCGACCCGCCTTGCGGTGAAGAAACAGTAAGACATGCCGCAGTTATTGGAAATGAGGCAGAGTATGCTCCGTTGGCACTAATAAACGGACTCGCATTCGGACGCGCGAACACAATGTCAAGCGATGTTAAACCGTTATCAGAACAAGACCAACTGCCAATTGCGTATGAACAAAACTTACTGATTGTAATGCCGTTTCCTAGCACGTGGTCTGTAATTCCTTCTCCTTTACTTGAATCATAAATGCAATTGCCGGGGCGCGCATTTGGCGCAGAAGGATCATCGATCGGGTGACAGACAGATGAAGTTGACGGCAATGGATAAGTGTCTGCAAAAAAAGTAAATGAATTTGCAGATGTTTTTTGGAAATGAACTCCGTATCCGGCATTAGTCATTATGCCGGCTGCGCGGCTGCTGATTCCGTACGTCTCGGCATTGAGAATTGTAAGCGCAATGTCATATGTAGTATTTGTAAGTGTAAGCGTTTTATTAAAAGAATTCTGGCTGGACAATACAATTGACGCGACAACGGCAATAATCGCCAGCACAACCATAAGTTCAATTAGGGTGAACCCACTGTTAGTATTAGATTGATCGGATTCCATTGTGTGAAGTATGCAAGGAGGAAGCCGGCCGCCAGAAATGGAGCAAATGGCACCTCAACTCCTATTCTAGTGCCACTAGGCCTTTGCGCCAACATCAGTATTCCAACAACGGCTCCAATCCAGAAAGAAAAAACAAATCCGGACAATGCAGAGGGACCGACCAAGAGAGACAATCCAAAAACAAGCGGAGCATCGGCAAGACCCATTGCACGTCCCCGCGAAATAAAATGTATAAGGGCGAGAGATGCCGCTATGGAGAGAGCAATGAGAAATGTGTGCGAGAACTCCGTAAATGATTCTGAGAGAAAAAATCCCGACAGCGCGCCTGCAATGACGAAAAGTGTAAGCAACGAAAATGGAAGTATTTGATGATTGAGGTCGTACAAGACAAGCGCAAGAAGCAGAGAAAGCGCAATCAGCACGAATGGCAGCGCAACAACTAATCCTACATGCAAGTAGGCAAGAACAAATAGACTGCCCAGAAGAATTTCCGCCAGAGGTGCGTAGAGCGAGATGCTCGCACCGCAACAGCGCGCTTTGCCGCCGCTAATAAAGAGCGAGATTATCGGAATAAGTGAAAAAAACGTGAGTGTTTTATTGCACACATCACAGCGAGAACGTCCTGCAAGAAATCTTTGTCCTGTATTAATTCGTGCTACAAGTACACCGATAAAGCTCGCAATAATCGCCCCTAATATGAATACCGTGGCTAGAATTATAAGCACTCTGTAGCGCCGGCTATCATAGCAGCCGCCTCCTCTTTCGCACTGCCCTTACTGTCAATACACCAATATTTCGTATTGTCATTCAACAATTGCGCCTGAACGGCGTACGCAGTCGATGTGTTGTTGCATGTAACAGTGCCTGCTCCATTCACAAGATTTGTTGCAACAATTGCATTTGCCACTGTTGCATCTGCAGCGAATACACTTCCGGCAACGTTGCATTCATTCGTCAATCCAGCTGTGCCGTATGTATTTGTCCCAGCACCGTCGAAGTAAATCTCTACCTGAGTTCTGACAGTTGACATATCGGCTTTGATAGCGGCATCGTTTCCTTTAGTTCTGGCTGTATTCAACGAAGCGAGCACGACAGACGACAGAATACCGATAATAGCGATTACGACTAGGAGTTCTATGAGCGTGAATCCACGCATTTTTTTCATATTATTCAGTAGTTAACAATTTGCCAATTAATCTTTTCTATGTCCATTATGAACAAACAGTAGCTGTCCCAAGTGCCGCCGTTTCTTGCTTGGCATTACCGGTGCTATCAATACACCAATATTTAGTATTATCTGCCAATAGTTGCGCTTGAATTGCGTAAGCAGTCGTTGAATTGTTGCACGCTACAGAACCTGCTCCGTTTGCATTATCGGCGGCAGAAATAGCTCTGGCAATAGTGGCATCAACAAACAAACTGCCTGCCGCAGTACAGCTGGTGCCGGCAGTGCCGTAGGTATTTACACCGGTACCGCTATAATATATTTCCGCCTGTGTCTGAATAGTAGAGAGGTCGGCCTGAATAGCGGCATCATTACCCTTTGAACGGGCTGTGTTTAACGAAGCGAGCACGACAGATGATAAGATACCTATAATCGCTATTACGACGAGAAGCTCTATGAGAGTAAACCCTTTTGAACGATTTTTGTACATAATGTTAAATTGTGTGGCTAATAAGTGAATTGTACGCCATATGTCCCGCAATGGGAACTAGGGTGTGGATATCCCGCCCTTTGTCCAACAAAGGGCGGGACTAGAAAGACCCGGCTAGATTATAGATCGGTAGAAGAACGGCTGTAAGGAGTATCCCGACGCCTAAACCAAGTAGCACAATCATAATCGGCTCAATTAGATCAACCAACGTGTCAACGGCGTTCATTACTTCGCGACTGTAAAACTTTGAGAGAGTGGATAGTATCTTCCCGAGCTCGCCGGTTTCCTCTCCTACCTTTGTCATTGCGACCATTATGCCCGAAATCTCTGGGTACTTACTTAAAGCGTCGGAGATAGAGGACCCTCCTTTTACATCAGCTCCAACAGTTTTTAAGATGGCTTTGTACGTGGAGTTGTCTACTATTGAGCTCGTAATTTCTATAGTTTCAACAACAGAAACGCCAGAAAGAAGCATGGTGGAAAAATTGTCCGCAATGCGTGCGAGATAGAGTTTTCTATACAGGTCTCCGATGTAAGGAATAGAAAGTTTCACCCCGTCTATAAGAGACTTGCCCTGTTCAGTTTTCCATATTCGCACCAAATAGAACCCTAAAGCGGCGATGGCGATAAGTAAGAAAATACCATATTGGACAAAGAAATTAGATAAACTAATGACTATCTTCGTATAAATAGGTATGGATTGACCGGAATCAAGCAAAACGGCGCTTATTTTAGGAATAACAGTAGTCAACATTAGTATCATTATTATAAAAAAGACAATGATAACAAATGCTGGATAAATTAGAGCTCTTTCAGTTTTGCTTATAAGTGTGTAGGAGCGATCGAGATAATCTGCCAGATATGTAAATGTTTCAGACAATTTTCCCGACTCTTCGCCGGCGTGAACCATATTCACATAGAACGAACTAAATACATCGGGATGTCGCGACAGCGCCTTGCTGATAGGACTTCCGCCCTGGAGATCATCACCTATTGCAGACAGAACAATTGCGAGTTGTTTATTATCAACCTCTGCGGCCAGAAGACGGAATATGCGGAGTACGGATACTTGCGCCTCAAACAGGGTTGATATCTGGCGGGAGAGAACAACTACATCTTCGTTGCTGACTTTATTAAAAAACGGAATGTTTATATTGAACGAACGTTTTTCAGCTGAATCAATGGAAGAAATTACTAGATCGCGCCTTTGAAGCGCGGAGACTGCGACCTCCTGCGAAGGCGCTTCTATTGTCCCGTCCCTCTCATGTCCGTCCTCGTCAATCGCGTGGTATTTAAATAGCATATTTAAATATCATAAGTAACGTTCAAAGGATTTTTGGTCCATCGCGTGTTCGCGCGCGTGTTCTGCGGTAATTTCTCCGCGGTGGACGAGTTCGGCGAGAGAGCGGTCCATATCAATCATCCCCTCCTGCGACGAAGTCTGAATGACGGAGCCGATTTCGTGCGTTCGCGCATCACGTATGAGAGTGCTTATCGCATTGTTATTTATTAGAAGTTCATATGCCGGAATAAGCCCGCCTGAAACACGCGGTACAAGCCGTTGTGAGAAAATTCCTACTAGCGAGCCCGCTAATTGTACGCGAACTTGACTCTGCTGTTCGGCCGGGAACATATCAATGATGCGGTCAATTGTCTGCGCCGCATTGTTCGTATGTAATGTGGAAAAAACAAGATGTCCTGTCTCTGCGGCCGTTACGGCAGATGAAATGGTTTCGTAATCGCGCATCTCGCCAACCATTATGACATCAACATCTTCCCGAAACGAACTCTTCAGAGCTGTGTGGAAATCTGGCGCGTCAATATGAACTTCGCGCTGATGCACAAGCGATTTTTTAGGAGTGAAGAGATACTCCACAGGGTCTTCAATTGTGAGAATATGCACCGTGCGCGACTCGTTAATGCGATCAATCATAGAGGCTAGAGTCGTGGACTTTCCCTGACCTGCCGGTCCAACGACAAGAAAGAATCCTTGCTCTCTTTGCGCGAAAACTTCAAGTATGGACGGGAGACTAAGTTCTGCAAAAGTGCGTATGTCGCGCGGTACAAGCCGGAGCGCTAAAGATGTCGTTCCTTGAACGCGAAAACCGTTAATACGAAATCGTACATTTCCCTTATGGACGTAAGAAACATCTATAGCTTGATTTTTTTGGAACGAATCCCAACGATCCGGATGTACTATACTCTTCAGCATCGCAGAAGTCTCGTCACTCGTAAACGCCGAAGGTCTGCTGACTGGAATCAATTCGCCTGCGATTCGCAACATAGGCGGACCAAGGGCGGAGATATGTAAGTCCGAACCGCCTTCTCTAACTACGGTATCCAGAAGTTCTTCAAGATGTTTATCTGCAGTCATAATATTAATTATTTTTCACTGATGTTTCAATCGTGCGAATGGTTTCAGTGAGTACTTCTGAAGGAATTGCTGAAGCTTTAATGATGTATCCGTCAACGGATAATTGTTTCGCCTTTTCAATATCCGAATCTTTCCCCTGATTTGAAATGATGATTATCTTTACGTCCTTTGCAAGATGTTCTTTTCGTATTGTTTCAAGTGTCTCAAAACCGCTTATTCCAGGCATAATCAAGTCCAGCAGAATCGCATCCGGTTTAGCAGAATCTTTCTTACGAAGAGCCGCCAGCAGATCTTCACCTCCACCGAATACAACTACTTCATGACCCATGTCTTTGAACTTGACTGCGTATAGGTCAAGAAGAAATCTGTCATCATCAACGAGGTAAATTCTGTATGCCATATATTAATTAGTATAGTACATAAATAATCAAACGGTTTGCCCTTCTGGGAAAAGTTCTCCACCAAGAGTATTGACTTCTTCAAATGGTATTTCTCCCCTAAGAGCCTTCACGATAGCGTCTTCGCGCATCGTGAGCATGCCGCCGGAGCGCGCGGCGGCGTAAATATTTTCTTGAACAGGCTCTGTGAGCACTACATGCTCAAGTTTTTTATCCATGCGCAATATTTCAAAGACTGCTGTGCGTCCGCGCGTGCCGTTCGGACATTCGGCTGTCGGACTCGCGTGATAAAACTCTTTAAATGGCGGCAGTAAACTTCTATGTTTCTCAGGCAAATCTGCGAACTGGCGGTCAAGAAATATTTTTATGCTTTCAGTAATCTGGAATGACTTGCCGGCGCCAGGACAAAGTTTCCTAACCAATCTTTGTCCGATTACGGCTACCAGAGTAGGCGCGATGAGGAACGGGTCTACTCCCATGTCAATTAAACGCGGAATCGCGCCAACCGCCGTATTTGTGTGAATGGTAGAAAAAACTATATGACCCGTAAGCGCCGCCTGAACTGCAAGTACGGCGGTTTCCTTATCTCGAATTTCTCCCACCATGATAATGTCCGGGTCTTGTCTTAAGATTGATCGCAGTCCGTTGGCGAAAGTGTAATCAATTTCCGGACGCACCTGACTCTGTGCGACACCGGGAATCTCATACTCAACAGGATCTTCTAACGAAACCACATTGGCTTTTTCGCGGTCAAGCTTGGACAACATTGAAAATAGCGTAGTAGATTTGCCCGAGCCGGTCGGCCCTGCTATTAGAATTATTCCATATGGAACTTTCATAATGTCGCCGATGACAGTCAATTGATCAGTCGAGAATCCGATTGATTCCAAAGTCGTCGTCGTATCAGACTGATCAAGGATACGCATCACTACTTTTTCGCCGTATTCAGTTGGAAATGTGGATACGCGGAAATCTATATGGCGTTTTTCAACAGTTGCAGAAAAGCGTCCGTCCTGCGGTTTTCTCTTTTCATCAAGGCGAAGTCTCGCAAGTATTTTTATGCGCGCTACAACAGCCTCGTGAACTTTTGTCGGCAATTCAAGAGACGTGTGCAGGTCGCCGTCCATGCGGAAGCGAACTCGCGTCTTTACCGATGATGGTTCGATGTGAATATCGGACGAATGTCCTTCAATTGCGTAGCGTAATATTGTTGAAACTATTTTCGTTACAGGAGCGTCTTCCTTCAACATCTCGTGCGGACCGGAAAGATTAAGCGGTTCGTCTATATCTGATGAAAGACCTTTTGCATAATATTTCTCATCTGCGCGTGAACGTCCGTCTGCGGGACGTCTTCCTCCGACAACCGTACCGCCTTCAACAGACGCTACAGTTTCATACTCAAATAGAGCCTTACCCACTTCCCCAGACAGATTCTGATAGGAATCAATTACGCGGTCAAAATCTTGTTTAGTAATAAGAAAAATCTTGTATGGAGTGCCTATCTTCCCAGAAATGAATTGCAGAGCGTCAATCGCTTCAATGTTATCCGGGTCAACTATGCCAACTTCAAGTACGCCTTCTGATCTATCAAGTGGAACGAATCCGTAGTGGCGCGCGGATTCAATCGGAATATATCCCAATACTTCTTCCGCCGCAGGGGGGTCACCCAATATGCGCGATGGCAGTCCGTACTCCTTGCCCATTTCGGCAAGAACATTGGCGAGAGATACTCCATGCTCTGCGAGCACTTCCTCAAGCGGACGTTTCTTGGCAAGCTCCGCCTCAATCGCAATTCTGTCTTTCGAAGAAAGAGTGCCCTTATCAACAAGTGATACGAGAAGGTTCATTACTCATTTTTTATGCTTTCGCTGACGACGGAAAATGGGTCTGCATGACCAATGGTTTCTGCAGTTATCGGCGTAGCAAGATCCACTAGCGCCATAAAGCGCGTGTCAGAGAAGATGGTTGTTGGAAACGATATCGGCTGTAATTCGCTTACTAGTCTTTGAAATTGTGTCTGGGACTGGTTTTCGTGAGAAAGAACTGATAAAGGAGATTGATTCCCCGTATCTGTAAAGAAATACCAATACGCCAGAGCGGCTACAATTAACGTAACAGCTATGAGAGTTATATTGTTGGATTTCATGGTAAGAAATTTATAAATAGAAATTAACGTAGCCAATAAAGACGTAATTTCATTTTGTATGTATAAACGCCCGTTTCCGATCCTTTGACTGTAATGTCCAGAACATCAAGGAGGCGCGCACTTCTTTCAACTCCTGTTAGAAATTCTCGGAATGCTGTATAGCTGCCGACGGCAGAAAGCGAAAGATCTATTGAACTTACGGGGCTCACTCCTATAGCCGATAGTGCGCCTGTAGCATTATTTGAAGATCCTGTGTCATTCTTCATAACATCAATATTGGAAAGCAAAAGTCCGGAACGAGCGGCAAGCGCATTCAAGTCAAGGATTAGTCCGACATTGTCCACAGAATCCGGCAAGAATTTATTGAGTCGTTCTAGATCTGTCGGATCTATATCATTGCGGGATGATGCTAGTTCATTTTGTTGTGCGGCATACTCGCTAGCCGCTTCAAGCGCTCTATCGTTTGAAGCGATTGCCTCCTTTTTTTCAGCTATAGAACCGGACCATGTCGGATTCACATATAGAAAAAATATCCCTATTGCGACTGCAAGACCTATTAGCGGTGAAATATGGCTATTCATGGCAGGAAGGTGATGATTTCTGGATCAACTGTGGCAGAAAGAACAAATGAAACGGAGCCCTCATTGTTGATATTGATGTTTGAAAATATTGCGTCCTTAATGTTTCCGTCTGCCGCAAATGCGGTGGAAGCGGCTGCAAGGGCATTGAAGCTCTTCGCAGTGCCACTACCCTCTATCTTTGCAACTCCACTTGAATCAACGGAGAGGTGCAGCAATGAGAAACGAACGGTCTGCGGCAAAATATTTTCCAGCGAGGAGAAGAAACCCGAGAATGCTATATGCCTATTTAGAAGAGACTCGCTAGAAGCGAGACGGTCACGCAGTCTTACGAAGTTTTCAACTGTCGCTGGATCAATCGCCGCTTCGGCTTTATGAAGTGCGGCTTCCTTGGAAGCGTATTCTGCAGAAAGAAGACGACCGTAGAAAAAAACTCCGATGGCGAGTATAAAAATGACGCCGAGAATTAAGTATGCAATAAACCCGAGAACACCGGAACGATATGCGGAAGCAATCGTAGTCGACGGTGGCGGAACGAACGAAGTCGGTAATGTCGGAGGAATGGCCATTTCATCTTCAGTATACGATACTCACGCAAGTGGCGCACGTAACGTCTGTGCAAAACATATCACAACTCATATCTCTTCAAGTTTGCGGAGCGCAAGGCCGACTGCAACTGCAAATTCTGGACCAATTTCCTGCAAAACAGGACGCATAAATGCCGGTGCCGAAGTTTTTGCGAATGGATCTGCGATCTGAACATCAATAGAAAATATGTTTTTTGCGTAGGTGCCTAATTCTTTGGTAATACCTCCGCCGCCGGTAAATATTATTGAAGAAATAGACTTGTTATGAGTAGTTTCATATTGTATGAGAACACGCCGGACTTCAGAGAAAATACGCGAAAAAACAAGTTCAGGCGAACTATCCTCCTTGTTTAATACAAGACCCTCTTCTTTTTTTAAGGCTTCGGCACGTGAGAGGGATACGTTATTGGAAACCGAAATTGCGCGAGTGATATCCTGACTCCCAATACTCATAGAATGCGAAAGCGCCACTATGCCGTGTTCAATAACATATGTTTTCGTGGACGCCGCACCAATATCAAGTACCATGATCGATTTTACCGGCTCATCAATTGTCGCACGAATAGTGCTAAAAATTTCAATCTCGTAAAAGCTCGCTGATAATCCTGCGGCAGCAATAACGCGCTGAAGTAATGAGAGTTCGTCATTATGGACGGCAACAAGAAGTACTTCCACCTTTTTGCCTTCTGCGGAGTCTTTTCTTGATTGAGTCGGACCAATATTTGGAACTATGAACCAATCTAGTTGTACCTCGCTTATCGGTACTGGAATGTATTTGCGCGCTTCAAGCTCAATAACGGTTTTTTGCTCCTGTTTATTATCGCGATAAGGCAATTCTACCAATGTGAGCAAGGATCGTGAGAACGGTATAGAAACTCCGCAGCTTGTCGTCGTCACTTGCGCCTCTCGAAGAAGATCTTTCAAGGTTTCAGTAATTTGTTCTGCAGAAAGATTTGTCGCCTGCCCGACTTCCCCTCCGGCATATGGACCTAGAGCTAGTTCGCCATAAGTTTCTAGCACGGCTTGACCATGCTCTTTTCGCAATTGCACAACTTTTAGCGACGATGAACCTATATCAACGCCGAGAACGCTTTTTTCTTTTTTCGCCAAAAGATTACTGAAAAAAGACATGTTGGGCATATAATACCACGATGCGGCTCTTAGATTTCCTCTTTCCTCCTCGTGTTGACGAAATGGCTCTGCGCAATGTCTCCGACGACGAAT